>Ga0183101_1000235_pt1 | contig 14538 bp, 10 predicted proteins | sample Biomet3_FD_127790 | JGI IMG/M metagenome (GOLD analysis project Ga0183101, IMG submission 127790) | Microbial communities from bioreactor (seeded with sewage sludge) at LBNL, California, USA - Biofuel metagenome 3 | ecosystem: Engineered > Bioreactor > Anaerobic > Unclassified ... | reverse complement strand
TTATACATTAAAATGGAATGCTGATATTTCATCTACTTCTATTGTAAGTGTTGATGTATGGTTGTTTGAATATAACGAGAATGGTGAAATTATTGGAAACAGCACTATTAATGAAATTCAATCAGGATATGTTGAATCTTTTGTTGCAAAAGAAAATTCAGTAAAAGTAAAAGTGCAAGTAAGAATGAGTGGCGGAACATCTAATTCCAATGAATGGGTTCAGCAAGTCTTTTATTTACAAAAAGAGGGGAATACTGACATAGCAATTAATGATGAAACAATTATTGGAACGAAAGAACCTTAATTTTTTCCATTTTTATAAAACTGTTATAGGCATATAGGGAGTTTCTAATATAGAGGGAACTCCTTTATTTTGTTTTAAGGAGGTGAATTTTTCTTTTCTTTTCTCTTTTTATAGTGTTATATTTTTTAATTTTGTAGATGTGCTTAGTGATAAATAATAGTAGACAAGGCTATTGAATATATAAAAGAGCTTATAATAATTGAACGAATTGAGAATATACCATGGGAACAAAGGTTATTGATGACATAACAAAGTTTTGTCTTCTGCAAAAGAATAATTTCAAGCTTTACTTGATAAATAAAGATGGCAATTATGCTGATGTAAGAAATGGAGATAAAAGTATTCTTCCTGATGAAATTAAAGAAAGACAGAAAGGCGGAGAAGATGTGTCTAAAGCAATTGAAGAATATGCTCAGGAGTTAAAGCGGAAAGAGTATAGGAGAATTTTGAACTATCAAATCGAAAATTTGATTTTTTTGACTGGCGCAGGCTCTTCTTATCAATTTGGTGAAAAAAAGAAAGGATTGCTTATGTCCGGATTGTGGGATATGGCTACCAAAAAATTAGATGGAAAAGAAAATATGGATGCATTTTGTACGAAGGTTCAGTATGCTGATAAAGATGAAAAAGGGGAATTCAAGAAGAATTTAGAAACTGTTCTCTCATTGGCTGAAAAGGCGAAAAATTTTATTGAAGAAGTGCTTTTTACTACGGATGATGGCAAGAGTAAAACATCATGGACTATAAGCTCGACGATTCAACAAATTAAGGAAATGATTAAAGAGCACTGTGATTTGAAACAGTCTGCAAATAGTGAGGAAGATTTTCCCCATGAATTATTCCTTAATAAAATTACAAAGCGAAAGAACTCATTGTCACGAATAAAACTATTTACGCTAAACTATGACACTTTGTTTGAACAGGCTGCTCGCAGAGGCAATTACACTGTGGTAGATGGCTTTTCTTTCTCACTGCCCAGAACATTTAGCGGGAGATATTTTGATTATGATTTAGTAGTGCGTGATGGTAGCCGAATAAAGAATGAAGATAATTTTGTGCCTCGTGTTTTTCATCTTTATAAACCACATGGTTCCGTAGATTGGAAAAAGGATAGTGGCAACGTCGTTCAAGATAAGGCAGAGAATATTAGTGTAGAAGATTCATTAATGATATTTCCACAGGAAGATAAATACGAACATTCTTACGAACAACCGTTTTTTGAGATGATGACGCGTCTTCAAATGGCACTGCGTGCTCAAAATACAACGTTAGTCGTCATAGGTTTCAGCTTTGGCGATAAACATATCTTATCTATGATACAGGAGGCATTAGAGCAGAATCCGAGTTTCCAACTAATAATAGTCAATTTCCGTACGGAAGGGATTTTAGGAAGTGATATCTTCTATAATGAAGCAGCGGTAAGAGGAAATCTGATGTTAGTAAATGAAACATTTACAGATTTTGTCAAAGCTTATCCTGATGTAAAAGTGTACGATCAGAATGAAGAGCAGTATCGCCTAATTAAAGTTGCAAAAGAATGACCTCATATAATCCTTTTATCAACGAATATTTCATTGGTTTCGTCAATCAAGTGACACCGCAAGGAGTGAAAATACACTTTCCATCTTCTTCCTTATTACAGCCTTTTTTTCGATATGGAGAACTGCATCATGGAGGATTGGTAGGTAATTATGTGGTTATTGAAGGGCATCAGATGGGATTCTTGGGAAAAATACAAAGTCTCGAATTGCCGGAAAAAGAACGTTTGGAATTAAGTGCAAAGTCTTTTGAAACGAATGAAATGCATCCGGTAGGTTATGTAGAAATATTGTTATCTTTCAGTTTTGACCAACCGGAGAAAATTCAACGTGGATTAAATTCCTTGCCACCTATCGGATCGAAAGTTTTTGTGTGCGCTTCAAACTTTATTCAAGGATTCTTTAGACGTTTTGGCACAAACAAAGAAAACAAAGAGCCGTGCTTGATGAATCTGGGCGTTTTGACTCAAGATCAGGAGACTCCCGTAGAAATTTCTTTAGATGCTCTGTTTGGGCGACATTGTGCTATTGTAGGAACTACAGGAGGCGGCAAAAGTTATACTACCAGCAAACTGCTCGAAGGTATTCATCTTGCTGGCTCTAAAGCCATAATTTTAGATCCAACAGGGGAATATTCAGGCTATGATAATAAGGAATATACTGAGGCTGCTATTCTTAATAAAGACAGTTATTTACATTATACCCGCTTATCTGTTAGTGATTGGTTTGCCCTTTTTCGTCCGGCTGGGCAAGTACAACAACCTAAACTGTTGGATGCCATAAGATCTCTTAAACTTGCTAAATGTATAGAAAACTATGAAACTGTAACTTCAGAGGGACATTATTGTAATTCGAAAGAAAAAGGAGAATTTATAATATTAAAAAATGGAGTAATTATTAAATCTGGTAGTTATAAAAATGCTTATAGGCATTTTGAAGCGAAATATAATAGCCTTATTGAAGATAATGAGATTTCCATTTTTGAATTTACAAAACTAATAGATCAAATTAAAGAAGAATGTGCATATGACAATGTTCCACAATGGGGAAATGCTGATAAAAAAGCATTAGAAAATGTTTCCAGTCTGATTATTAGAATCTATAATAAGATTTCAAGTCATTCATTCAAACTAATATTTGGAATAGGGAAAGATGAAACAAAAGATTTATGCTCAAAAATAGAATATTTTTTAAAAGACCCATCTAAACATATTTTTCGTATCGGTTTTGAGGGGGTGCCTTATGAATTTCAAACTCGGGAAATTTTAGCTAATGCTATTGCTAAATTTCTTTTAAACAAGGCTCGAAATAGAGAATTTAAAGATCACCCCTTGGTTTTATTCGTAGATGAAGCACATCAATTTTTGAACAAAGAGGTAAAAGATGAATATTTTCAGGCGACCCAGTTGGATTCCTTTGACTCAATAGCTAAGGAATGTCGAAAATATGGTTTATTTTTGTGCTTGTCTACCCAGATGCCTCGTGATATCCCTTTAGGTACTTTGAGTCAGATGGGGACTTTTATCGTACACAGGTTAATTAACTATAAAGATAAAGAAGCAGTTGAAAGTGCGTGTTCGGCAGCGAACAAATCGACATTAGCATATCTTCCTGTATTAGGAGCCGGTGAAGCTATACTTATGGGAGTGGACTTCCCGATGCCTGTTATGCTAAAAGTAAATATGCCTTTGATAGAACCGGAGTCACATACTCCACCTTTTAAAAAGCAATAATGAATAAGAATGTATTAATAAGAAAAATAAAATTACTCGAAGGGCTGACTGATGATGAAAAATCAGCATTGCTAGAATTGCTTCGTTCGCAAAAAAAGTATGGCCTTGTGTGGGAAGATAAACCAGAGAAGGTAGAGCAACAACTGGAGGAAGAGTTGCCTGTTTTTACAGAGGTAAAAGAACGGGCTATCAGTTGTGATGACCCGTCTGCACCGAACCATATCCTTATAGAAGGGGACAACCTACATGCACTCACGGCTTTAACTTATACGCATGAGGGGAAGATTGATGTTATTTATATCGATCCTCCATATAATACAGGAAATAAAGATTTTATTTACAACGATAGCTTTGTGGACAGAGAAGACGAGTATCGTCATTCTAAGTGGTTGTCGTTTATGAAGAAGCGATTGGAGATTGCTAAACAGCTTCTATCCGAAAAAGGTGTTATTTTTATCTCTATTGATGACAATGAGTGTGCGCAGTTGAAATTGCTGTGTGATGAGGTATTTACCTCTTTAAACTTCTGTGGACAATTTATTTGGAGAAAAAAAAGTGGTGGAGGACAAACTGATGCTTTTTTTGTTACGGAGCATGAATATGTGTTTGTATATCAATCATCATCTAAGTTTAGCTGGATTGATCCGCAAAAGATAATATCACAAGATAATTTTAAATATGAAGATGAAAGGGGAAAATTTAATATAGTAAAATTAGAAAAATGGGGTAGTTCTGCTCATCGTGAGGATAGACCAAGTATGTATTTCCCTATAAAAAATCCAAAGGGAGAAGATTATTATCCTATTGCTCCTGATGGTAAAAATGGAAGATGGAGAGTTGGATTAAAACGAATGAAAAATATTATTGATAGTAATCGTATTGAATGGAAAAATGGAATTCCTTACGAAAAAAATTATCATGATGAATCAATTACGATAATGAAAACCCAAAAAAGTAGAAGCATTTTATATAATATTGGTGAAACTGGTGATGGTAGTAAGTTATTAACAAATATATTAGGAGAAAAAGATACTTTTCAAAACCCTAAACCACTTTCTTTAGCAAAAGAACTCCTTTCCCATAATAAGGCTAATACTGTCTTAGATTTTTTTGCTGGCAGTGGAACAACTCTTCATGCGACCATGCAACTGAATGCAGAAGATGGTGGACATAGACAATGTATTCTCGTAACCAATAATGAAAACAATATTTGTGAAGAAGTGACCTACGAACGGAATAAACGTGTAATTGAAGGATACACTACTCCAAAGGGTGAAGAAGTGGAAGGTTTACATAACAATACGCTCCGTTACTATCGTACGAACTTTATACCACGTGAACAAACCAATAAGAATAAACGAGCTTTAGTAACGGCAGCCACCGATTTACTTTGTATAAAGAATAATGTGTATGTGGAACAATATACTTTTGGCGGACGTAAACTGAAGCCAAACGCAGCACGCTATTTTGATGATGAAAAAACGCGTATGCTTGTTATCTACAATGAGCAGGTGATAGATGCTTTTGTCTCAGTATTACGTAATATAGAAGTGGAAGGGAAAATTATGGTTTATGTATTTTCTAACAATCGTTATGCTTATAACGATAATTTTGAAGAAGTACGTGAGAAAGTGGAGCTTTGTGCTTTGCCTGCTGCCATCTATGATGCGTATAAAAAGGTATTAAAACCTCATAAGAAAAAAGAGAGAAATATGCAGGAGCCGTTGGTGGAAAGTAATGAGAAATATGATATACAAGAGGAGTTGAACTTCAGTGAAGAAGGAGGTACAGTCCATGATTAAAGAAGTGGCTTATCAGATAGATGCGGTGAACGAGTTGGTAAAGAAAACAATAGGTTTACTTAATGAACAAAGTGACCGCAAGAAATTGGTGTTTAAAGCGCCTACCGGTTCCGGAAAGACCGTGATGGCAAGCCAGATGCTTGACGAACTCACTACTCAATTGGCTGAGGAGGGGAAAGAAGTTGCCCTTATTTGGATTGCTCCTAACAAGTTGCATCAGCAGAGTTACTTGAAAATGAAAAATTTCTTCACCGAAACCCGTGTACTACATCCTGTTATGTATGATGAGCTTGATCATTCTATTAATGGATATATCAAGCCGGGGGAAGTATTCTTTGTGAATTGGGAAAGTATCAATAAGGATAAGAATTTGATGGCACGGGATACGGAGAATTCCGCTTCACTTTATGATATTACGCGACGAACACAGGAAGAACATGAATTGCCCATTATTGTGGTGATTGATGAGGAGCACATGTTTGGAGGCAGGGCAGCCAAGCAGTCGGAAAAGGTATTGAAGAACATCAATCCGAAAGTGGAGATACGCATTTCGGCTACGCCGATTACACAGCCTGATGAATTGGTAACAGTGTCGCGCGACAAGGTTATCAAAGAAGAGATGATAAAAGATGGTATCACCATTAATCCTATGGTAAATGACCCTAACAGTGGAATGAGTGAAAATGAATATCTGCTGGAACAGGCTCTTGCCAAAAGACAAGAAATTAAGGCGGCTTACGAGGCATTGGGAATCCGCATTAATCCGCTGTTACTTATCCAGCTTCCAAATGATAATAGCGAAATGCTCGACGAAAATGAGCGTAGCATTATAGAGATGGTAAAGGCACGCCTTGATGCTAAATATGGCATTACGACAAACAACTGTAAACTAGCCGTTTGGTTAGCGAGCGAGAAACAGAATCTGGACGGGTTGGAGAATGATTACAACATGACTGAAGTGTTACTGTTCAAGCAAGCTATTGCTTTAGGATGGGATTGTCCACGCGCTGCGGTCTTATTGATATTTAGGGATATACAAAGTACCACCTTTGGTGTGCAAACAGTGGGACGCATCATGCGGATGCCCGAACAGAAATATTATCCGAATCAATTGCTTAATCATGGTTGGGTCTTTACTAACTTAAGTCGTGACCGAATTGAAATAGTCGCCGAAGATATGAGTTATATTACCAAGGCGTTAGTGGCGTATCGTCGTAAGAATTTGACTAATGTTTCTTTGGCTTCAGTGTATAGTGAGCGTCTGAGTGCCGAACGCAATCGACTGGGACCTGACTTTTGGCCGATATTGGTAGAAACTTTCAATAATAAATGGTTCAAGCAACCTATACAAGGTTCGCTTTTCGACTTTTCGCCATTTGAAGATGAAGAGAATAGCGGAGAAAAAAAGGCTGAAAATGATACTTATGATTCAGGCTTTCTTAAAGATATAGCAAAGAACCGCAAGTTGGCGGAGAAAATTGCCGGCATTGATTTCACGAATCATGGAGTTCAGGTACAACTACTGAGCGATGTGGAGGTAACAGGAGAAGCCGGTACTACGCTGATTGATGAAAACAAGATTGTAAAATTCGCCCGTAATCAGGAGGAACTGATAATCATGTTGACCAAATTCTGTGAGAAGCTAATAGCTGGATTTGAAAAGATCAGTGTTACTTCGCTTCGTGGATATATTTATGAGTTTATGCAAGATTATCTTGGTTTCTTTGAAACAGAATCACCAAGAGTTATTCTTTACTATCGTAACCGACCGAAATTTGAAGAAGTAATACGCAGGGCGATTGAAAAGTATCTTGAGAAAATAGCCAAACGGCGTAGGGAGGCTAAGCAACGGGCTTTTAAAGAATATAAATGGGAAGTGCCGGAAGCGAGGGAGTACAATGAAACAGCAAACAAGGTTGTTGATGAAATGAAGAATCATGCACTGCTGCCTTTCATACAACTGAAGAATGTGTCAAAGCCGGAAGACCGTTTCGAGAAGTTTCTTGAAAGTTATGAGGATAGCATAGACTGGTGGTATAAGAATGGTGATGAAGGGAAACAGCACTATTCCATACCTTATACTGCTTCGGATGATACACAGTCTTTATTCTATATAGACTTCATAATACGAATGAAGAACGGGCAAATATTTTTGTTCGATACCAAAAGTCCGAGCAGTGATTTTGAGGCGGCAAACAAGCATAACGCTCTTGTTGACTATATAACTGATGAAAGAAATGCAGGTTTGAATCTTAAAGGAGGTGTGTTGATAGAGCAAGGCGGGAACTGGTATTATTGTCCGATGAAGATAGAGAATACAAATGATTTGGTCGGTTGGGATGCCTTCCATCCTGACCTATATAAATAAAAGAATGCCATGAACAAGGGACTAGATAGAGATTTTTTGCATTATGGAATTCGCAAAGACGATTTGGAAATGATTCGTTCACTTTGTGAGAAGTACGGACTTGATGCGGATTGGGTAATTGAAGATATTCTGAAGGCATACCATGAGCGTAAAGTCGATGCTATTGAAATTTCGGATTCCGATACGGAACAAGTTGTGAATGTGGCCATTCAGAATATCATTAAAAGGATATAACCATGATCATCAAAAGAGTAAGAATAAACAATTATAAGACCTATTTGTCGCTTGACCTTGATTTGTCGGTGGCTGATGATCGTCCCATCATTCTTATCGGAGGTATGAATGGTGGTGGTAAAACAACCTTGTTTGAGGCTATATATGGTGCACTATATGGTTTGAAAATTAAAGATAAAGGCTATTTTGATGAGATTCTGAATAATGGTGCCGTTGGCAAAGTAAAGCCTGTCATTGAGCTGGAAATAACCTTTACTGGTCTTGTCTTGGGGATGGAACAAAAGTATATTCTCAAACGTACGTATACACTCAATCCTTCGGAAAGACCTGTTGAGAGTGTAAACCTTAACATGAACGGAACCACATTCGTTTACGGTACGGCTACCCCTCCTGTCCAACGCATAAAGAGTGAGCAACAGGTCAACAAAATTATAAAAGCTAATCTGCCTCAGGAGTTAAGTAAATACTTCTTATTTGATGCCATGCAATCGAGTGATTTGTTGAAAGACGGGATTTTTGCTCAAATCATTAAGGATAACATAGAAAATGTAATGGGGTTCAACAAATACTTGCAGTTGAAACGCGCCTCTGAAAAGCTACAGCAGGAAAAGGCTTCGGAACGATTGGCCGCAGAGCAGGAAAAGCAAGAATATGACAAACTGTGTCTGGAAAAATCCGAACTGCAAGAGACTTTGATTCATAACAGTGAGGAACAAGATAAAATCTATAAGTTTCTGCAATCGGTAAAGGAGGAATACGATACAGCCAAAAGTGGAGAGCGCAATCTGACCAATACCCGGATGAGGGTTAATGAACTGGAAGCTAAGATTGCCGATGTACTCAAAAGCGTGGCTACCTATTCGGAGGAGCTGAAAATAATGGTAGATAATATTGAAACCAATATCTTTCTTCCAAAGTTGGCTTCTGAAATAGCGACTGAAGTTAACAATATCATCCGTATCAAAGATGCTGTAAGGCAGGAGCAATCTGAAACTTATTCGGTTGAAGCGGTACGTAAAGTTGCACAGAAGATATTTGCCTATCTTCATGATTTGGCTGTGATTACCAGTGATATTGATGAAGAATCAGTGGTTAATTATATCGTTGGAAAACATACCAAATCGGAGAAACCTGATCCTTATGCTTTCTTTGATGATAAGGATGTGAATGCTTTAATCAATTTGATAAATGGGACGGGCATGAATAATTATGCCCGGTTAAATGAAGAAAAGCAGACTTGCGAAATGGATATTGAGACATTGCCGGATCTAAGGCTTCAAAAGCAGACCTTTGAACGTCAGCTGATTGGAGGAAACAGCGAGTTGATTTCAGAATATGAGCGAAAGGATAAGGATTTACAGAGACTTCAAAAAGAATCGGAAGATTATCAGGTAAAGATAACACAACTGGAAAAACGTATTCATCAATTTGATATTGCCATTCAACAGGAACCGGACGTTAAATTTGATACATTGGTTAAATTGAAGCCTTTCTTTGAAGATGTGGCTGACTCGTTGCTAAAACGCAAACGCGAACAAATTGAAGCTGAAATGCAGCAGCAACTTAACAATCTGCTCATCTCTTATAAAGGATGTATCTCTCGTGTGGAATTGAGCGACCGTTTGGAGAATTTTTCCATAAAGCTTTTCCATAAAGCCGGGAATGAGATATCACTTAATCAGCTGAATGCTGCGTCCAAGCAAATATTCATTCAGGTATTGCTGAAGGTTTTGCGTAATCTTGGGGACTACAACCCTCCTGTGATGATTGATACAGTGATGGGTGTTCTTGATAATGAAAGCCGCGATGCATTGATGGAAGAATACTTCCCAGAACTTGCAGAACAAACTATTTTGCTTTGCACTACTTCGGAAATCAGGAAAGAGTCTGATTATCTAAAATTGGAACCATTTATTTCAAAAACCTATACATTGAATCGAGATATAGAAAACCAGTGCACGAATGTCACTGACAGTTACTTTGGTTTATCACTTAATGACTGATAGTTATGGAGATAGATTTGGAAAATATTCGGCAAGCGGAAGGCATCATAGATGAGCTTTCTCCTTTAAAACAAAAAATTGAGAACAAAATTAATCTCTGTAAAATAGTTGGTGAAGAGAAAAGAGTATCGCTAACCGGCAATAAGATAATGCGTATTTGCCTTATTGCGGGATTAACCGTTGGTGACAAACGCAAGGTGGAGGAATATTTGCAGGTACAGCTCTCTAAATCGAGCGCCCGTATTTATGGCAGTTTCTTTTCTTTGCACAATATGCGTCAAATGTTTGCTGCCCTGCTTAAACTGCGTTATAAGGATTGCAATGTAGACTGGAGTGACAGCCCTACTGTTTCAAGAATTATTGCCGTTGAGATGCGTAGCGGTTTCCGCTTGCTGATGGATGATAATAATTTGAACAATTTCTTATTCACCACAACTGCTAATCATACGACATCCCGCTCTATTCCGGTTCTTAATCTGATAATCGGTAATTATGGAGACAGCGAGATGGAAGCTACACTAAATATTAATGATAGCAACATACCAAATACTCAAATTTTGATTGCCGGTTCTACCGGTTCCGGTAAGACAAATTTACTAGCTGTACTTATCAATCAATTTCGCTCACTCTCTACCGAAACAGCTTATCCTGTAAATTTCTTGCTTTTTGATTATAAGGGGGAGTTTTCTGACCCAGCTAATAATAATTGGTTAACTTACTTTGATGTAGACCGTACGGCTATTTTAGATCCAATAGCCAAACCTTTACCGTTTACGCCTTTCAAAAGTTTCAAAGGCAGGCCAATCAATGAAGTTAATCTATATTCAACTGAATTGGCAAATGCGCTGTGTGCAATTGATCGAGCGAATATTAGCGCCAAGATGAGCAATCGGTTAAGTGAAGCTATTGTAGATGCCTACAAGATGACGGAAGGGCTACCTATCAATTTTGAATTGATATTGAGCATGTATCAAACTAAAATGGAAAAGCCAGATAATGACGATAGCATCACTTCTGTCTTGAAACAGTTGGTCCGTAATAATTTATTTGAGAATGAAGATAAAGTAAATCTTGTGGATGAATGTTTCATTGTCAAGATGGATGCATTTTCAAAGGATGGCCCTATAGCTAAAGCGATTGTTTATTTTATCATATCAAAACTGAACATTATTTATGAGAATCTCGAGCAACAAGCCAAGAGTGATGGAGTTGTTCAGATTCGTCACTTTACTATTATTGATGAGGCACATTACATGCTTGATTTTGATAACCGCCCTTTACGCAATCTTATTGCTGTTGGTAGGAACAAGGGATTGAGTATTATATTGGCAACTCAAAATATGGAAAGTTTTAAAAGTAAACATTTTGATTTTTATGCTAATGCTCAATACCCACTGATTATGAAACAACAAACGATAAGTGATCCGGTAATCAAAGACTTGTTTGGTGTCAATGGTAAAGAGTTACAAGAGGTACGCTCTGAAATAGCCGGTTTACAAAAGGGCGAATTGATAATAAAGGATCAAAGTGCCTTTGTACTTGATATAGGGAAAAAGTATAAAAAGATTAAGATTTCTCATCTGATATAAAGTCTAATATATTATATCTTTATTAGGTAAGTTATGAATCATTTTCAATTTAGAACCTCATTAGATATGGGTTAGAAGAAAATAAATTAGGTATGGCATTTAAACTAAAACAATCCATTGGCAAAAACGATGAGCGTGAACAGATGTCAGTAGACTTTATTAAGAGCTTATTGAGAGGAAATTATACTAATCCTCAAATTTCAGTTGGGGAAAAAGGTGCAAATACTGATGGATATATAGAACTGCTTGATCAAGAGCGTCAAATAGTAGGAAAACTAACAGTACAGGTAAAAACGGTTCCACCTTCTCTTGAAGGTAAACATAAGTATGCTTGTCCTACATCTCTATTTGCTTATGCCGAACGATTTCCCACTGAGGTTGTGATGTTGTTGGCGGCTGATCATAGTGAACAAGCCGTTCTTTGGAAATATATTTCCCGCCTTCTTATAAAAGAAAATAGAAATAAGGAAAACCAAGAAACAATCACACTCCATTTTGAGGATAACGAAATAATGACAGCCTCCAATGTGGAGGAGGCTTTGGGACAATGGAATAGACTATTTATTAATATTTGCGCTCTAGTGCTCGGTAATGAAGAAGTAGAAAAAGAATATGAACAATTAAGGCGCCGATTGTTAAATAGTGAATCATTGGATTTAAATATGCCAAAAGAAGAAGTAATCCATATACAACAGTTTTCTGATCTTTATAATTATATTTTAGATGGTGAACTCGCATATGTAAAACAAATACTTCATCCACGGATGTGGAAAAAAGGTATAGCCGTTTCTATATATTCTGAGCATGAATTATTATATGGTATATACCCAATTATGTATGGTGAAAACGGTTTACTAATAAAACGGTTGCCAATAGAAGAATTGCGTAATAAGCAATTTGGGTTTGTATGCCATTCTTGTGAAAACATATTCATGGAAAATCCTCAAAAAATGGTGAAAGACAGGATAATCAATGATATAGAAAGGTTCTTCAAACATCCTATATTACCAGGATACGATTACTTTGTAATGGAATATATACATAATTTCATACGTGAAAATGCGAACTATTTACATATAAGCAAGGATATTTATAAAGATTACGAAGCACTACATAAATACTGCGTTCAAGAATATCCATATATAACAGAAAGAAATACTATTGTAGTTATTGGCGGAAAACGAAGCGAAATCAATCTTTTCTTTGGGTGCTTGCAATTTATATTAGCGCGTGAATATAAATATGAAGTTGATATATATCCACCTAAAGGACATTATGCTGGCACAGGATTTGTGACAGACTGGTTTGATAGTAAACATGCTTTTGATAAAGTAAAGATTGTGTTACAAGAAGTTTACGCTGCATATACACAGTTTATTCATGACCATTTCCCTTTGATTGAATCAGAAATTGACATGATATATGGAGCTGATTTCGTGATATACAATTTGGATTATGGGCAAGAATGGCCACAACTTTGTAGCTATTACTTCTATAATGATAGCCATGAGAATAGACCAGAGATTCTCTTTACGCTAAATAAACAGCATGATGTATATAATCAATGCCGGACAGAGAATATGGCAGAATTCTTTAAACATGATTTTTTATATAAAGGGAGAAAGTATCAAATGCGTAGAAGTGACGGTTTAGACATGCATAAAGTACTTTTTAATAATACTTGTTTAACCGACACTTTCTATTATATATTTCAAGATAGATTATCATATTATGTTAAAAACAAGCTTTTTAGATAAGCCATAAAAGAAGATATCATTAACATTTACCGTTTTTGACTTATACCCGTATTAATTTTTGTGAATTTGAGAGTAAAATACGTGTGATTCATTTGGAGACGAAAGTAACGGGCTTGCAATAAGAACTAACTTAGATATGTGCAATAGTAACATAACTAAGATTTCGAGAATAGTAGTGATATAGTATAAATCTCGTCATGAATAACTTTTCCATTTATTCTTTTATAAATTGTATGATGTTTTATACCTTTGTAGGTAAAACTTTTAGTTAACAAAATTATGGAAACAAATTCCATTAGGTTTAAGGTGGACTCCCTTGTTATGGGGTTGGATTTGTGCGTAGAAAAGTCGGATGAATATAGGCAATGTGTCTTTCGGGATGAATTACCAGAGGTGTGGAGCAATGAGAAAGCGTTGGAAACAGTGGATCGCTTGTTCTTTACTTTTGATTCGAAAAAGAAGATAAATGCAGCAGAGAAAATTTATACGGCAACCGTTGATCTTTGTAAAATACCACGACTTGAAAAAATATACCTCAGGCAGCTCTTCTATAACCATTTCAGGAAAAAGGCCATTGTGGGATGGGATTTTGTGGGTAACGTGGAAGTCTGGATAAAGGATCGCGAACAACCGTATGAAAGTGCCGTACAATACCGGAAGTTCTCACTGGCACCGCAATATAAAAGGTTTACCGAAGGGCATGAATTACAGATTGCTTTTAACGGAATCTCTTTGGTGGGTACGGAGAATATCGGGACGCTTGATATCCAAACGGAGCATTATCATGTAATAGCTGGAAACCGGATTGTGGATGTAGGGAAGCTAACCCCTGAAGATAAAGCTGATTTGGAGCATATTTATCCTGTAATTAACAGGAAACTGGCAGCTGAATTGGGAATCATAGAGAACCGATACCACACTCTAAACAAATATATAAGGACAAGAAATCTAATCCGGGAATTCATAGAGCAGGAAATTAGCGGAAAAGAATGGGAAGGAACGCTTCATTTTAGCGATCCTTCTTTTATTATTGTCCCTACCGAGTGTATCCGTAAAGTGCCTCACACGGCAAGTCTGTTACGCTTTGGAGAAGATAAAACGGAAGTAGATCCATATAAAGGATTTTTAAACAATGGTCCGTACAGACCGTCAGCCAATAATAAAATAAAGTTTTTCTTCATTGCACAGTTACGAGATCAAAGAGTATGCC
>Ga0183101_1000756_pt6 | contig 14551 bp, 10 predicted proteins | sample Biomet3_FD_127790 | JGI IMG/M metagenome (GOLD analysis project Ga0183101, IMG submission 127790) | Microbial communities from bioreactor (seeded with sewage sludge) at LBNL, California, USA - Biofuel metagenome 3 | ecosystem: Engineered > Bioreactor > Anaerobic > Unclassified ... | reverse complement strand
CATCCCGTTGCGGTTCTTCTCCTCGTCGACGTCGTTGAGGAACGTCCGGCCGAAGTATTTCTTGCGGTCCTTGTTCTCGTCCGGGTTGTGGCTGAGGAAATAGGACTTGAACTCCCCCGCCTTCCGGGTCGGCAGCGTCACCGACAGATCTGTCTCTGCCCAATTTGGCATCGTTTTGCCTCCTCGATTCTCATCGACACGCGCTCCTCGTTCTTGTGGCTGAAGTCCAGGAGCTGCTCGATGAATTCGTTGTTGTCTCGGCTGAGTTGGTTGGCTTGGTATTGGTTCCAGGTCGCTTCGAGGATGTGTCCCTCTTGGGTGTTGGACAGGAGCCATAGCCATGCTTCGTCCGACGGCCCGTCGTTTTCGATGAACCGCGCCATCTCTTTCATGAAGGTGATCTTCAGCGACTCGTCGACCATGAGGTCGAGTTGGTTCTTCCCGGCGCCGTAGTAGCGCTTGAGGAACTCCCGGTATTCCTTGCGGACCTCGCCGGGGATAGTCGCCTTGGCGACCTGGATGATCGCCTGTTTGTCGCTGCTCATTGGCCGGCCTCCGAGGCCTGGGCCTGCTTGGCCAGTTCGTCCTCGCTCTGCTGGAGCGGGCCGATGACCTTCGAGTAGCGGTAGGCTCCCTCGAGCGACATGTGGTGAAGGACGTTGCGCTGGCAGTATCTCAGCGCCTTCTCGACCTGCTTGTCGGTGAGCGAGATCGAGCTTCCGTCCTCCGGGTTGTAGCCGACGAACACGATCGGCCCGCAGAGGACCCCCTCGCGCTCCGGCATGACGATGTTCGGCTCCATGCCGTTGTAGAGGAACTCGTCGTTGCAGACGATGTCGACGGAGTCGTCGGTGGGCATCGGCGTCATGTCGATGAGGCCCCCGACCGTCTTGGATAGCGTCTTGTAGTCGTTGGTGATTTCGGTCACCACCGCGTCCTTGTTGGGTTCCTTGACCACGGCGCGGATCTTGCTTGCTGTCGTTTCTTCTTCCATGTGATTTTTCTCTCCTTTTGGTTCACATTTCCGGGCCGTCGCTTTCGGCGGCCTTCCTAGGGTTTCCCCATCCCGCTCCCCTGAGGGCGTTTCGGATGGTGAGGTCCCCGTATGTCGTGCTTCCGATCTTCCGGTCCCATTTCTCGCGCATGAGGCCGCTCCGTCGGAATATGGAGTCGATCTGCCTCGGGTCCTTGGTCCAGAAGCTGAGCATCCCGCAGAGCGCGAAGTCCGCGTTCGAGTGGGACGGGTAGGCGCTCGTGTCGCCGGCGAAGAGCCTTTTGAACTTCTCGCCGCTGCGGCAGCTCGACGCCCGGTCGATGATGTCCTGGTCGTCCATCGTCACGTCGACGTAGTGCGAGATCTCGCGCTCGGTCCGCGACCCGATGAAGGTCTTGTTGACCTCCTGGATCCTGTCCGAGTAATCGAGGAGCTCGCCCCTGCCGTCGACGAGGTCGCCGGTCATGCAGGCGAACCTCTTGCTCTGGTACATCTCGATGCCGAGTTTGTCGTTCCGCTTGAGCGAGGCCTCGTCCAGCGTGCCTTTGCAGAACACGTGGATGCCCTTGCCGCTGCAGGACGTCTCGGCGTAGGTCTTCGGCAGCGCGTGGAGGATTTCCCTCGCCGCGTTGGAGACGCCGCCTTCGAGCACGGCGTTGTCCAGGTCGATGAAGACGATGCCCCGGGTGAGCGCGAACGCCAGGCCGTCCATCCGCTTCCGGGCCATCAGGCTCGAGGCGATGAAGAAGTTGGACCACGTGCTCGGGTCGTCGCTCCTCGCCGCCTCGCCGGTCTCGGGGGAGATCATCATCTTCTTCGGGTGGTCCCCCGGGTTCTCGGCGTATTTGCGGAAGCAGACCCATTGCGGGAGGTCGCGCATCTCCTTCGGGATGTTCTCCGTGTGGAACCCGCTCATTGCATCTCACCCCCTTCCATCGCCCGGCTAGGGTTTTGGCGCGCCAGGGCCGGGGCGGCTTTCGCCTCGGACGCCTTTCTCTCCTGCGCCGCCTTGATCCGTTCTTTGGCGAACTGGCGGTCGATGCCGCCGATGATCGTGTTGGCGTGTGAGGAGATGACGTCCATGTTCTTGTGGAACTTGGTGAGATCGCCCTCGGCCCAGCCGGTGATGTAGCTGAAATTGAAGTTCTCGGTGTCGAGCCCGAGCCAGCTGCAGACGACGCAGGCGATGGATTCGGCCTCGACCTCCTTGATCTTCCGGCACTCGCGCGGGGTGAGCCCGGCGAAGTCCTTGCGGTAGGCGGTGTGGGCCAGGGCGTGGCCGCATTCGTGCACGGTCGTCGAGATCTCCTGCAGGTCGCTCATCCCGTCGAGGATCTGGATGGTGTGCTTCTTGGTGTTGCAGAGCCCGTAGACGCCCTCGCCCAGCTCCTCCTTGCTCGCGTGGGAGATGGTGTATCCCGCCTCCTTCGCGACCTCGGCGAGGCCTTCGAGGATGGTCTTCTTGCTCTCGACGGTCTTCTTCTCGTCGAACTTGAACGCCTGCGGGTCCTTGCCTTGGGTCTGGCTGATGTCGAAGACGTAGGAGGGCTTGAACCCCCTCACGACCTCGTGGGCCTCCTTGACCGGCTTCCCGTCGGCGTCGAGGACCGGCTTCCCGTTCTCGTCGAGCTCGTCCTTCGTCACGGTCTCGCGGATCGGGGCGAAGATCTTGATGGCCCTCTGGCCGGGGACGACGCTCCGGCCGAGCCAGTTCCACTGCCTCATGCCGTTCACCGTCGTGGCGTCCGGCTTCTGGAGCAGGACGTAGATCTGGTTGATGAGCGAGTAGCGCCCGAGGTTCCCCATCATGAGGAGGACGTCTTTGTACTTGCCCTCCTTGAGGAACTCCTGCAGCTTCTCGTCGACCTGCTTGAGGATGAGGTCGACCTCTTCCTTCGTGTACGGCTTCGCCTCGTGGGGCTTGTCGCCGTACTTCTCTTTTTCCTTGGTTTCTTCCATTGGTTAGTTCTCCTTGCCGAACGCTTTTTCGGTCAGCTCCGTTGCGCCGACCCATAGCCCTGCCCTCTTGTTCGGGGAGAGGATCAGGAATGCGCGGCCCCTGGGGCTGTGCGTGATGGAGTAGCATTCGCGCTCGTTGATACCGCCCGCCCCCTCGTAGAGCTTCCTGAGGTCGCTCATGTCGCTGGGGCTGAGGTTGAATATCAGCGAGTATTGGCTCACGTTGATGAGAGCCGTGGTCTTCCGGGCGATCTCCGGGCTGCCCGCGAAGTCCTTGACGTTCTGGGTGACGACGATGAGCATCCCGTCGTACTTGCGGATCCGCTTGGCCATCTGGTACATGAAGTCCAGGGCCACGCTCCGCTTCTCGTCGATGAACAGGTGCGCCTCGTCGATGGCGATGGCCACCTTCCGGTCGGTCTTGTCGCGCTCGTTTCGGGCCCTGTTCTCGGTGACCTCGTTCTCGAGCCACCGGAGGATGAGGGACATCTGGGCGTTGGCCGTGACGTCGTTCTTGCTCTCGAAGAGCCTCTGGAAGTCGAAGGCGACGAACGCCTCCTTCGGCCTGAGCGTCGTCGGCCCGTCCCAGAGGTCGCTGTCGCGGCCCCCTTTGGCGAACCTGGAGACGTAGTTCTCGAGCGTCCGGAGGAGCGATCTCTCGTAATCCTCCGCGCTCTCGGACAGCCTTTTCTCGATGAGGGCGAACAGGTCGTCGAACGTCGGGTAGTCGGCCTCCTTGAGCGTCCCGGCCTTCGTCTCCGGGCCGATGCCCTTCTGCTGGTACATCGCCCCCGTGAGGCGGTTGAGGAGCTCGAGCGCGTCCGGGCTGATCCCCTGGAGGATCAGGCGGTAGAAGCCCTCGAGGAACTGGAGGTGCGTGTAGAAGGCCCCTTCCTCGCCCATCGTCCCGACGATCTGGAACGGGTTGATCCGCCCCCTCGCGCCGGTCGCGACGTCGATGCTTTGGCCGCCCAGGCTTTTGGCGAGGGCCCCGTACTCGTCCTCCGGGTCGAGGACGAACACCCTGACGCCCGAGCTCGCCAGCCCGGCCAGCAGGGCCTTCGTCGCGTAGCTCTTGCCGCTCCCGGACTGGCCGATGATTACGGTGTTCGAGTTGATCCGGTCGCCCCCGCGTTTCCAGAAGTCGATGAACGCCGGCTCGGCCGACTCGCCCATGTAGAGGCCGTTTTCCTCGCAGATCCTGTCCGAGTCGAACGGGAACGAGGCGGCCAGCGCCCCGGTCGGGATCCCGTTGGTGACGCGGGTTCTTTCCGTGGACGACAGGAACGACGATATGTAGGCGTCCTCCTGCCTTCCGGGCATCTCGGTGAACTGCAGCCCCATCTCGCGGAGCGCGGTCCTCACGGCTTTCTTGGAGTCGGCTTTGCCGGGCTCGTCGTAGGAGGTGATGAGCAGCGTGGCGTCGAAGAGCGTGTCGCCGCCCTCTTGGATCCCGGCGAGCAGGCTTTCGAGCGTGTCCTCGTGGGTCGAGCGGCCCATCTGCTCGCTGGTCTTGCCCGTCCCCTGCTTCGTCTGGAGTTCGAGAATGGCGTTGTCGAGCCGGCGCATCGCCTTGTCCTTCGGGACCGGCGACGCCCTGAGCACGGCCTTCGTGCTGGGGATGGAGAAGAGCCTTCCCGCCCAGCCGTTCGGAACCCTCGTCGGGTAGCCGTAGACGGCGAAGTGGCAGAGCTGCTTCCCGCATTGCTTGGCCCCGGTCAGGCCGAATCTGGCGCTTGGCGGCGTGAGCGCGTCTTTATCGGACGCTCCCCTCTCGTCGAACTCCTCGCCGTTCCCGTAGCGGATGAGGGCCGCGAGTTCCTTGCCCCCGAGCCTTTTCGCGGTGATGCCGGACATCCCGAGGAGCGTGATTGCGGACGACAGTTTCTCGTCGATGGAGGCTTTGCTCGTCCCAGCGATCGCGATGTAGTAGCGCGGCGCCTTCTCGCTTCCGTCGTTCATCCCGTCGATGGCGTTCATCCGGCTTTGGGTGATGTCACAGCGGGCGTAGTGCTCGTCCTGGCTGAGCAGGCCGTCCCGCTTGAGGTCGGCCAGCGTCGCGATTCTTTCGGTCTCCGCCTTCATCTCGCCGTCCAGCACGAGCGGCCTGTCGACCTTCTCGAGGAAGACGGTCTCGCCCTCGTCGGCGGAGTTGAGGATCCGGCTCATCGGCCCCTCGATGGCGGCGTCCTGCCCCTCGTCGGTGAGCATCTGGAAGTCGATCGGGTCGACCTCGATCGCCCCGGTGAGGGACCCGTCGCGGTTCTCGATGGCGTTTTCGCTGATCGCTTTGTAGGGGCAGATGGTCTCGCATTCGCTCCCTTTGTAGGTCTTCTTCCTGAAGAGGAATCGGAACAGGTGGGCGAACCGGACGTAGAGCCTCTCGTTCCCGGCTGGGATGAAGAGGCAGGCCGAGGCGGCGATCTCGGCTGCGGCCAGGTAGAATCTCCAGGAGAAGTTGCTCGAGCACGTGATGGCGATGGCGGCTAGCGCCGTCAGCCCCACCGCCGCGTCGGCGATTGTCACGTCCTTCCAGAACGTGAGCTTCACCTTGGATGTCTTCGGTATGGTTCTCATTTCTTTGTCTCCTTATTTCTTCCCGTCGTCGCCTTTGGGCGGCGGGGGCGGGATGTCCGGCTTCTTGTCGGGTTTCTTTTCGGGCTTGCTCGTCGGCGCTTTCGCCTCCGGGCTCGTTTCTTTCTTCGGGGCCTCGGCTTCGGGCGCCTTCGTGTCTTCCTTCTTGGCCTCCCCCGCCGCCGGGCTTTCGTCGGGCTTCTCGGGCTTGTTCACTTCGGCGTGGTTGGCGTATCCGCCGCCCGCGACGACGTTCTTGAGCCGCGGCATGAAGTTCTTGCCCATCGTGATTAGGCCGCCGCTCGCGAGGTCGTGGGCCATCCCGACCGGCATGGTCGCGAGGCGGGCGCCGGCTCCCCAGAACCTGTCTCTCGGCTTGACCGCCTTGGACGGGTCTTTGGCGGTCTGGTTGATGTCTTTCTTCCCGACGCCTTTCATGGCTTCGGATTTGCTCTTGCCGGATTTGAGGGCCGCTTTGTAGGCGTTCCCGCCGACCAGCCCTCCGACCGCTCCGCCGATAACTGCTGCGGCCGTGTGGGTCATCGCGAACCCGCTCCGGATGCTGTAGAGCGTGCTCATGAGCTCGCCCCCGGACTGCTGGGCCCCGCAGAGCTGGGATATGGTCCTGCTCGCCTTGGCCGTCGCGAACGCCCCGCCGATGAGGAAGAGCACGTTCACGACCCCGTTCTGGAAGTCGCCCTCGAAGAACCGGATCCGGTAGACCTGGGGCATGATGAGGAAGAACAGGTTCATCGAGAGGATGATCCCGTAGGCGCTGAGGATTTTGCTGACCATCATGTCCTTCCAGACCTTGAACCGGTTGCCGTCGTCGAGCGGTATCGTGCTCACCGAGATCGGCGAGACGATGTAGAGCAGGACGATGTCGAAGATTCTCTGGACGAACGTGACCGCGCTGAGCAGGAAGCTGATGAGCATGGCGAGGCTTCCGAGGAGCCCGAGCAGCCAGTTCATCTTCTGGATGTCGAAGTTCGCCTTGACGAGGTCGATGTTGAGGTAGTCGTACTGTCCGGAGACAAAGGCCGCCATGACGGCGGATTTGTCCCCCGAGCCCGTGTAGCAGTCGGCCCCGATTGTCACGAGAAGCTGCCCGCCGATCGTCGTCCGCCCGCTGGAGTAGGCGTTCATCGCCGAGTCCATCGAGCCCATCACGGCGTTGGTCAGAAGGATCCCGGCCAGCACGCAGAACGGCACGATGAGTGCGGTCACCACCGCCTCCCCCGTCTTCTTGAGGACGGTGAAGACGTTCTTCTTCTCCTCGGCCGCGCTCTTGATGATCGCGACGATGGTGAACGTCACGAGCAGCACCGCCCCGATGACGAACACCGTGAGGAACACCCGGTTGATGACCGAGGACTTCATGAGGCTCGTCAGCAGGTCGCTCTTCTCCCCGTCTATCTCGACGGGCGAGATCCCGGAGAGCATGTAGAACACGTCCTTCAGGAAATCGATGAGCTTGCAGGTCAGCGCGAACGTCAGGTAGAGGAGCGTGAAGAACAGGTCCTTGATGGCGTTAACTAAGTCTTCCAGAAGCATGTTTCGCTCCCTCCTTTCCGATCGTCTCCGTCACATCTGGGCCTTGACCCAGTTCTCTAGAATCGGCACCGCGATCTTCAGCGCGAGGATGAGGACGAAGATGACGAGGAAGCCGACGACGGCCCCCACCAGATCCTTCTTCGCCTTCTCGCGGCTGTTCTGCTCGTCCGACTTGGCGATTTTCACGCCAAGGAAGATGCAGTAAATCGATCCGACCCCCACCGTCACGGCGATGGCCGGCCAGAGTATCGCGTCCAGGATCTCGAGTACTGGCTCGATCACCGGGTACAAATTCACGTCACTAAGCACTGTCATGTGTTTTTCCTCCATGCCGTTGTTACGGCATTTCTTCACGCGCCGGGTGGGTTTCCCACCGCTTGAGCTGAACTAGGCTGGCGCAGTTAGCGCCTAGTTCCTTATCCTGTTTCACTTATTCGGTCCTTCCGGCTCTCGCGGACCCCCTCTGACGGGGGCCCGTTGTGAGCGCATCGGGATTCACTTCTTGAACGCCTTCTTCTTGCTCCGGACGATGGCGACCGCGACCCCTGCGGCGGAGAGGACTCCGACCGCGATCAGGGCGATCGCCCAGCCGTTCATCCGGAACGCCAGGGTGAAGGTGTAGGTACGGGCGTTGCCGAGGGCGTCGGTGACGACGACCCTGTAGCTCCCGTAGTCCTTCAGCTCGTCGCCGAGCTTGTAGTCGATGAGGGCCCCGTCCTTGAAGACCTGGACGCTCCCCTCCTCGGTCATACCGGTGATGGTCACGGCCCCGTCCGCCGACCCGCCGTCGGAGACGCCGTTGAGGGTGACCTCCGGGGCGGTCGTGTCGAGGGTGAGCGAGAACTCGAACTGCTCGCCGTTGTCGGAGACGACGAACTTGTAGGTCCCGTCCTCGGTGAGGAGGATCCGGTTCCCGCTGATGTCGAACGGCTGGCCGTCCTTGGTGGCGGAGACGATTCCCACCCCGTCTCCGAGCTGGTAGTCGATCGCCGTCTTGGCGGAGCTGACGATGCGGAACGTCACGGTCTTGGAGTTGCCCCACTGGTCCGCCAGGGTGACGGAGTAGAGCCCCTCGCCGGAGATGGCGTCGCCCGGCTTGTAGTCGAACGGCTCTCCGTCCTTCGTCGCCGTCGCGGTGACCTTCTCGCCGGCGTTGATGGTCACGTCCCCGTTGGAGATGGACCCGTCGCCGCAGTCCATCGAGAAATCGACGGATTTGTCGATGGTCACGGTGAACGATTTGACGTTCCCGCAGGCGTCGGTGACTCGGATGACGTAGGTGCCTTCCTCGGTGAGCTTGTCGCCGAGGGAGTAGCCGATGGCGTTCCCGTCTTTGGTGACGGAGATCTCGACCGGCTCGCCGGCGGTCACGGCGACCCAGCCCGAGGTGGTTCCTCCGGCGCTCATGTCGGTGCCGTCGGACGCTTTTGCGGAGTAATCGACCGTCTTGTCGATGGTGAACGACAGGACCGTTTTGTTGCCCATGTCGTCGGTGACGGTCACCTCGTAGGTGCCTTCCTTGGAGAAGGTTTCCCCGTTGGTGGCCGCTTCCGGCTCGCCGCCGTTTACCGAGACGGTGGCCGACGCCACGTCGGGCGAGGTCCATCCGATCGAGACGTCGCCGTTGGTCGTCCCGCCGTTGGCGGCCCCTGTGAGGGTCGCGTCCGGGGCGGTTCTGTCGATGGCGAAGGAGTAGGTCCGGAAGTTCTCGTCGTCGCCGGTCCGGACGAGCTTGATCTCGTAGGCCCCCGAGGATTCCTCGGATGCCGGGATCTGGATCGCCCCGCCCGTGTAGGTCCCGACGAGGGCTCCGTCTTTCCGGAGTTCCGCGTAGAACTTGGTCTGGTCGAACGTGAAGCCGACGTCGCCGGCGGTCTTGCCGCCGTCCGCCACGCCGGTGAGGGTTCCTTCGGGCAGCGCCTTCGCGAAGTCGTATTCCTTCGTGATGGCCCGGCCGAAGTTGTCCTTCATGGACACGACGTAGTGGCCGCCCTTGCTGAACTCGTAGTGCAGCGTGTCGGTCGAGACGCCGCTCAGTTTCTGGCCGTTGCGGGTGATCTCGAGGGAGACGAGCGTGTCGAAGCTCTGCTCGAGGGTGATGTCCACGTCGAAGGCGGTGTCGTCGGCGTTGTTGGTGAACGCGACCGCCGCCGGGTTGCCGACGATGTAGACGGTGAAGGAAGTCACGTTTCCGAGCCGGTCGTAGGCGGCGATGTCGTACTTGCCGCCGGTGGCCAGGGTCGGGAGGGCGTCGCCCTTCGTGTATCTCTTGGTCTCGCCGTCCTTGCTCACGGAGACGACGGCCCAGGGGTCGGCGTCGGCGATGGCGGACAGCGCGAATGATTTGTAGTAATAGGCTTTGACCGAGGCTAGCGAGTCCTTGGTGACGGTCAGCTTCTTCGCCGACTCGTCCCCGAAGACCTGTGCCTCGACCGAGATGGTCGGGGCGTCGTGGTCGATGACGGCCTCGAACGACGACTCGTTGCCGGCGGCGTCCGTCTCGTGGATCTCGTAGGCACCGGATGCGGCCAGCTGCTCCCCGAGTTCCTTGCCGAGCTCGAGGCTCGTCGCCTTGCCGGCTTCGTCCACCGCCCAGACGCTCGCGGCGTCGGAGCCGGTCAGCTTGAAGTGGTTCGCCGCCGGGGCCGTGACCCCGTCGGACGTGAACTCGTTGTCGAACATGTCGGCGCTCTCCGCGCCGTGATCGGAGGCCGCCCCGTTGTCGAGGTAGTACGGCCCGCTGACGTGCTTGTCCGCGTAGTGGGCCACCGCTTCCTTCAGGAGGCTTTCGTCGAAGTAGTAGAGCTCGGTGTCCGGGTTGGCCTCGGATTTGTAGAGCCAGTAGGTCCCGGTTCTGACCTCGTCCGAGTGGTCTTCAGGGTCGCCGTTGTCGGCGACGAGGTGCTTCTGGTCGAAGTCGCTAACGCTGTTTAGGGTGAGGATCGTGACCTCAGCCGCGAATTCCTTGGAGAAGGCCCAGTCGGACGCCTCTTGCTTGTTGGGGAAGGATTCCTTCTCCGATCCGTATTCGGCCGAGTACCACCGCGATACGGTCAGCGATTTGTCGCCTTTGAGGGCGCTTTCGTCGGCGCTCGGGGCGGTCGTGTCGACCGCGATGGTGTATTCGGTTTGGTTGCCCGCCAGGTCGGTGAGGGTGAATCGGTATTCGCCCTCCTGCGTGATGACGGTGTTCTTCTGGTAGGCGCTCCCGTTGCAGAGGCAGGTCGCGTCGGCGCCGTCCCAGGTGAAGTAGACGGCTTTGTTCGTGACGGCGCCGCTCTGGGCCTCCGCGTATCCGGCGTAGATCCTGCCGGTCGGGGCCACGGTGTCGATGTGGAGCGAGAACTCGCTCTTGTTCCCGGCGAGGTCGACGATGACCGCTCTGTAAGTCCCGTCGGCGCTGATCTCGGTCCCGCTTTCATAGAGTGCGTATTCGCCGCCGTCCTTGGAGATGGTGGCCTTCGCTCCCGCTTCGCCGAACTCGAGCCGTGCGGGCTCGTTCGACCATCCGCCGTCGGGGAGGATTCGCTCGCCGGACTTCCATTGGGCCGTTGCCGGCTCCTTGTCGATCACGACGGTGAAGGACGACTGGTTCCCGGCCACGTCGCTGAGGGCGATGGCGTAGGAGGTGGTCGTCCCGGCGTCGGTCGTCAGCGCCGCGCTCATGGCGTCGGCGTATTTGATCTCGGCGCTGGACGTTTTGCTGCCGGACGCGGCGATGGTCGCCCCGGTGTCCTTGACGTCGGCGATGGCCTTGTCGATGACGAATTCGGCCGTCTCGTCCGCGCTGAAGTAGAGGGTCGCCCCGCTTTGGTAGGAGGCGCCGTTGATCGAGATGGACGGTCTGCTCCGGACGATGCGGAACGGGACGCTCATCGCGATCCCTGTGGCGCTGGTCAGCGACACGGAGTAGGAGTCGTTCGGGTAGGCCGTCGCCGAGAGGGCGATGTCGGTCCCGAGCGCCATGTTGCTAGACACCTTCCCGCTCGGGGTGTCGCAGGTGACCTTGATGGTGTCGCCCTCATTAAAGTAGAGCCCGCCGTCGAGCGTCCCGGAGGACGAGGCGGCCTTGGCATAGACCTCTTTGCCATTGCGGTAGACCTTGACGACCGGGTTGGCGGTCTCGAGGAACACCGACGACGTCGCGGAGGCGTTGCCGGCCTTGTCGACGGCGTAAAAGTAGTACCAGCCGTCGCCCGCGTTGCTGGGCACGATGGTGCCGGATGCGTAGGCCTGGTAGGAACCGCTCACGGGCGTCTTGCAGTAGATCTGCGCGATGCCGGATCCGTCGTCGGAGGCGGAGTAGCTGAACGGGCTTGAGATGTAGCTGCCGGAGGCCACTGCCGAGCCGGCGGAGTAGACGCCGGTCGTCGGCTTCACGGAGTCGTAGAAGAAGCTGAGGACGCCGGATTTGTTGCCGACGGAGTCCTGGGCGTAGAACCGGTACCATCCCTGGGCGGAGCCGCTGAGGCACGTCGCCGAGTTGCTGAACGAGTAGTACGAATACGTCGGGTATTGGTAGTAGATTCCGGAGAGGTTGGCGTCCGACGCGGTGACCTTGACGGCCTCGTTCACGTAGGCGCCGTTCGCCACCGCTTTCCCGGTGGAGTATCCGGCCCCCGAGACGGTCGGCGCGGTGTAGTCGACCAAGAGGCTGCCTGACACGGTCGCGGTGACCTCGTATTCGATGAAGGCGGTCTTTTCGGTGGTCGTGTAATGGGCCCACACGTATCCCATCGTCTGTTTGATGGTGTACGAGCCGGAGTAGAGGCCGCTGGCGACCTTTCCGAGCTTTCTCGGGTCGATTGTCGAATCCGACGAGGCGGTTACGCTTTCGGTCGCGCCGTTGCGGTCGTAGGTCGTGACGTAGCTTCCGTTCGAGCTGGTCTTGGTGATCGTCGCGTAGAAGACGCGGTACGACCCCCGGTAGACCTCGAAAAGATACGTGGTGCCGATTTGGATGTCGTCTGAGGCGACGTCGGACGGTCTGGTGCTGTCGACCGCGCTGAAATCAATGAACGGGGCCTGGCAGTCCAGCTTGATCGAGTTGGTGGAGCCCACGTTGGTGGGCGTGCTTGACCCGTAGATCTTGACGCCGGTGTCGTGGCTGACGGTGATGCTTGTGTCCGCCCCGGTTGTTCCGAAGGCCATCACCTTTTTGCAGGAATGGGTCTCGGTCCCGTAGAAGGAGGGGTAGCCCGTGCTCGTGTAGTTGATTGCCGAGGATCCGCCGCCACCGCCGCCGTCGACGATTACGACAGCGGGGCCGGTCGCCAACCCTCTTTTCGAAATGGCGGAAAAGGAGTCCTTCGGCGCCGCGCATGCGGATACGCCGAGGACCATCATTGGGATGGCCAGGACGGCCAATAGTTTCGACTTGCTGATTTTCTTCATGTTGTTTTCTCCTTATCTCTCGGACACGTAGTCCGACAGGCGCTTTATCGCGTCTTTGATTTGCTCCGCCTGTTCGTCTTTTTTCTGGTCCGTGGCGGAATCCAGGGCCTTGTTCAGAATCGGTATTGCGACGCCGAGGCTGAGGGTTTCGATCGCCCCCTCCAGGTCGGCCCAGTCCTCTGGCGCCAGGATGCCTTCGCAGCCTTCCTTCGCTATCTCGGAGATCTGGGCGACGACCATCCTTCTCCGGAGCGATTCCCGCTGAGGTTCCTCGGATGTCGCCGGCGTGCTGAGCTGGTTCCTTTTGCGGAGGTCGTAGAATGCTTTCGCCTCGTCGAAGTACCTTCCTTCCGGGGGCTTGTCCGTCCCCTGCCCCATCGAGTATTCCGGGGTCTTGAAGCATGGTTCGAAGTAGCTGTTTATCGGGTTGTAGCCGAACACGGCCACGATGGCGTGCCCCATGTCGCCTGGCCTGTTGAGCAGTTGGAGCTCGCTCGGGTAGATGAGCGGCCTCTCCTTGACGGACTGGTTGGACGTGACGTCCTCCCCCTTCACGGAATTGAATCCGACGGACCGCTCGACGACGGTGTAGTTCCCGCACCGCTTCGAGAAGTCCTCGATGGTCTTCAAATCGGTGGTGCCGATGAAGACCTGGATGTTGCAGTTGCTCTTGATGATGTCGGCGGCCTTCTCGTCGTAGACCTTCGCGAGCTGCGAGTAGCTCTGGACCACAAGGTCGAGCCAGATATTCCGGCTCCGGCCCACGGTCACCATCTGCTCCATCTTGTTGATCTTCGGGAGGTTCCCGAACTCGTCGAGGATGAAGTAGACCGGCTTCGGTAGCGTCAGGTTCGGGTACTCGTTCGCCTTCTCGACGAGCTCCTTGTAGGCCTGGAGGATCGCGAGGCTCGCCAGCGTGTGGCGGGTCTCCTTCTCGTCCGGGATCTGCAGGAACAGCGCGATCGGGCGCTCGCCCATCGACCCGAACTCGATCTCGTTGCCCGAGGTCAGGGCGCAGAGCGACTGGTCGGCGAAGATGGAGATCTTGTCGAACGTCGCGGAGAGGTATGACCCCCTCGTCTTGTCGCTGGAGGACAGGACCTGCTTGCTGAGCGACACGGCCTTGCTGAGAGGCGACCGCCCGGCGAAGTAGCGGATCAGCTCCGCGCAGTCGTCGTCGGTCGACGTGGCGATCTTCATGAGCGAGAAGAAGTTGTATTTCTCCTTGCACATGCCGGTCTCCGGGCTCGCGGAGTCCTCGAGCATCGCGAGCATGATCGAGAGGACGAAGTTCTTCGATCCGCTCTCCCAGATTGGGTCCTCCTTGCTTGTCACTGGGCACAGGGCGGTCGCGATGTCGTTGAGGTCCTCGTACACGAGGTCGTTCAGCTCCTGCCGCCTGACCTGGATCGCGGCGTCGAGTTTCTCTTTGTCGAAGTAATCGTTCCCTTCGAAAACCCACGCGCCCCTTTCTTCGTCAGCCACGGCTTCGTCTTCGAGGTGGAGCGCCTTCTGGTAGCGCTCGTATGACCTCTCGAGCGGGTTCCACCGCACCGACTGATACGGCCTCCGAAGGTCGAGGACCTTGACCTCATAGCCTTCGTCGGCCAGGTGCTTCGCGTGGGCGGAGTACAGCTCGCCTTTGGGGTCGCTGATGAACATCGACGGCTTCGTCTTCGTCTCGCACAGGATTTGGATGGTGGGCGACACGTAGGTCGTGGTCTTGCCCGACCCGGTCGTCCCGATGACCATCGAGTGGGCCGGCTTGGCGAACGTTATTTCGAGGGTTCCGTCATTTCGGGCCGCCATGATCGGCGACCCGACGACATTGCTTTCCTTCAGCTCGCCGAACGGCACCGTCTCGAACGCCTTCCGGATCTCGTCGTCGCCCATGAAGCGGGATTGCTCGAGGTTCGCCCCGAAGTGGAGGTCGCTCGGCTTTCCCTTCATGATGTTTTTGGAGTTGATGAGCCAGTAGTGCTTCCGGTAGTACAGAAACCCGAGGAGCAGACCGATGCCGATGAGGAGGGCGGCGATCCCGACGCACTCGCCAGAAGCGAGGTACCGGATGTCGAA
>Ga0183101_1002180_pt1 | contig 14558 bp, 10 predicted proteins | sample Biomet3_FD_127790 | JGI IMG/M metagenome (GOLD analysis project Ga0183101, IMG submission 127790) | Microbial communities from bioreactor (seeded with sewage sludge) at LBNL, California, USA - Biofuel metagenome 3 | ecosystem: Engineered > Bioreactor > Anaerobic > Unclassified ... | reverse complement strand
GTTAAACACCGTACCGGTTCGATTCCGGTCTTCGGCACCATATATATGAAAAAAATAATATCGCGGGGTGGAGCAGTTGGTAGCTCGTCGGGCTCATAACCCGAAGGTCGTAGGTTCAAGTCCTGCCCCCGCAACCATAAATATGGCGGAATAGCTCAGCTGGCTAGAGCACTCGGTTCATACCCGAGGTGTCGTAGGTTCAAGTCCTATTTCCGCTACCAATATGTGCCGAAGTGGCGGAACTGGCAGACGCACAGGACTTAAAATCCTGCGGTAGTTAAACACCGTACCGGTTCGATTCCGGTCTTCGGCACCATATATATGAAAAAAATAATATCGCGGGGTGGAGCAGTTGGTAGCTCGTCGGGCTCATAACCCGAAGGTCGTAGGTTCAAGTCCTGCCTCCGCAACCATAAAGTTTAGTAAGCTTTGTTATCAAAGCTTTAACTTATATGTCGTGAACTTGTAGGATACAATGAATATGCCGAAGTGGCGGAACTGGCAGACGCACAGGACTTAAAATCCTGCGGTAGTTAAACACCGTACCGGTTCGATTCCGGTCTTCGGCACCATATATGAAAAAAATAATATCGCGGGGTGGAGCAGTTGGTAGCTCGTCGGGCTCATAACCCGAAGGTCGTAGGTTCAAGTCCTGCCTCCGCAACCATAAGACTTAAGCAGTAGCTCAGGTCTTTTTTTGTTTGGAAAATATTTATTATATGAAGTATAAGATAAAGGCATAATATTATGAATAAATTCCTAGCCAGTGAGAAGAAAACTTTAGCATCTATTTATAATGCTAAGAATGAGATATTTAAAGTTTACTTTTCTAACATGGTGTTTAAATTAGTTATAGATAGAAGTTTAATATGAATGTAGATGACTACACTTATGTTAGGCTTTTTTTAGTACTTAATATTTTGAGTACTGTAAGTTAACTTGTCATAAGATTGATTACCGAATACGAATTTTGGTCACTTAAGCCAAGAAAATCCGAGAATAATCGTAAAAAATATTATTTTAAGGAGTAATTAAAAAGTGTATTCACGATTTATAATTTTATGAAAAATATTTTATATATAAATTTCTAATAAAATGAGATTAACGACAAATTAATTATAACGTTCTAAGTTTAATAATTAGCCAGATATCTTGATTTACCTTGACTAAGTATGATATTAGATCAAAATGTAATAAAGAAAATAATCTATTAAATCATTAGATATTAGAGAAATATAGATGAAGTTGTCCTACGAAAACTTTATACGATAAACACCTTATGACATTTATCGTAAGGTTATGATGCTATAATCAAATTACATTATTTGGAAATGAGGCGAGCTAATGTGCAGTATGGATTAGGGTTGGATAAGTATGAAGGAATAACTAGAGTAGAAAACTTAAGAAAAAAGTTATGGATGAAAACATCTATAGTGAAGTTAGGGATTATTCTAATTTCAGGAATCTTGCTCGGTAGAGTAAATTTATTATTAAATCAATCAGATAGTCTTGGTATAGCGCCAATAGGAATTGCGTATTTGATAGCTGTAGTTACAAAAGAGAATAGGAGAAATAGTTTAACTGTGGCGATAGGAATCGCTATAGGATATCTAACAATAAGTAGTTTACTGACAGACGGTTATGTATATTTAGTAGCTGTAGCTTTAGTTACAATTTACTATGTGTTTATAGCACCAGCTAAAAATAGAAAAAAGGAATTAGTAGGTTTTGTAATAATTCTAAGTAGTTTTTTTTGTTATGGTTTACTAGTTAATAAATATGAACTTGGCGTAAATATAACTTTATGTTTAATACAGACATTAATTGTATTGCCCATATATTATGTTATAAAGTATGCGTTAAATTCTTTGGAAGAGGTTAATACCAATTACTTCTTTTCTTCGGAGGAAATAGTAAGTATTGGAATATTTTTATGTTTATTAGTTGCAGGAATAGGTAATATAAATATTAGTAATTACTCTATAAGAAATATATGCGCACTTACATTAGTTTTGACGATTGCGTATGTAGGCGGTGCAACATATGGAACTATGATTGGAGTTTCTATGGGTATAATGCTTGGAGTTGCTTCAAATGACATGATGTATAGTGTAGCCTTTTTTGGAGTTGGAGGCTTAATTGTTGGCATATTTAAAGATACTGGGAAAATATTTTCAATACTATCAGGTATAATAATTTATACTGCATTAGCTTTGTACTCTAATGCAGTAACATTGAAGTTGGGAGTTGAGGTTCTTACTAGTTCTGTTTTATTCTTGTGTGTTCCAAAACCTGTATTTACAAGTATTGAAATTGAGATAAATCCATATAGAAAGAAAGCATCTTTAGGCGAAATTCAATTAAATGCAATAAAGGAGGAATTTACTTTTAAATTAAAAGAGCTTACAAGTGTACTTACAAATGTATCAAGATGCTTATTAACTAACAATGATAATGAAAATTTATTGATTAAATCGAAAGGGAGTGCATTAGTAGAAAACTTGGCAGATAGAAGTTGTTCAAGCTGTGAAAATAGGCCTTTATGCTGGGAAAGAGAGTTTCATCAAACATTTAATTCTTTTCAAATGTTAATTCAAAGTAAGGAGGAGGGCAAATTAGCAATTCCTATGGATTTGCAAAAAAGATGTATCAAAAATTTTACACTTTTAAAAAATGCAGAGGGGATTGTAACCAATTATAATGTAAATGAATCAATAAAGGAAAGATTAGCAGAAGGAAGAAATATATTATCATCCCATATAACTAACATATCGTGTACTTTAGATAATCTTCTTAATGATTTTAAAAAGGAGGTTAGAATAGATACTGATTTAGAAAGATTGACGAAACGTATACTGAATAAAAACTCCATATATTACAATGATATTTTTTGCTATATAGATAAAAGCGGTAGGGTTAAGATTAGATTAAGTGTAAATAATTGCGAAGGAGCTGATTATTATGGAAAAAACATAGTTTCTCTATTGAGCAGTGCTATGAGAATGAAATTATGTATTGGGGATGATGGTTGTAAAATAAATCCACAGACAAATGAATGTATTATAACGATAGAGGAAAAACCAAAGTATTATATGGTGTCTTATGGTGCAATGGAACCAAAAGGTGGAGAAACTCAAATAGGTGATAGTTATAGTTTTGGAAGGACAAGAAATGGAACGTATATGACAATTCTAAGTGATGGGATGGGGTCTGGACCAGAGGCTAAGGAAGAAAGCAAAGCAACTGTTGATTTGGTAGAAAAGCTTATTGAAGCAGGGTTCGATGAAGATATAACGGTCAACACAGTTAATTCTATAATGGGAATGAGATTTTCGGAAGATGAAAAATATGCAACTTTAGATTTAAATAGAATTGACTTATATAATGGTAATGCAATATTTGTAAAGATAGGCGCAGCACCTAGCTTTATAAAAAGAGGCCGTGATGTAATATCTATTAATTCTAAGAATTTACCTTTTGGACTTGTAGATGAAGTGGACGTGGAAGTTATAAGAGAAGTGCTACGACCTGGTGATATTTTAATTAATGTCAGCGATGGTATTTTAGATATAGATAAATCAAACTCGGGAGAATCAACTTGGATTGAAGAATATTTAAAGACAATTAATTCAGATCCTAGAGAACTGTCAGAAAAGGTGTTAGAAAGAGCGAAAAAATTAAGTAATGGAACAATTAAAGATGATATGACAGTAGTAGTTTCAAAAGTTTATTTAGATAGCTAAGATTATCATGCAATAAGTTATTAAAATATTATAAATAGCTGTTTCAAAAATTTAAATCGTAAGTTAAATTTGAAACAGCTATTTATATTTGTTTCATATTTAAGTAAATAAATAAGATTGTTTTTAAGAATAATGTTATATTTATATAGAATGAGTTTTGAACTGTTAAATTGAAGCAATAATGTTTACATTTAGAACATATATACGTAAAATATAAGAAGCGGAATTGTATATGACATAATAATAAATAAGTAGGAGTGTTATTTTTGTATAGAAAAGTACTGTCTTATATAAAAGACAATAACCTTATTAAACCCAATGATAAAATTTTGATTGCTCTTTCTGGAGGACCAGATTCTATATGTCTTTTGAATGTTTTATTTGAGCTAAGAGAAGAATTAAATATAAGTATAGCTGCTGCACACTTAAATCATCTTTTAAGAGGCGAAGATGCATTTGAAGATGAGAGATATGTCATTAATACATGCAATGATATGGGAATAAAATGTTTTGTCAAACGTGTAGATATTAATGCTTATTCTAAGGAAAGTAAGTTGTCTTCGGAAATGGCTGGGAGGAATGCTAGATATGATTTTTTTGATGAAATCTTAGAAAAAGAAGGCTTTAATAAGATTGCTACTGCGCATAATGCAAATGATCAGGCGGAGACAGTCTTATTTAGGCTTATGAGAGGAACAGGCCTTGAAGGGTTGGGAGGAATTAGGGCGTCTAGAGATGATAAAATAATAAGACCCATTTTATGCTTGAGTAGAGAAGAAGTAGAAAACTACGTAAAACTAAAGAACTTAAATCCAAGAATTGATAAAACTAACTTTGAAAAAATTTATAATAGAAATAAAATAAGATTAGATATATTGCCATATATGAAAGAAAATTTTAATGAAGATATAGTACAGACTTTGAATAGGATGTCTACATTATTGCAAAAAGATAATGAATTCCTTGAAAAATTATCCGCTAGTTTATACAATAAATATTGTATGGAATGTAATGATTATTTTATAATAAAAAAGGAAATATTTAAAGAGGAAGAATCTTTGGTTAATAGAGTATTAAGGCATGCGTTAACAAGGTATTCAAAGTCTAATTACGATTTTGAAGTTAAGCATATATATGAAATATCTTGTTTGGCTCAAAAGTACTCTGGAAAGTTAGTGCATCTTCCAAATGGAGTTTGTGCTGAAAATGTTTATGGAGATATATACATAAAAACAAAGACAAAAAAATCAGATATAAATAGTAAAAAAGAAGAAATAATTTTAGGTAAAGATAACATATATATAAATACAGTTGAGTTTCATAAGTATGTTATTCAATTTTCTATAATTAATGGTTATAATGAAAATTCTATAAACTTAAAGCAAGGAGATTTCGTTAAGTATTTTGATTTTGATAAAATTAATAATAATATTTCAATACGAAATAGAAAGAATGGAGATAAAATTATTCCACTAGGAATGAGTGGTAGCAAAAAATTAAAAGATATTTTTATTGATATGAAAATTCCTAAGAATGAAAGAGAATGCATCCCTATTTTATGCTTTGATGAAAGGATTGCATGGGTTATTGGAATTAGAATCTCAGAAGAATATAAACTTACAAGTAAAAGTACGAATATATTAAAAGTAGTCGTTCAAAGAAAGGAATATTAAATATGAAACAAGATATACAAGAGATACTATACTCAGAAGAAATTTTAAGTAAGAGAATTAAAGAACTTGCAAGTGAAATAAGTACAGATTATAGAGGAAAAGATTTACTTATAGTTGGTATTTTAAAAGGATCAGTAATATTTGCTGCCGAGCTAATAAAAAACATATCTATTAAATGTGAAATAGATTTTATGGCAGTTTCAAGCTATGGAAGTTCTACAGAAACATCTGGTGTCGTAAGAATATTAAAAGACTTAGATAATAGTATAGAAGGAAAAGATATTTTAGTGGTTGAGGATATCGTTGATACAGGAGTAACCTTAACATATTTACTTAAATATTTAAAAGCGAGAAAAGCAAATAGTATAGAAATAGTTGCATTACTAAATAAGCAAGCGAGGCGTAAATCTGATTTAGATGTTAAATATATTGGATTTGAGGTTCCTGATGGATTCATAGTAGGTTATGGAATAGATTATGCTGAAAAATACAGGAATTTACCTTTTATAGGGATATTAAAGCCTGAAGTATATGAAAAATAGAAAGTTCAAATTTAATTGTAATAAAAATATTCCTATGGTAAAATTTTAAATATGATGAGAGAGGGGGGCCTTGAATGAAAAAATATTCAAGTGCGGCTGTATGGATTGTATGCTCAGTTATGCTGATTTTAGCAGCAGTTACTATGTGGCAAACAGGAAAAGGTTCTAATGAGATAACTTATAGTTCATTTATACAAAAGTGGAATTCAAATGAAATAGAAAGTATCTTAGTCAAGGAAGACAGCATGACTATAGAAGGAAAAACTACTGATAATAAAAGTTTTGTTACTATTGCTCCGGGTGAACTTGTTAGTTCGCTTATAGTAAATCAGCCTAAATTAGATGTTAAAGTCGTTTTTGAGAAACCATCTAATAATGCAACGTGGATAGCAACATTACTTCCATTTATATTAATGGCAGTATTTATATTTATATTCCTATTTATATTTACTCAACAATCCCAAAGCGGAAGTGGTGGAAGAGGGGTTATGAATTTTGGTAAAAGCAAAGCTAAAATGGTAACTCCAGATACACAAACAGTTACATTTGAAGATATAGCAGGTGCGGATGAAGAGAAAGCTGAGCTTGAAGAAATTGTTGAATTTTTAAAATTGCCATCAAAGTATATACAGATAGGCGCAAGAATTCCTAAAGGGGTTTTATTAGTTGGGCCTCCTGGGACTGGAAAAACATTACTTGCAAAAGCGATAGCGGGAGAGGCAGGTGTGCCATTCTTTAGTATATCAGGATCAGATTTTGTTGAAATGTTTGTTGGTGTTGGTGCATCGAGAGTTAGAAGTTTATTTGAAGAAGCAAAGAAAAATTCACCTTGTATAGTATTTATAGATGAAATTGATGCAGTTGGAAGACAGAGAGGTGCAGGCTTAGGTGGAGGACATGACGAAAGAGAACAGACATTAAATCAACTTCTTGTTGAAATGGATGGGTTCGGTGCTAATGAAGGTATCATAATGATAGCTGCAACAAATAGGCCTGATATATTAGATCCAGCGTTATTAAGACCAGGAAGATTTGATAGGCAAATAATTGTTGGAGCTCCAGATGTAAAAGGTAGAGAGGAAATTCTTAAAGTTCATACAAGAAAGAAACCACTAAATGATGATGTGAAGTTAGATGTGCTTGCTAGAAGAACACCAGGGTTTTCGGGAGCAGATTTAGAAAATCTAACAAATGAAGCGGCATTACTTGCTGTTAGAAAAGACAAAAAACAAATTTCTATGTCTGAAATGGAAGAAGCAATAACAAAAGTAATTGCAGGTCCTGAGAAAAAGAGTAGGGTAATAACTGAACATGATAGGAAATTAACAGCTTATCATGAAGCAGGTCATGCAGTTGTTATGAGATTGCTTCCACACTGTGATCCGGTTCATGAAATAAGTGTAATTCCAAGAGGTAGAGCTGGTGGATATACTATGCATCTTCCAAAGGAGGACACTTCTTATACATCTAAGTCTAAATTAAAAGATGAGATGGTTGGACTCCTAGGTGGAAGAGTTGCTGAAAGATTGATTATGGGAGATATAAGTACTGGTGCAAAAAATGATATAGATAGAGCAAGTCATATAGCTAGAAGTATGGTTATGGATTATGGTATGAGCGAAGAAATTGGAACTATATCATTTAGTACTTCAGGGCATGATGAAGTTTTCCTTGGAAGAGACTTAGGTAAGGGGAGAAACTTTAGCGAAGAGATAGGTTCTAAAATAGATAAAGAAATAAAGAAATTTATAGATGAGGCTTATGATAGAGCTAATAAGCTTCTAAAAGAAAATATAAACAAATTACATGCTGTTGCAAAAGCTTTAATTGAAAAAGAAAAACTTGATGCAGAAGAATTCGAAGATATTTTTGTAAATAATTAATACACAGGCTATTTCAGGCACAAAATGGGTTTGAAATAGCCCTTTAATTTTTTATATGTAGAATCATAGAATATTTATATTAATACGAATATTCGGAGTCTATTTATACTTATTATTCGAAAAAAACTTTTATTATGTATAGTGAAATGATATAATAAATTATATTAAGTATGATTTTGGGTTTATATTTAGGAGGGATTTTAAATGAAAAGTGATATTCAGATTGCTCAAGAGGCAAAGATGGAGCCGATAAAAAATGTGGCTGAAAAATTGGGACTTTGCGAAGATGATGTAGAGTACTATGGAAAATATAAGTGTAAAATATCTTTAGATGTATATGATAAGGTTAAAAATAATAATAATGGAAAGTTAGTTTTGGTAACAGCTATAAATCCAACTCCTGCAGGAGAAGGAAAGTCAACAGTTACAGTAGGGCTTGGTCAGGCTTTAAACAGGATTGGGAAGAAAGCCGTTATAGCATTAAGGGAGCCATCATTAGGGCCGGTTTTCGGGATCAAGGGTGGAGCAGCTGGGGGAGGATATGCTCAAGTTGTTCCTATGGAAGATATCAATCTTCATTTTACTGGAGATATGCATGCTATTACATCTGCTAATAATTTGTTATCTGCAGCAATAGATAACCATATTCACCAAGGTAATGTTTTAAGAATTGATTCTAGAAGAATTGTATTTAAAAGAGTAATGGATATGAATGATAGAGCGTTAAGACATATCATTGTTGGGATGGGTGGAAAGGTTAATGGATTTGTTAGAGAAGATGGATTCAATATAACTGTTGCATCTGAAATAATGGCTATATTATGTTTAGCAAGTGATCTAGAAGATTTGAAAGAAAGAATGGGGAATATAGTAATTGCATATAATTTAGATGGAAATCCTGTTTATGCTAAGGAACTAGAAGTACAAGGAGCTATGGCGCTACTAATGAAAGACGCGATTAAGCCTAACTTGGTTCAAACATTAGAAAATACTCCTGCATTAATACATGGAGGACCATTTGCTAATATTGCTCATGGATGTAATTCTATAATGGCAACTAAGCTTGCTTTAAAGTTGGGAGATGTTGCCATAACAGAAGCTGGATTTGGAGCGGATTTAGGTGCAGAGAAGTTCTTTGATATTAAATGTAGATATGGTAATTTAGAACCTGAATGTGTTGTAGTTGTTGCGACTATAAGAGCATTAAAGCATCATGGCGGAGTAGCTAAGACAGAATTAAATGTTCCAAATGTTGAAGCATTAAAAGATGGAATTGCTAATTTGGAAAAACAGATAGAGAATATAAAGAAGTTTAAAATTACACCTGTTGTTGCAATAAATAAGTTTGTTACAGATAGTTCGGAAGAAGTGGAATTCATTAAGGATTTTTGCGATAGAATTGGGGTTAAAGTAGCATTGTGTGATGTGTGGGCTAAAGGTGGTGAAGGTGGAATTGACCTTGCCAATATAGTGTTAGATGCACTAGAGAATAGTGAATCAAATTTTGAGCCTATATATGATAAGGAAAAATCTATTAGAGAGAAAATATTTACAATTGCTAGTGAAATTTATGGAGCAGATAAAGTTAATTATACTCCAGCAGCAAAAAAACAAATTGATGAATTAGAAAAGTTCAAGTTGGATAAACTTCCTGTATGTATGGCAAAAACGCAATATTCACTATCAGATAATCCTAGCCTTTTAGCTAGGCCTACAGGATTTGATATTACAGTTAAAGAAGTCAGAGTATCAAATGGAGCTGGATTTATAGTGGTTCAGACAGGTGACATAATGACTATGCCTGGCCTTCCAAAGGTACCAGCAGCAAATAAGATGGATGTATTAAAAAGTGGAGAAATAATAGGATTATTCTAATGAATGCATATATGTGTATTTAAGTTGAAAACAGAAGCTAGAAAATGGTGGTATTAATCTAAAATCACATTTAAACTCTTGACAAATTAAATATAATTGTTAAAATTATATTGTTATTTTTTAGTCAATTTCAAAATTAAGGCAGCTCTTCGGGCTGCTTTTAATTTAACTATATTAAGGTGGTGCTTTCTATGATTTTACTTGTTGATGCAGGTAATACTAACATTGTTTTGGGAGTACATAATGGAGAAAGGTATATAGCTAGTTGGCGTATTTCAAGTGAAGGAAATAAAACTTCAGATGAGTATGGTATACAAGTTATGCAACTATTTAACTTAAGTGACATTGATCCTAAAAATATTACTGGAGTTATAGTTTCTTCTGTTGTTCCTAATATAATGCATTCTTTAGAAAATATGTTAAGAAAATGTTTTTGTCACGAACCTATAATAGTTGGACCAGGAGTGAAAACTGGAATAAATATTAAATATGATAACCCGAGAGAAGTTGGAGCAGATAGAATAGTAAATGCTGTTGCTGCATATGAAATTTACAAGAGACCAGTTATAATAATAGACTTTGGAACAGCTACAACTTTTTGTGCAGTAAGAGCGAATGGAGATTATCTTGGAGGATGCATATGCCCTGGAATAAGAATTTCGGCGGATGCTTTATTTGAAAGAGCAGCTAAGCTTCCTAGAGTAGAATTAGAAGTACCAAAAAATATGATTTGCAAAAATACTGTATCAAGTATGCAATCTGGTATTATATTTGGTTATATTGGGCAAGTTGAATATATAGTGAAAAAAATGAAACAAGAAATGAAAAATTCTAAGTATAAGGAAGAACCTTTTGTATTAGCAACAGGTGGATTAGCAAATTTAATAGCTAAAGAGACTGATGTTATTGATAAGGTTGATTCGGATTTAACACTAGAAGGATTAAAAATATTATATGAAAAAAACAAAGAAATAGAGATTTCCCAAAGATAAATTATATGGAAATTGAGATTTATACAAGATGTAAGGAGTATATTCTACAATGAAGATAGGGAATTTAACCTTTGAAAACAATATATTTCTAGCACCTATGGCAGGAGTAACTGACATATCATTTAGAGGATTATGTAAGGAAATGGGATGCGGTTTGGTTTACACCGAAATGGTTAGTGCTAAAGCATTATATTATGGAAGCGAGAATACACAAACCTTACTTAGAATAGCAGATGAAGAAAAACCAGTTGCGGCCCAGATATTTGGTAGAGAGCCAGATGTGATGGCTAGAATTTGTGAGGAATATTTAAATAACAGGGAAGATATTTGTATAATTGATATTAATATGGGATGCCCAGCTCCCAAAATAGTTAAAAATGGAGAGGGATCTGCATTAATGAAAGAACCGGAACTTGCATACGATATCGTTAGAACTATAAAAAAAGTTTCAACCAAACCTGTTACTGTCAAGTTTAGAAAAGGATTTGATGAAGATAATATTAATGCAGTAGAATTTGCAAAGGGGATGGAACAAGCTGGAGCAGATGCTATTGCTGTTCATGGACGAACACGAAAACAAATGTATCAAGGGAAAGCAGATTGGGACATAATAAAGAGAGTTAAGGATAGTGTTTCAATTCCTGTAATAGGAAATGGAGATGTATTTTCTCCAGAAGATGCTATCAGAATGAAAAGAACTACAAATTGTGATGGAATAATGATTGCAAGAGGAAGTCAAGGAAATCCATGGATATTTAGACAGATAAATAATTTGCTTAATGGAGAAGTAATTCAAGAAGTTTCAGATAATGAAAAAATTGAAATGTGTATTAGGCATTACGAATTAGCAATAAAATATGATGGGGAATTTAAAGCGATAAGAGAAATGAGAAAACACGCATCATGGTATATTAAAGGACTTCCAAGATGCACAGAACTTAAAAATAAGATTAATACTATAAATGATAGTGAAAAAGTTATTGAAGCTTTAAGAAAATATCAAGATGAATTATAGTTTTGTAAGTATAACTAGAATTATTTAATTGTTTCAAGCATATTATTAATATTTAGAAAAATGTAATTTGGTTTAATAATAAATCTAGTATAAATATGAGTATTAATTTTTGTGTAAAAATTATAATTTATGTTTTACTAATTTACTTTTATATTAATATTTAAACTAGGTTTATTTAATGTTTGATTCACAGCAATCATAGCTATGAGTAAAGTTGTTCCTAATTAGTTGCTAACTAATGGAGCGAATTGCTTCAAATTAGGATTTATTGACATATGAAATGTGCTGATTTATAATAAGTTAAATGATTTTCAGATTAAAATATTTTTCAAATTATTATAAATTTGTAGGTACTCTCTGTTAACGATATAATAAGAGATTGCTTAAAATATTTATTTAATAGATAATTTATCAAAATAAAGATTATAATCAATAACTAAAATAAATAATATAGAAGGTTTTAAAGGGGAGTTAAAGTATATGAGCCAATCAAAACAATATGTTATGACTTATGAAGGTGTTAAAAAATTAGAAAGTGAATTAGAATATCTAAAAACAGTAAAAAGAAAAGAAATAACTGAAAAGATAAAAATTGCTTTAGGATACGGAGACTTAAGTGAAAATTCTGAGTATGATGAAGCTAAAAACGACCAAGCATTTACAGAAGGAAGAATAATTCAATTAGAAAATATGCTTAAAAATGCAGTGGTTGTAGATGAGTCAGAGATTCCAAGTGATATTGTTTCAGTTGGATCAAAGGTAAAAGTTAAAGATTATGAATTTGATGAAGAAGTAGAGTATTCAATAGTAGGTTCTGCAGAAGCGGACCCTATGAATTTTAAAATATCAAACGAATCACCGGTTGGAAATGCACTAGTTGGTAAAAAAGTTGGTGATGTAGTAGAGGTAACAGTTCCAGACGGAGTTAATAAATTCGAAATACTAGGAATAAGTAGAAGTTAATTGGAGGTACAGCAATGTCAACAGAAGAAATGAGCATGCAAGAGTTAGAGTCTCAGTATAATGAACAGGAAGGATTGAGAAGAGCTAAACTAGCAGAGCTACAAGGTGCTGGAAAGGATCCTTTTGATGTTTATAAAGTCAACAGAACTCATACATCAGAGGAAGTTAAGGCAAATTATGATGCACTAGAAGGTAAGGAAGTAACCGTTGCAGGAAGACTAATGTCTAAAAGAGGGCAGGGAAAAGTTGTTTTCTCAGATATACATGATAAGGATGGTAAGATACAACTATTCTTAAAGATTGATAAGGTTGGGGAAGAAAATTTAAAGCAATATAAAACTTTTGATTTAGGTGATTGGATTGCAGCAACTGGAGAAGTATTTACAACTAAAACAGGTGAAGTATCAGTAAATGTAAATACTTTTGAGTTGACTTGTAAATCTTTAAAGCCACTTCCAGAAAAATGGCATGGGTTAAAGGATCCAGATTTAAGATATAGACAAAGAGAAGTTGATATAATTACAAATACAGAAGTTAAGGATACTTTTATTAAAAGAAGTAAAATCATTTCAGCTATAAGAGAATTCCTAGATGCTAAAAGCTTTATAGAAGTAGAAACTCCAATTCTTGGAGCAATAGCTGGTGGAGCAGCAGCAAAACCTTTCATTACTCATCACAATACTTTAGATATGGATATGTATTTAAGAATAGCTACAGAGTTATATCTTAAGAGATTAATAGTTGCTGGTTTTGAAAAGGTATATGAAATAGGAAGAAATTTTAGAAATGAAGGTATGTCAGTAAGACATAATCCTGAATTTACAGCTATAGAATTATACGAAGCATATTCTGATTATAATGACATGATGGAAATTACAGAAAATATGGTTGCATATATTTGTGAAAAAGTAAATGGAACTACTAAGGTTGCTTATCAAGGTACAGAAATAGACTTTAAGCCACCATGGAGAAGAATCACTATGGTTGATGCTGTAAAAGAATATGCTGGAGTAGATTTCAATGAAATAAAATCTGACGATGAAGCTCAAACTATAGCAAAGGAAAAACACTTAGAATTTGCTAAACCATTAAATACAGTAACAAAAGGTGAAGTTTTAAATGCTTTATATGAAGAGTTTGGTGAAGCAAATATGATTCAACCTACATTTGTTACTGATTATCCAGTTGAAATTTCACCTCTTACAAAGAAGAAGAGAGGAAATCCTGAGTTCACTGAAAGATTTGAAGGCTTTGTATTTGGTAGAGAACTTTGTAATGCATACTCAGAATTAAACGATCCTATAGTTCAAAGACAAAGATTTGAACAACAAGCTAAAGAGAGAGAACTTGGAGATGACGAGGCATATATGCTAGATGAACAATTTATGAGTGCTCTTGAAACAGGTATGCCACCAACAGGTGGAATGGGAATGGGAATAGATAGACTTATAATGTTCTTAACTGATTCAGCTTCAATCAGAGATGTTATATTATTCCCTACAATGAGACCACAGAAATAATTTGATGCAGTTAAAGTAAATAGATTATATTTATTTCTATAAAAAGGTTCTATATGTATAAAAAGCATATATGAACCTTTTTTTGTTGAGTAAAAAATGAAATATAGAAACATAATTTGAAATCTGGAATTCTATAATAAGTCCAAAAATATTTTATTAGCTGCATAAATATTTATAGGAATTATTATTCCCTTTGGATGATAAGAAAGAAAAGCCATAGGTATTTCTAAAAACTACAAAAGTAAATAGGGGCTGCTCCAAATTGGCTTAAGTGTTTGGAATAGTATTATGTATGATATTTTATGGAATACTAAGTGCATAGATATTTTAAATATAGGGTAAAAACCCTTGC
>Ga0183101_1001686_pt2 | contig 14565 bp, 17 predicted proteins | sample Biomet3_FD_127790 | JGI IMG/M metagenome (GOLD analysis project Ga0183101, IMG submission 127790) | Microbial communities from bioreactor (seeded with sewage sludge) at LBNL, California, USA - Biofuel metagenome 3 | ecosystem: Engineered > Bioreactor > Anaerobic > Unclassified ... | reverse complement strand
AGTAAAAACCTGCAGCATCGTACTTATAGGCAAATTATATATCATTGTACTGTGATTGTTAAGTCCAATTGTTGAAGTAACAGTCACACGCAGGAATAAGTTTGAAAATGTAGAAGTTACTTCTGCAATCAAGCTATAATATAAACATAAGGAGTTGTCTTATGGAATATTTAACAACGATAGAAATGTCAAAGATATGGAACATATCATCTAGGAGAGTTGCGGCTTTGTGTGAACAAGGGAGAATTGAGGGCGCGATAAAAAAGGGAAAGACGTGGTTAATTCCAGATTCTTCAAAAAAGCCAAAAGACATGCGGAAGAGAGGATTATATGTTTCAGTTAAATAACAGAAGATATACAGGAAGTAAGTACAAATTGCTTGATTGGATTGAAGAATTGATACTTACATACTGTAGGGGAAATGTATTTTTTGACGTTTTTGCTGGCACTGGTGTTGTTAGCGATAGAATGAAAAATCATTTTTCACATATTATTATTAATGACTTCTTATATTCAAATGAGGTTATTTACAATGCATTTTTCAGTAGTGGAAAATTTGATGCAATTAAATTAAATGGCTATTTAAAGAAATACCAAGCAATAGATAGCAATCATATTGATGAAAATTATGTATCAGAGTACTATGGGGGAAAGTACTTCTCTAATAATGATGCAAGATTGATTGGTTGGATACGTGAAGACATAGAATTAAATAAGCAATTTCTAACGGTAAGAGAACATAATATTTTGTTAGCATCATTGTTATATTCTATGGATAAAATAGCTAACACCGTAGGCCATTATGATGCTTATAGAAAAACACCAGAGGTTGAAGACAGGTTTTACTATGATTTAATAAATATTGATTATAGTAATACTAACTTTGATATCTATAGGCAAGACGCAAACGAATTGGTTAGGAAGGTAAAGGCTGACGTCGCTTTCGTAGATCCTCCATACAATAGCAGACAATATAGCCGATTCTATCATGTTTTAGAGAATATAACTAAATGGGAAAAGCCGGAACTAGAAGGCGTTGCACTTAAGCCTAAAGCAGAAAATATGAGTGACTATTGTAAGAACAGTGCACCGGCAGCATTTGCTGATTTGATAGCTAATATTGATGCCAAATATATAGTAGTAACATACAACAATACTTATAATTCAAAAAGTACATCTTCGAAAAATAAAATTACACTTGAGGAAATTGAAAGTATCCTAAAGAAAAAAGGTAGTACTAGAATTGAGGCAAAGGAACATCCTTATTTCAATGCAGGTAAAACGAATCTAGAAAATCATAAAGAATACGTTTTTATTACGGAGGTAGGAGTGCATAATGAATACTGAGAATATTATTAGATCTCCATTTTTCTATGTTGGAGATAAGTACAAGTTGATGCCACAATTGAAAAAATTGATGCCGCAAAAAATTGATCAGTATATTGAACCGTTTGTAGGTGGTGGAAGTTCATTTTTGAATTCTACAGGAACTAAGTATGTATTAAATGATGTGGATTCATATGTAGTTGCACTTCATAATGAAATTGGGAAATACTCAGGAAAACAGGATCAGTTGTTTGCTCAATTGTTTGAACTTGTAGACTACTATGGATTATCGTGCTCATACAAAGGCATAGTCGTGCCAGATGAGTTGAAACGTAAATACGTTAAAACATATTACTCGAGATATAATAAAGAAGCATATTTGAATTTGCGTAAAGATTTTAATAAAGACAAAGACGATTTGCTTAAATTGTATTTATTATTGATATATGGGTTTAATCATATGATACGTTTCAACGGAAAAGGGGAATTCAATTTACCTGTTGGAAACGTTGACTTTAATAAAAATGTTCATACAGCATTAATTAATTATTTGCATTTTATTGATGATAATAAAATCGAGTTTTTCAATATGGATTATAGCTCGTTTTTATCTAAAATAAAGTATAACGAGAGCTCCTATGTTTTCTTAGATCCTCCTTATTTAATCTCTATGAGTGAATATAATAAACTTTGGAATGAAGAAAAGGAAAGCGAATTATGTGATTGCTTGGATGATTTAAATAACAGGGGAATAAAATTTGGAATTACTAATTTGATTAGTCATAAAGGGAAAACTAACGCCACATTTCTTAACTGGTCAAAAAAGTATTACACATATGATGTCAAAAGTAATTATATTAGCTATTATGATAATTCAATCAAGGCGGATTCTCAGGAGGTGTTTGTAACGAATTATGAGCGGTAGAGAAGCTGAGAAGAAGCCATTGTCATTTTCGACGACAATGAGGAACCCTAATAGGATTGTAAATTTTTTGAATTGTCTTTTGCCATACGAAAATAAAATACTTACTCATAACATCATTATGGAAGTGATAGATGCGTCCATTAAAGAGAAACTCTATAAACCCATGGTTGTTAATCGAACTTCGGACTTGATGTATATATACAAAAGTGAGGATTTGAAATTTTCTGAGGAGCAAGTGGAGTATATCGTTAACGAGAGCCCTCAAAAACATAAAGAGGCTGGGTTTGACTATGGATGGGATTCGAGATTTGACACTATTTTCAAATTACCAATGGAATTTGGATTTGTAAAGTACGCAATGAATGAACCAATAAAAATTTCTGCAACTGGGCACATGTTGATTGATGCAGTTAATGAGGAGGAACCAAACGAAGAAAAAATTCAGAATGTATTTTTGAATTCGATGATCAAATATCAAAGTAATAATCCTTATCGAAAAAATTCCAATGCCAATGTTCCGCTAATATTACTGTTGCAAGTTTTGAAACTTTTAAAAGCTGATCAAGATGAAAATGGTGCCGGAGTTTTTAGACAAGAATTAAGTCTGTTCATTTGCTGGCCAAATGATGATGCAGAAGCATTGTATAATAGAATTAAAGCACTTAGAAGAGATGTGGGATATTCATACAGTGATGAATACATGTATGAAATATGTCTGGAGCTTTTGGAAGCAACGGATCGACAGCGAAACCGCTTTAAATTATCTCAGATATGTGGAGAAGCAGTCGATGAATATATTCGAAAAATGAGAACAACTGGCATTATTTCATTAAGGGGAAATGGACGATTTATTGATTATAATGCTTGGGAAATTCAGAGAATTGATTATATACTAGATCATTATAAAGATTACAAAACATTCGAATCAAAGGATGATTATTTTGATTATATGGGAACAGTGGATACGGACATCATTAGTATGGCGAGTGCTGCTCCTGCTGATACTACAGATTTAAGAAAAGCAACATTAAAAAAGTATGCGGACGAGTATTCTAAGGAAATTGTTTTTGCAGAATTGCACAAGGTATGCAGTAAAGGTGCAAGTACAGATTATATGCTGAAATTGTTGCCTGGCCCTGTTAGATTGGAATTTTTAACGAGTATAGCCATGCTACAGAATTTTGACAATCTTGATGTTATACCAAATTATTCGATTGATGACGAAGGCCTTCCCACGAACACTGCATCTGGAGGCAAGGCAGATATTGTTTGCCTTGACGATGAATGCGAGAGTTTGGTAGAGGTAACGCTGATGTGCGGAAGGCAGGATCAAGTAAATAATGAAATCGTTCCAATAAGAAGACATTTGATGGAAGAATTAAAAAATAATGAAAATGCATTTTCTGTGTTCATTGCACCAGTTATTCATGAGGATACAGAAGAAATGGCGCAGTGGTATAAACACAAAGATGATTTAGATATTATAACTTATAGCATGGATGATTTTATTACTATGGTACAAAAAGTTAGTACAATTGGTGGAATGTTGAACTAAGAGGTGAGTTATGCAGAGAGATATTTTGAAGTGGGGCAAAGCTCCACAACTGTGTTTTCAAGACGAGAAAGAATTTTATAGAACTTTGGGTCAACTTACTAATGAGTTGGCTTTTACCATTTCATTTGAGCCAAATAGTAAAACTGGGTCATATTCTGATGCGTACAGAATAAGAGCCTTATATAAAGAAGCAAATGGAGTTAAAATGTTATTTACAGACGATGAAACAAAGAAAGCGTATGAAAAATTTATTAATGATTTAAACGATTTTTATAATTATGATATTTAGAGGTTTGACAAATGAATAATAGAATAAAAGGCTTTCTAACTAAATGCCTTTGGGTAGTCATAATCGTATTTATAGCCGAATATTTCATACTTGGAATTAATTCCCCCTATGAACTTTTTAGTATGTGTGGTGAAGCTATTTCAATAACGCTAGTTATAATGGTGGGCTTATACAATTGTATATTATGGCGATATAATCCATTTGAAAAAACACCTAAATTAAAAGGAAAATATGATGGTAAAATAGAGTACTATCAATTTGATGACTACATGAAGAAAGATATTGAGGTTACGATAGAGCAAACTCTGTTATCAATTAGAGTTAATATTACCACAAATGAGATAACAAGTAGTACAATTATTAGCAGCATAGAGAAAGAGAACAATCAAGATGTACTTTATTATACATATATTACAAATCCAAAGAATAGATATAGCCAAGAGAATCCAATTCAATACGGCACATGCAGGTTGTTAATAACAGATAAAGGGGTGCTTACTGGTGTATATTGGACATCACGAAACACTTCTGGTGATATTGAATTAAAACGTCATATTTAATCATAAAATAGGCTGAATGACAATTTGATATCATTCAATTCAGTTTGGAGGCACTGTATGGAAGCGTTAATAAATAAAGAAACTTTAAATAAAATTTGTGAAGCTAAAGGCGTATCGATAGAATACTTATCGGATAAATGTAAAATGGATATCCAAAAGATCAGAAAATTATTATCATTGGAAGATGATTATTTACCGGCATTTGGCAAAGCAAAAATTATTGCTTCTAAGTTACATATTCCTTTTGCAGGTTTATACATGAATTCTGAAGATTTGCCTTTAGAACAAATAAAGAAATATAAAATCAAAAATTTTAGAACAATTATTGACGCGAACGAAGACGAAAGCGCTGTAAATATAGCAATATATGATTTGCTTCAAGCTAAAACAGCGTTACTGCAAGCGCAAGAGGAACTATCATTATCTCCGATTGCATACAAGGATATTATTATGCCTAAAGGGAGGGATGTTAAAATTTGGGCATCGAAGATAAGAAAAATATTTAATATTAATTTGGATTATCAATATGAAATGTCATCCACAAGAAAGCTGTACATATATATAAGAAATCGAATTGAAGATAAGGCAATATTTGTTACAAGCTTTACAGATGTGCCAGTGGAGGTCATTAGGGGCGTTGCTATATATGATAAAGAAATGCCAATAATAGGCATTAATGCTAAAGATAGATATCCGGGTATGAGTTTTTCTTTGCTACATGAGTTGACCCATATTCTTATGCGGATGTCATCAATGTGTAATGATATGTTTTCAGTATATTCTAATAGCAACGAGGAAGTTTTCTGTAATGCTGTAGCTGGAGAATGTCTTGTACCAGAAGATGCAATATCTGAATATGTGCGTTTAAGAATGAAAGCAATTACACAAGAAGAAATAAAAAAATGCGCTGAATATTTTTCTGTAAGCAAAGAAGTAATAACTAGACGTCTATTAGATTGCGGAATTATTAATGACGCACAGTATCAACAACACATAGAAGAAATAGAAAAACAATTTGCATTAGAAAAAGAAAAAGAAAGAGAAGAGGCTAGAATCGCTAGAAGTATTGGAATGCGAACTGGGTTCCCCAAAAGGCAGGAGTTAGCAGCTGTTGATAGGACAAGTACCGCATATTGCAAGGTTTTATATGAAGGATATTGTAATGATATTTTTAGCAAGCAAGATCTTTCCAGAAGCCTTGGTATTAAACAAAAGTATGTTGGCAAATTTATTAATGAGGTGTCGGCATGGAACAGTTAGCGCATCAGATTACCTTTTTAAATGATTTTTTGCCATATAAGTATACTATTGATACATGTTCAATACTATCTCAGAAAGATGATGACACTCATCCAAGATCAATAGAAAAATCCCTATGGGATGATATAGAACAAATGATGCGAGATCATGAAATCGTAATTTCAAGAGAAATTCTTGATGAAATCGAAGATGAAGAAATTAAAAAATCAATGATTAATATTGGGTGTGTTGTTATCGATGTTGATAGAGATATTCAGCTATATGTAAAAGAAATTGTTTGCAAATGCCCAAAGTTGGTTGATTTTAAGGGGAACAAATCTTCGGGAGATGCATTAGTTGGTTGATTTTAAGGGGAACAAATCTTCGGGAGATGCATTCCTTATCGCGACTGCAATGAAATATGGATTGGTTGTGATTTCAGAAGAGAACAAGGATAAACCGAATAAGATACCTAAAGTCTGCGAACAAATGGGTGTTAAATGTATTGATATATTGGGACTTTGCAAAGAAGAAGAGTGGCAATATTAGTTGCCTATTGTATGAAATAATAGTATATCAATAATGTATCATGTTTTTAATGCATTTGAGGAAAGGTGAGAGGGGATCGTAATTATATGAACAAAGGATCATTGTGTAATTGGAAGAATATTTCGAATTTGCAGGGCCTATTATTTTTCGCGCAAAGAACAGACGAAATGCTCTTCCATTATTCTTTAGATACATACAAAGCTCCAATTTTTAATATTCGATTATTGTTACAAGAGTACCTGTATACGTTGCAAGATATCGAAAAAGGGCTGTTAAAAGAAAAAAATGAGATACCGATACTTGAAGAGATAATATGGAATTTAAAAAAAGACGAAGCTGCCCAACAAGTGATTGGCAAAGACATGGTTAAGCAATTTATAAAGGACTATGGTAGCTTAAACAAAGATTTAAGAAGACGTTATTGTAAGTTGTTTTTAGATAAACTTTCAGGCACATTATATGTTGAAGAAGTTAAAAGATGTCTTAGAGATGCAATAAATGATAATAGAAAAAGGGAGATTGAAGAATATTCAAAAGCATTCATTAGGGAACTCACCGTTACTGGATATAACTCACGATATATTTTTGTAGAATTGAAAGATATATTCTTTAATAAAATTGTTAGAGATATTACAAGTTTAGATACGTTCTTTCAGTGCTTTGATATGAAAAAACACTCGTTTGCGGTGTATTTAACTGTACATAAAGACCTCGCAAGACTTAGTGAAATGGTTTCAAACGGCATAATTAAAGATGAAATTCAAGTTTTATCTAATAACGAAATACCTAAAGGGATACATTGTAATAGTGGCTATAATATTGTAGAATTACACGATATAAAAACATATGACAGATATTCATCTTATGATATAGGAAAACATCTAATGGCATTACTCAGTCACTTTTATTCATTCTACCATTACACTGAAGAAGGAATTTTACAAGATGGATTTGTTAAAGACAAGGATAGCCGAGTAAAATTAGTTAAAGAATCGATCTCCGGGTTACAAAAATCAAAGCGCATAAAAACTGTCGAAACATCAGCAATTGGAGCTGTTAATTTGTTCGATATTGCTACTACAAATTATGCAAATCTGTATAATTTGTCAAGAGTAATGGAAATTAGAAACATGGCAATGAGAATACATGCTCCCGGTAATGCGCTATTGAGCCTATGGTCAATACTTGAATTATTGCTGGAAAAGAAAGAAACAGATAATGGCAATAGTAGAATATCAAATATTGTAAATTTGGTGATGCCTTTTTTAGTAAATTCGTATATTGAAAAAATAGTAAATAATTTATATGAAGATATGATACATTGGGATTCAGAATACACCGATAGTATTATAGAAAATATTAATTTTGGTAATACTAAACTGGATAAATTGTTGGGATTTCTGCTTTTAGATGAGTATGTAGATAATAGAAAAAAACTGTATGCTAGACTAGATGACTTCCCTTTGCTGAGATTTAGGATATTCTATTTAAATGATACCTTTGGAAATAAAAAAAAGACAAAGAAAACTATTGAAGGGCATAAGCAAAAAATACATTGGCAATTGCAAAGAATATATAGAGCGCGCAATTGTATTATTCATGACGGTGATGATGTAATGAATGTGGAAAGTCTAATTGAAAATTTATTATCATATATTGACATTATTTGCGAACGAATAATACAAAAAATAAGTGAAAATGGAAAGGATTACACTGTGTCAGATGCTATATTAGAGGAGAATATCCAATCTATGTGCTTCTTGGGATGGTTAAATAATGAAGAAAAAATCGATTCAAGTAACTGTTTAATGTTATTGAATCACAATTATTGATAGCAATAGTTGTTAATGATTATTTGTAATGTAATGATGAACGATTCAGGCAAATAGCAAGATGTAATAATGCAAATTGCATTTAATTGATTATCATTTCTGCTAACAATTTGATAACATCAGTTCAGAAACCATGTACGAATCAGACAACTGTTACCAGAAATAAGCAAAAAATGCGAAATGACTATAACAAATATGTTTAAGTTAAAGGCTTCGCTAGCGAGTTCGAATAGACGCCAGGGGCTTTCCATGTCTTGCGGGAGGTTGAAATCACCCGGATACAGTGATTGACCCAAATAGCGTGATACTATAATGATACTAATAATTCATAGATTTACATAGCAGTGTGACCGTTGGTATTTCAACGTGAGCACTGCTTTTCTATATCGCATTGTCATTGTGATGCCAAATGTACTCAAAGTCAAAGATGACATGATCAATAGAGTGAAATGAATATTCAATTTGGAAAAGGTATAGTATAATAGAAAAAGACAAATCGAAATTTGACTTGAAGATTATTTATAAAATATGAACGATTTGGAGACAGCAATGGACATTAAAAAGTTACACCTAGTGTATTTCAGCCCTACCGGAACCACACAATCCATTCTCCGGGCGGCTGCAAAATCTTTTAGTACAGAGATTGTGGAACACGATCTAACAGATTACGTTGCTAGAGAAGTGCAATTGGAGCTTTGGAAAGATGATTTTGTCCTTTTCGGATTTCCTGTGTATGGAGGAAGAGTTCCAGAAACATTTCAGAAAAGGCTGAAAGGCATTAAAGGTCGACGCACACCTGCTGCCTTAATCGCAACCTATGGAAATCGGGAATACGAGGATGCTCTGTTAACGCCGGGATATAATTGACCCATATCGCCGATGAAAAATTGACCCACCCGCCTACCAGCTGATACCATAGCTTTTAACCAAACACAAGCTATGGAGGTCAAAATGATAAGGAGTGAGTCAATTACTATGATACGAGAGAAAGCTTTAGAAGGCAAGAGCACTTATGCAATAGGCAAAGAACTCGGTATTTCCAAAAATACAGTCAAGAAATATATGGATCCCGGTCCGTGTGTCAGGTCAAAGTATCCAATGCGCGGTTCAAAACTCGATCCGTTCAAGCCGGAGATAAACAGGCTTATGGAATCAGGCATATTCAACTGTGTCGTCATAATGGACCGCATAGAAGATCTCGGATACGAGGGAAAGATAAGTGTGCTCAAAGACTATGTCAGACCGTTCCGTCCGCCAAAACATGTTCCTGCAGTAAGACGATATGAAACGAAGCCGGGGCAGCAGGCGCAGATGGACTGGGGTATATGCCGGTATATAGATACCGCGGGCATAACGCATAAGGTACCGGCATTCATAATGATACTCGGCTTCAGCAGGATGAGATACGTGGAATTCACTAAGCGATGCGATCTTTTCAGTCTTGAACGCTGCATCATCGATGCCTTTGAATATTTCGGCGGTGTCCCGGATACGGTCCTCACGGATAACATGAAAACCGTGATCGACGGAAGAGAATCCGGGAAGCCGATATGGAACGGGGCGTTCCTCGATTTCTGCTGCGATATCGGATTCGTGCCGAAGGTATGCCGAGTCAGAAGACCGGAGACAAAAGGCAAAGTCGAGCGTCTGGTGAATTATGTAAAGAACAATTTCATACCGGGACGCGAGTTCACCGCTATTGCCGATCTTAATCTGCAGGCCATGTCCTGGTGTGAAAAAGCCAATGCCAAAATTTCCGGCACGACCGGAGAGACAGCATATCATATGCTGTCATCAGAGCATCTGTCATCGCTCCCTGATCCGGTCATCCGTGACCGTTACCGATATGAGAGCAGGCGCGTCAGCCGGGACGGATTCATAAGCTACGATGGAGTACGTTACGGCGTCCCATGGGAATACAGCAGCAGACAGGTAACAGTGCGTGCTGGAAAGGACCGGATCGAGATCTTCGACGGGCTGCAGCTGATATCAGAGCACGCTGTAGAACCGAGATCTGGACGTATCGTCTATATGGAAGGACAGTACCGCGGACTTGCCGAAAAACATGGAATGGCGTTTATGCCGAGTGCAAGACAGACAGCAGGGAATGTGGAAAAACGTTCTCTGGCTGTATACGAAGAGCTCCTGGAGGTGTCAAATGGTTGAATACGAACACACGCTTAAGCTTCTTGACGACATGGGGCTCACTACCGCAGAACAGCTCCTGGATGCAAAGCTGGATGAAGCCGCACGTGATGATGAGATAACATATCTCGATTTTCTTCACGGCCTGCTTCTGGAAGAAGAGCAGGCACGCCGCAGAAGAAGCGAGCAGACAAGACTAAAACTTTCGAAACTGCCGTCACGCAAGACTCTCGATGAATTCGATTTCGATTTCCAGCCGAGCATCGACAGAGAAATGATCAACGATCTTTCTACGCTCGTGTTCGTTGAGAGAAATGAAAATGTCCTTTTTCTGGGACCGCCCGGAGTCGGCAAGACACATCTCGCCATCGGACTTGCGCTAAAAGCCATCGAAAACGGCAGAACGGTGTACTTCACGAACCTGTCGCATATGATCCGGGATCTGTTGAAGGCCAAAAGTCAGAACAGACTGGACCGGCGCTGGAGGATATATACCAGACCCGCCATACTGATCATTGATGAAGTCGGATACACTACAATGGACCGGGAGGCTGCAGAACTGTTCTTTCAGATAGTCTGCCGCCGTTATGAAACAGGAAGCATCATCCTTACCAGCAACAAGCATTTCAGCGAGTGGGGAGAGATGATGTCAGATACAGTTATTGCTACGGCAACTCTTGACAGACTGCTGCATCATTCTTTTGTGGTCAACATCAAGGGAAGCACTTACAGATTAAAAGACAGGCTTCGCGTCGGCGATTTGGATCCGGCGCTTGGAAGTCGGCGGGAGTAGGTCAATTTTCGTCGGCGTTTTCGGTCAAAACGAAGTCGGCGTTGACATGCTCTTTTGGAAATGAAAGATATCGCAACAGAAAACGGATTTTTACCGATTGGTGCTTCTGCTATCGTTACGGAGCATTCCGTGATACGATCGATTGCGGCAGGACGTCCGGATGCAAAAGACAGGGTATTTATTGAGGAATTCTATTCAGAAGTGAAAAAGAAAATTTTAGCGATCAATCCGGATAAAATTTTTGCCGAGCTTACGGTACCTGGAAATAAGCCCTACCGGAAGTATATAAAACTCCCTATGGCTCCTGTAGCCACGGCGTCCTGCATTGCCTGCGGCCTTTGCGTCAAAAGGTGTCCTGTCGGCGCGATAGACGCGTGGAATCCTCGGAAAACAGATAAAAATCTGTGCATAGGATGTATGCGCTGCGTGAGAGTTTGCTCTCAAATGGCAAGGCATCTTCCAAAGCTCAAAATGGCTGCTGGGACATTCTATCTTTCCGGCGCGAAACGTATTCGCAGGGAACCGGAAATGTATATTTAGATTATTACAAGTTCAGATCATGAGCATAATCTTCATCTCGACAACTTCCGGTTTGTAAGTCAAAGTATAAAAACTGGATATACTCATATTCCCGACAATGAAGCCTCTAGAGTAAAAATCGTTGAAATTTCAACGGTAAGCGCGCCTAAAAGGTGCGCCAGTGTACCAATTGTGTACCAAACGATGCAAGACTTATGCAGACTAACCCCGGAAATGGCTTGTTTTCAAGCATTTGCGGGGTTTTTTAGTGCCCGGATTCGCACAATTGTAAATCAAGGGTAGTCGGAGTACGCTGATATAAAGAAAGAATGTCAGTATGCAGGAGGTGAGGATGATGTTCGATAAGAAGATAAAGATGAATGTAACAGACGATGAGAGCCAGCTCATACTCTTCAGTCTGGTAGAACTCAGAAACAACCTCATAAAAGAGGGCAGATATACTGATGTCGTGGATGATCTCATCCTGAAGCTGTTTGGATAGATAAACTTAGATCCTTTCCTGAATAATGATGCCTAAGGCATATTACATTGCTCTGCTGAAACATGCAGAGCTTTAGTAATTTTTGGACCGGCATAACCGGGGAAAGGAAGAGGTAAGGATAATGAAAACTACAGAAGAAACAATAAAAGTAATAATGACGGGACTTTGCAGCAGAGAGGATGACGAAAGCGAATACTGTCCGCTGATCGAACACCTTGCAGCAGAGGCAGTGGAAGATTTTGAGGTTTGTGTACAGGAAGAAATGATAGATCCTGAAGCGGCAGTCCATTTTATGTGTCTTGTAGACAGCATGTACAGAAGAGAAGCGTATTTTGAAGGGACAAAAGTGCTTGGAGAGATATTTCGCTATGCAGGGAGAGAAGATGTCACCGAACGCCTGGAACTGCTTTCGGGATTCGATGAGGTATATGACGATGCATATGAGGATTTCCTGCTTTTGTTTCTTGACACCGATGAAATCGATGAATATCTGATGGAAATGCATTTAAGGATCATTGCAAAAAAACAAGAGATGGAAAAAAGTCTTGAAGGAAAGAAAGCAGAGTTTTTATCTTGATTTTTTTTAGATAAGAATTTCTTTCGTATTGGTTTTTGCAGAAGTCTGCCGACAGGCAGGCATACATCCGGCATGTTCAAAAGCGAAGCGTGTTGCGATGATATCAAACTGAAGGGAGGAGAACCAGATGAAACAAGCAGAAGTTATAGCTATATGCAATCAGAAGGGCGGCGTCGGAAAGACGACCACAGCCGTGAACCTTGGAGCAGGACTCGCAATGAGCGGCAAGAAGGTACTGCTTATCGATGCAGATCCGCAGGCAGACCTTAGCGCGTGCCTTGGATGGAAGAACACCGATGCACTGGATGAGACCATAGTATCGGTCCTTAGCAAAGTGAGGAACGATGAACCGTTCGATCCAAAGGAAGGGATACTCCATCACAATGAAGGAATGGACGTGCTTCCATCAAACATCGAGCTTTCGCAGTTCGAGCTGAGTCTTGTGAATGTCATGAGCAGAGAGAACGTACTGAAGAACTATCTGAGACAGGTGAAAAGCGGTTATGACTATGTTGTGATCGACTGCATGCCGTCTCTTGGGATGCTGACCATCAATGCGCTTACAGCAGCGGACAAGGTCATCATACCGGTGCAGGCACAGTATCTTCCGGCAAAGGGCATGACGCAGCTTTTGTACAACGTGGCGAAGGTGCAGAGACAGCTCAATCCGGATCTGAAGATAGGCGGTATCGTGATGACGCTCATAGATCAGAGGACAAGCCTTGCAAAGGAAACTATCGAGGCTATCAGAAAGAACTATGGGGCAGGCATCAGGATATACAGTGCTCAGATCCCGGTGGGAGTGAAAGCCGCCGAGGCAAGCGGAAGAGGAGAGAGCATATATTCATATGATGCGGACAGTAAACCTGCTGCGGCATATGCGGAGTTGACAAGGGAGGTGCTTAAGGATGGCGAAAAAGCGAGAACCGATAGACTTCGGTCTTCCGGGGATAGATGATATCTTTTCGACGCAGGCGGAAAGAGACGAAGCCAAGTTGAAGAAGATATATGAGATACCTCTGGATCAGATAGATCCATTTCCGGAGCATCCCTTCAAGGTGAAGGATGACGAGGACATGATGAATCTCGTGGAAAGCGTAAAGGCAAACGGGATAATCACTCCTGCTACTCTCAGGAAAAAGGAAGACGGCAGATATGAGATAATATCAGGCCACAGAAGAAAGAGAGCCTGCGAGCTTGCGGGTCTTGAAACGCTTCGTTCAGAGGTAGTGGACATGACAAGAGACGAGGCAACCATATTCATGGTGGAATCGAACTTTCAGAGGACTACTATTCTTCCAAGCGAGAAAGCCTTCGCGTACAAGATGAGACTTGAAGCTATGAATAGGCAGGGACAGAGAACAGACCTAACTTCGTCGCCAGTGGCGACAAAGTTGAAAGGTAAAAGGTCAGATGACTTGATAGGTGCAGAATTAGGTGATGGTAAGGATAATGTGAGACGATATATCCGTCTTACTGAACTGAAGCCTGAACTTCTTGATCTGGTCGATGAAGGGCAGATAGCTCTTAGACCTGCTGTAGAACTGTCGTATCTTCCAAAGGAGCAACAGAAAGATCTTGTTGGAAGCATAGAGATGGAGCAATGCACTCCGACTCATGCACAGGCGATAAGGATGAGAAAGATGTCTGAGGAAGGCAAACTCACGCCTGAAGCGATCGAAGCGATAATGCTTGAGGAAAAGCCAAACCAGAAGGAGAGGATAGTCCTCAGAGGAGACAGGTTCAAAGAACTG
>Ga0183101_1002176_pt1 | contig 14574 bp, 15 predicted proteins | sample Biomet3_FD_127790 | JGI IMG/M metagenome (GOLD analysis project Ga0183101, IMG submission 127790) | Microbial communities from bioreactor (seeded with sewage sludge) at LBNL, California, USA - Biofuel metagenome 3 | ecosystem: Engineered > Bioreactor > Anaerobic > Unclassified ... | reverse complement strand
TAGCAAGAAAATAATCCTTATCGATTCCTCGGATTTTATTGAGAGCAACTTCAAGTTTTTCTTCCTTTAAATTGCTATCAGTCCAGCCATATTTAACGCCATCATCTTCAAGCTTTTTCCATATATGTCTGAGCGATTCTACAAGGAAACCGCCACTGCCACATGAGGGATCGATAATCAAATCTTCATCTGATGGATCAACGATGTCGACCATCATTCGAATAACATTTCGAGGAGTGAAAAATTGTCCTTGAGCACCCTTAAGAGCATGACCGATGAAAGTTTCAAATGCGTCGGCAATAGAATCCCTTTCAGCCTCAATCAAACAATAATTTTGTAATTCGCCAACAACATAAAACACGGAATTATCATCGAGGGAAATTTCATCAGCAGGATCAATTACCTCTTTATATTTTCGTTTTACTTTGTCGAATAAATCATCAATTCTTTTTTTGACAACAGAAGGAGCTTCATTATACCCGGCTCGAAATTCACACATCTTGTCGGGCTCCGTGAAGCGTTCATCATAAATCTTACAGAAAATTAGATTGATAATTTGCTGAGCCAGTACTTCGTCTCGGGTTGTCCCGACAGTATTTCCGGCCAAATGGTTTCGAATAGCTTTAAATATCGATTTTAAATTGTGAGGAGCTTTTAGATCCTTTCTTTTATATAATCCAATATCTTCAAACCTTTGGCCCTTGGAAGGAATGTTTGGAATTTCTGAAAATTCAATTTTGCCATCGTGCTCGACTTTATGAAGATAAAGACGCTCATTACCATTAAACCAAACGCCAAATTCTGCTTTGCAAAAACGAAGATAATCTTGAAGTTCGATTAAACCATCTTTTCGAGAATTTCTCTTACATTCAATTACGATCTGAATGTCTTTGTCATCTCGCCCAGAACCCTTAAAAACTGCAATATCAACAGGATATTCTTTTACCATATCAGACGGCCGAACTTGAACACGATACTGAGGATGAGTTTGAATTTGGTCTTTTGAATATCCATAATCCTCGACAAGAATATGAGCAAAAGGCTGAACAGCTTCGACTTCTTCTGGGGTTGCCTGAACGTCCTTACCAGAAATAAAATCAACGATTTTTTCCATACATTTTCTCCAAAATCCTTTTAATGATAAATCATTAAAGGTTAAAAAAGAACCAAACAATAAGAGAAACAGATTTGTGTTCTAAAAGTATTCAGCTACTTTATTTTTTGTTCAAAAAATCTGAAACTTGAGTCTTTTCGCTCGGCAGCAAGTGAGAATACGTACTCAAAATCATCGCCTCAGTATCTCCAACCCAACGAGCGACCACCCGATAGTTAAGCCCGCTCATCAGAAGATAAGAAACGCAGCTATGTCTAAACTCATGGAGTTTCAATTCCTGCAGATGATTCTTTCGAGCGTAAACGATAGCCAACCGTCTCACTGATGTTTGGCCCATCACGGTGGATCCAAGTCTCCCGGGGAAACAATAGCCGGTAGTGGCACCATGATCCCTCATTCTTTTTAAGTACGGTTTGAAGACATCCAGGATCGGATATGTCCGGATGCTGTTTTTCGTCTTAGGAGTAGTGAATAATGGCTTTTTCTCTAGATTTTTGATAACCACGATCCGCGTGATATGAAGACCCTCGTTGTCAAAGTCTGACCACTTAAGAGCTAACGCCTCAGCAATTCGGAGCCCATAAAAGAATAGGAGCTCGAATAAGAAACGCTGGCGATCGTCATCGATGCCGCTTAAGAAAGTCTCAAACTCATCTAAGGTGTAGATGTGATAAACGTGTTGTTTGACCACGTAATGCTTTGCACAAAATAACCGGTTCTCATCCAAAATCGGATTAAGACGCTTGAGATATTTAACCCAACGTTTCCCCAGGGCGATCGGATGGCTGATCGATGAGGCCTTTTTATTAACGATCTCATTAAAGCGATCGAGTTGCAGATTATTTAACTTAGCAACATCGACGCCTTTAAAAAGTGGCCGCCAGTACTTATCGAAAAGATGAACCCATCCATACAACGTCGATGGCTTAATCTGCATCTTCATCGATGCAAAGAACGGGTCGACAAGATCTTCACACATGATGTGATCGGTGGAAGACGGTGCCATAAGACTCGCGACAAACGTTGGCTCATATGCGGCAGCATCCGAGCGCTTTTTAAAAGTGTCCTCATGGCCAATCGGTTTATAGCAAACGTAGTATTTGCCATTCACTTTCACCTTGATAAACCAAATCTTTCTCGGCTTTAAAAAATAGATAGGCATCGTCAGTCCCCCTTGCCTTTTTTAGGCTTTCTCTTTTTTCGACCTCGCCACTTTGTTGTCTTAAGAACCTGATCGGCCTTAAGTAAAAGAGACGAGGATCCCAGTTTTGCTAGGTTCTCGAAAAAGAGCTTTTTCATCAGCGGCGGCAAATCGACGTTTTTGATTTTCTTCTGAAGGCGAGCTTTGATGTCCTCGACCTTGCCAGAATATGGAGTTTTGTTATTTTCTTTTAGAAAGTTATTAATCTTAAAAATATCCGTATCGTCGAAACCTTCCGTTCCCTTAAGGAGCAAGTAATAAAACGCAGCCTCGATATCTTCCGGATGCACTGCAAAAATGCGTGCGAGGGCTTTAGAGGCGTCGTGGTCCAACCATAGAGCATTTGTTGCCACCGTGGTCTCCGTGCGTTGCTGAGACTTTACTTTGATTGCCCTAGCCCGTTTTAAAAACTTTTCCCATTTGTCCCAAGTCGGAGCTTTGTTGATGTTTCCGTTGGCCAAAGGATGATCCTTGATATCGATGAGGCCAGCCAGAAAGCCCACAATCGTCTCCGAAACAGCTAGGGGATTTTTATCCTCGTAAGCGGATGTCAGAATCCTTAAGGCATCTTCAGCGGACTCATGGTAGTATCTCACCTCGTATCGAATCCAAGTCGGGATGGTGACCGTGTAGCCTTTGGCCACACGTTCGGCCCATTTGTTATAAATACATAATTGCGCGTTGGTGCGCGAGCCGATGTTAGCGGTCCAGCCGTGATACTTCGAATTGATTACATCGATTTTGGCGTGATCCAGATCCGGGTCTTTATCGATGGCGTAAGCCCGAAGAGTTGAGCTGAAGCAGTGGCCCTCGATTTTGCTTTTGAGCTCTTCGAACGGAATGATACCGGTGAAGTCATCAGTTGGAACGTCGAGACGGGTGCAATGGCCTTTATACTTTTCGATCGTCTCGAAAAGATCTCGCCAGCCATCGTGGACGGCTTTATCAATTTCTTCTGGCGTCTTTTGCCAGTTCATTGCCCGGATCCGTCTTTCAAACTCACGGCACCCAGATCCTTTCATTTCGACCAAGAACGTCTCGACCCCATCGCTCATGGTGAACGTGCCACCAGAAAAGACGAAAAAGTTCTCGTCAAATTGATAGCCTTGAGCATAGCCGGAACGGCCTTTTACCTCGCTATAGGTACCTGGGTCTACCACGTAGGCCAGAAGAAGATCCCGGAAAGCGTTGATCGTGGGATGAAAGTGCCCATCAAATCTCACCTTAAGATAGTCAATACAACAGTTAGTCTTAAGGATTGAATACGAGCTAGGTGGGGTGTTACTCACCCCACCCCCCTCGATCGTTGTGCTCCGTTTTTCCGAAACGGAGGTCACGCCAGCCGAGGGCTGGCTATGCGCCCTCAAGAGGGCGCTGTTTTTGGTGATCTTCATGGGCGCTGCCCCCCGCTGTCGACCCTGGGGGAGCTGCCCGGGCGATTGCCCTCGGTGCAGCTCACCCCAGTCGGGACCGACTGCCCGCGGTTACGGCCAAACCGCCCAGATGGATCGATCAGATCCATAATCAAATAGCTATCCTCTTTGAGGAACTCTTCGCGAGTAGCCATATAACTCTCAAACATGGGTAGATCGAAAAAGCCCGATTTCGCTTTCTCTTTATTCGCATTGAGAAAGCCGGCATAAGAAGCTGAAGCGAATCGCTGAGCGTTATCGATATAGTTGATGAGGTAATAGGTGACTTCTTCACCCTCATTTAAGTTGCCAACCGCGTCAGAAGAGTTGGTAGCCATCACAACCTTTTTATAGGTGTATCGCTGATAAACCCTCGTTAGGGCCATATACGACAAAGATCCAGCCATGTTGATCAAGTGCTGGACCAAAGTCATGTCATCACGCTGAAAGCGATAAGCCGAATAAAACTTATCTCTGATTTTCACGATCCATTCGAGGATCAACGGTTCAAACCAGAAAAGGTGTAGCGCCGTCTTTTCGACGTTCTTTCTCCGATCGACCGTGAAGATGGTTTCCGCAACGTCGACCATGTTACTGGATAAGGATCCCGATCGCTGGTCATCGCTGATGATCTTAAAAAATGGCGTGTGCCAGATATAGGCAAGATGGCCGCCCATCTTCACATCGAGATCGAAGAGATCATTTTTAGGATTGGCCAAATCATCCGTCTTTTTATAGTCGGCATTCTCAAGAGCGTTGCCCCGTTCTTTCGCAATTTCCGTGATCCCGATCACACAGCCATCCGTGGCATCCGAGTTAGGATTGTCATCCTTAACTTTCTTTCCCGATCGGAGCATGTCGTAGTCGATGATGTGCGAGTATCTCGAGATCGCTTGCATCTTCCGGTTATCGTGGTGGTACGAATCAAAATCCCAGATGATGAGATGGCCTTTATCCTTTTTAATCGCATCCGTGCGGACGGAATAGTTACTCGCGATCAAATTGTCATCATGGAAATAAAGCCAATAAGACTCCGCGTAAATAACTAAAACGTCCTTCAGATCGTAGAGGACCGCGCCATCGTAATAATCTTTAGGGTATTTGTTGGTATCGTACCCCAGGATAAAACCGTTAGCCGAGACATCGCAGATCCCGGCCACGAGCTCGATCAGGATTTCCACCTGGGATCGGTTATGAACGTGGCCACCTTCTCCAGCGCCTTTGATCAATCTTTCCAAGTTGATCCATGGGAAAAGCGGAAACATCATCGAGCAATTATTCATATTGTCGTAGGCGTTATTGTGGTAGATCCAATCGACCACCCGTAACATCGAACTCTGTACGGTCGTTTTCCCGGCGCGCATCTTACCTAAAATAAGGTTGAAAACTCCGGTCTCATCGTTCGTCACCGCATAGTCTGACGCGACTTTTTGCTCGACTTCTTTTTCTGCAGCTTTTCGTCTGATGACCGTGAAGATCAAATAAGCGATGAGGCAATATCCCAAAAATGGGATCCGTAATAAGACAGGGGCTAAAGTCACAAAAACGCTGGCCACGGTTTCGAAGAATGAGACGAAATCAAAACTACTCGAAAAATAGAAATACCAACCAACAACGTCGATGGCGATCGCCGGCAAATTGAAGACCCAAGCCCAAAGGCAAATGAAGATCCATTTTCTCCATTTATTGCTTTTGAACCACCGGTAATAATCTCCGATCCACTTTTGAGTCGGTTTGCGGATGTGCTCGCGCGCCCAGAGCCACGCCCTTAGAGGTTTACTCTTATGCCCGCTTGAGAGTCCATTCGCGACCAGCATTTGACGGAAAAGAATCACGACCATCAAGATCACGAGAACCAAGACCATGAGGATCCTCGCAAACGAGGCCATCCCATTAAAGAAGTCATTAAAGTTCTGGGCGAAATTGACGTAGCTGAAGAAGAGACACCAATAAAACCCCAGGTTATCGACAAAGACATTCCATTTGAAGGGAACGATATCAACATTCGAATAATGATCATCTTTGAGCAAATAAAAGAGGACATTCGTTGGCCGATCGATCGGACGCCCAATCACGAAGGTCCCGTAATAGGCGAACTCCATTCCGGCAGCTTTGAGGGAATACCAAAAGCGGATGAAGTTATGGAAGGCGAGAGTAAACGACAAAATCACGGGGATCCCGATGAGGGTCACCGCCAGCATCCAACGCCAGCTTTTAAGCCAGAGATTTTTAGTTTGTGGATGCTGATGTTTCACTGGCTAACTCCTTTCTAAAAAGATAGGTATGGTCAAAGTCGTTAAAGAGGTTGATCGAATCGACAACGTGCATTTTCCAAGTCTTGTCTGAATCGATGTCTGAACAAGTGATTTCCCCGTATTCCAAAAGCCAGTGGAAATTGATGAGCGTATCGCCACTGACCATGTAGCCGGAATCTTTCAAGATCTCGACCCGGTTACTCTTATACGAGTAGTAGCCGATCACACCTTCGGAGGTCGCGTTCACGCCCGTTTTGATGCGGTTATAGGTTCTTAACCCATAGCCCAGGGCGAGCAAGATCACGACCCCCGCGAGGATCTTAATCAGCCGATGTTGTTGAAAAACTTTGTACATGGTCAGTCACCTTGTTTTCATCGTTTCCGCGGTCGAGATTTTTTGGATCGAGAATAGGAAGGGGATGGAGAGGGATTCGCTTTGCTGACAATCCAAAGGATCACTAAAAGCACTACGACGGCCGCGGCGATGACTCCGATCCAGATGAAGTAAGAACGTTTGGCAGCTAAGGCGTCCCAGACGCTGGTGAAAAAATTCCCGATCTTGGTAATCCAAGAGGGATAGACCTGATAGGTCGTGATTAACGCTGAAGGCGGCATCGAGACACCGCTGAGATCGGTGGGGGTATCGATGGCGTTGAGGTTATATTCGACGTTATTAGCCCAATAATGAATCCGCAAGATCTGAACATCAGACGGTTGATGGAAAACGCCTTTAGTCACGATGTGCTCGCCCCACGTTTCGAAGTTCCAGCTTTGATAAGTGCTGGTGGTGGTTGAACGGGTAAACGAGTTTCCGATCGAAGCCATCCAAGTGAAATTAACGGAGCTATCGATCGAGCTAGAATGATCGGTCAAAAAGCGCCGGAAATAAGCATCGGTGACGGTTCCTAGATTGTCGGAGGTGAGTTTCATTAACCGGGAAGCGGTGAAGGATGATTTTCCCCGAACGCCTAAAAGCCAGGAAAACAATCCCCACGCTGAAGAGCTGATCCGATCGTCCACGGCCCCATAGGTATAAGTGCCCGGCTTGACCGTGGTATCTTTCCATTCCGATGATGTTTTCGTGGGCTTGAGATTAAGCGACCAATAGTTATAAAGATCATCATCGTAGGCATCGTCTTTGAGGGTGATCCCTAAAATGTTGGTTTTATATCCAGCTTGTTGGACCGTCTTATCGATGACGGGTTTACCGTCTTTCATGAAGCCATCGAAGGGCTGCTTTCTCCGCTTGATCGCGTTGCTGAGATCCCCGGAGGATTGATAATCGGTGGAATAAGACCACTCATCATCCCAATAGACGAACTCCATGTCTTGGATGTAGTCCATGTCGATCGAGGTGTTGAAGAAGCAATAAGAATCTTCCTGGAGTTTGCTAATGTAGCCGTCCGAAGTGAACTCCATGGGCGATAAGAGCATCCAGATCTCTTTTTGTGGGATGTTAAAAGTCCGGTTTTCGTAGTACTGGAAGATCTGATCCGCGGTTTTATCGGTGTCTTGAAAGCTAAGAGCGTTATTAACCGCCCAATCTTTGACCATGGCGGCATGTTTAGCGTTATAACCTACGACATCGAGAACAGCGAAACGGTGAACGTTGCCACTGGTCGCGGTGTAGATTTTCTCGAGTTTGCACTTAAAGAAACCGCCAGAATGATTCATCATGGGGACCGCGGAAACTTCGACCGGGTCTTCTTTGATTGATCCATCGGTGTCTAAAGTCGTGGAGGTCGAATAGATGATCCCAAATCCAGCCGTGTAATCCATGGCCGGAACGAGTTGAAGATTGATATAAAAATAAAGATAAACATCGCCATCCCACGCGTAAGTGGTGAGGTAGCGGAAGTCGTTATATTTGGTATGGGCGTCGGCCGCATTAGGATCTGGCATTAAAGTCTGAAGATCTAAAGTACCGCCAGAGAAAGCGACCAGATCATTGAGGACGCTTGATTTCGCCACTCCCACGGAGGAGGCAGAACGACGGATCCATTCCGTCTCCGCTTTGGCCTCCGTGGCTTGAATTGAAGCGACAGGACCGCCGATGCACAGAGCGGCCAGAGTCGCAGCTAATAAATTACCGATCATGATTTCGCCTCCGAAGACTGATACACGGTCTTTGTGTATTGATAAGAATGAACAACCGCCGGGGTTGATCCTGATTTCTTAACCACGTTGATCAACCACCATCCACAGTCGGTGATGTCGACCAAGGCGGACTCGGTTGCGTTATTCGAATAAATCGTCGACGCTCTTAAAACCGGATTAGCGGCCGAAACCCAAGCTTTGAAACTTTGTCCGCCCATCATCCCGGAATAGATCGAGGCAACATCGACCCATAACGTCCCAGCCTCCTGACTCTCGAGCTCTTGAGCGTACTTCGATCCGGTAGCGTAGGTGTCCACCGTTTCATACTTGCCAGACTGGCAATAGATATTTAAGGAAGGATTAAACGTGGCAGAACCGTCCGTCATGGGGACTTCTTTAGGAAACCCGATCATGCAGAAGGTCTCATCGATGACGGCTTTGCCATCGTCTTTCTTATCATCAACTAAAGCCGAAATAGCGACCCCAGAGCCTAAAACAAGCGCGATGGCGGCCGCAGCTAAACAAACAATTCCGATCGTCTTTCCAGTGGAGCTCATGCGGTGTAAGCCTCCAAAGTGAGAGAAGCGGTAGCGCCATCAAAAAGGAAAGTGACATCACCACCGGCAAAGCTCGAAGTGGTTTGAAAATAGAAATCGATCACCCAGTTCGGAGTCTTGCAGTTGATGATCCCGCTATCGTAGAAGGCGGAATTATAGGCGATGAAATTGCAGCCAGTCGGCAAAGTGACGTAAGTCGAAGTATTGATCACTTTATAAAAGGTCGGGTTGTCATAGTTCTGATACGTATCTTGATTAAGGTATTTAGCAAATAACGATGGCGGAAAATGATTAGCGGTTAAACCGTTATAACCATCGCCATGGGTGGTCTTGATCGTGACGGGAACCCAAAACGGTGTACCGGCTTTTACCTTAAGTTTCGTTCCATCGGCTTGACCCCAAAAGAGCGTACCCGTGGAAGTGTTAGCAGTCGCGGAAGCCGTTTCGATCTTTTCATAATAGGAGACAGTGCATGTGGCAGTGGTGCCGTCATAACCGCGCGCGGTAATAATGGGATCTAATTCCGTCCCAGCCCATGGAGCGACTAAAGCGATCGTGGCCTCGGAACCAGTCAATGTCGCTTTGGTTGAAGTGATCTTGATCCGGACTTGCTCAGTATCATCGCTTTCCCAGGTGACTTTTCGGATGGCGGCGTCATCGTTCAAAGTGACAGCCAGAGTGAACGTGCCATCATCGTTATAAGTGCCTTTAGGATCGTTGAAGGAAAAGGCAGCTACAGAAAGTTTAAAGCCGGTGCCAGTGGTTGCGCTGGCATCGGTCGAGGAAGAGGCATTGTTGATCAGGTTAGTAATTTTCCCATTGAAACCGCCCGTTGCGGTGAAGGCGATTAAGCCCCCGGCCGCAACGAGTGAAAGGAGAAGAAGTAGATAACCCCAGGGTCCAGATTTTTTCATCTTTAAGCCCCCGTGGTTTGGGTAACAGGAACCCCATCGACCATCATCCAAGTTCCAACCGTGTGGATCGGACAGCCGTTCGGGTTATTGTCGGTGTTGAAATCACCGGTATCGCCATCGGTGACATAGATGTTGCAAGTGGACGGAACATATTTGAAAGCAGAAGAGCCGACACTGGACAGAGCTTTGGTAAAGGCCACCCACTTCAGACTGATGCAGTTATTGAAAGCGAGCTCATAAACCTGACCAGCGTTTGCCGGCGAATAAAGATGGGTTAAAGAAACGCATCCACTAAAGATCGCTGGGCGAATGCAAGTTAAGGAAGCCGGTAAAGTAATCTCTTCAAGGCCTTGGCAGTCGTTGAAGCAACTATCCCAAAGCTCAGTAATCGTATCGGGAAGAGTAACCGTCTTCAAAGCCCAACAATGGGAGAAGAAATACTTTCCAACCGAAGTAACGCCAGTGCCGATCTTGATCGACTGGAGCGAGTAGCAGTATTCAAAGAGCTTATCTTCCATCGATGTGACGGAATCCGGAATAACAATCGACTTAAGCCCAGTGCAGTATTTGAAGCAATTGGCTTTGATCGTATTGATTGCCGAAGGGAAAGTAAAATTCGTGAGACCCGAAACATCCCGGAAAGACTCTGGATCAAAATAAGTCACAGCATCCGGAATATTGATATAGGTGAATTGATCATAACGGAACTCGTGCTCAGAATCGCCGAATAATCCGCCGTATTCATAACTCATACCGGTAAGAACGCTATCGCTAGCGAACTGAATCTCGATTAAGCCGGTATCGGCAAAGAAGGCGCCAGTATCATGGTTATAAGAATCGCCCGACCAGCCAAAGCGAGTCACGTATTTAGGAATAAAGACATATTTGAGCTGAGGCATCCGAATAAAACTGCTAACGCGAGTGACGTTATAAGTGGTGCCGTCTTTGTCGACGGTTGCAGGAATGACGAGAACATCACCGGCGAAATTGCCACGTCCAGCAACCGCAGTGTGATCGCTGTCGTTATAGGTGTAAGTAATTCCATCGCTGGCCGGGTAAGTTGATAGATCGAGCGCACCGGGACGGCCATCGACGTTGGTAAACGGTCCGACCTGAACACCTGGAACGGACGGGACCACAGAACTGGACGAAGACGATGAGGATGCTTGACCAGTCGAAGTGGAAGAAACTGAAGAAGTCGATGAGGTTGATTGTGAAGTGGCCCCATCGATGATATTGCTTTCAAGTTTATTGAAATTGTTGGCCATCGAGATCGACAGGCCCACAACGGATCCAGCGATACCAAGACCAAGGACAACGAAGGCTAATGTAGCGGCTTTTGACATAATGATTAACTCCTTAATGGGTTTACGGATGGAAGCCCCCAGGGGTTTGGTTCCCCTGGGGTTTGGCGATTAAGCCGCAGCGGACGAACTCGCAACGCTGGAGACAGCGGTGGAGACAGCCTTGCTGGTATCTTCGACGTTGATGAACGGATGATATTGGTTCACCAAGAGGCAGATCCCGATCACAAGAGCCGCGAGGGCGATTAAGACCAAAACGCCGGTGATAATCGTGCGTTTCGAGACATAATTGCCATTGTTGTATCTCATGCTTTGTCCTTTCTGGCCCATCGGAGTTTTTGCCCATCCTCCGCTGGAGCCTCATCTTCACCGGACTGACACGATGAGGATGGAGCTCTAGTGGAGGTCCTCGCCCATAACGAGGATCCCAGAGCGTTATTTCTTCGCTTTTTTCTTAGCGGCGTCGCGAACTTCGGGTTTGTAGTCGTTGAGGACTCCCATCTCGAGGCGCTTAAGGAAGAGAAGCTGAAACGGAGATTTCGAATCGATGTTGATCGACTTCCGAACATCACCACTGAGAACGGCATCGAGACGATAGCTGATATTGCCATCCTCCCATTTCGTTCCAACGATACGGACCGGAATATCGGCCTGAATCTCGCCTTTAACGTAAGCAAGACCAGTCGAAGTGACGATAAGACCGTACTCATCACTGTTGAGCGGGATCCGGACTTTCGTCAGTTGATCGAACTCGATGATGGCGTAGTAGGAGTCACGAGAGACCGCAGTCTTTTTGTTCTCCTGAATGTCATGGATGAGGCGGCATTTCGCCAGCGGCATCTTGTCGATCTCGTCTTGCTTGGCCAGCCGGATCGACGTGATTTTCGGCTGCTCCTGAGTTGCACCTTGGGCGGTGCCTTCCTTTTTTTCGGACATGTTGTGTCCTCCTTTTTCTGATCCGTGAGTGGATCGGACTTATATGGAACGGGAATTAGTACCCGGAACCATCAACGCTGTTTTGCACAATCGGCATAGAACCGTTTCATATCGAGCTGATCTTCGATGGTCTTACCGACTCCGTAGTAGCGAGCCAGGTTGAACGCCCTCATCGCATCCGGATCGTAGACAGACGCTTTTGCGACAATCTTGTGATCGAGGAAGAAGACATAACCCCAGCATGCGGATGCAATCAGATCTTCACGGGCGTAATCGAATGGGATCTTTTTGTTGGCCACTCGATCGAGAAACCATAATCGAGGCATTGTCAGTCACCTTCGAGATCACTTGATCTTTTTGAGAAGCTCGCCAGTGTGAGCATAAGTGCCGTAGCCCATAGCCTGACCCCTCTCGAAGTTGGCCCTGACTTTGGCCGCCTTATCCCCGGTTGTCTGATACTTCACGATGTTGGCGTACATCAGCGAGTCGTGATGATCGTGCAGCTTATCCGCAGTTGACTTGGATATATGACCGGTTTTTATATGCCGATTTGCCTTTCCAAGTCCCTTTTGGGCGTTTGTCTTGAAGAATTTCTTCCAGAACATTTTTCTGTTCCTCCTCGATTTTCGATTTGACGTAAATGGCAAATAGGTTGAGAGACGGATGCATCGGCATATTGAAGTCGATGATTGTGTATTCATCGGCCGCGATCAGCGTGCTTTTCCGGATCTCGCTCAGGTTCCCGGTAGTCAGAACTTTGGCGGATCCGTGATTGGCGTCGATGATCTGATAGATGATTTCCGTGTGATCGTGGGTCTGATAAACCATCGATTTGGTTAACGGATCCCACGAATGGGAACGAAACACCGAAGTGGATCGGGCTCGATTTTCGAAGTATTCACGAAGGTCCATGAGGGTTCTCCTTTTTTCGTGGCAGCTCTTTTTGTCCATCGGTCGATCAACCTGGCTCTCGTCTGGTGATCCTGATCGGCCTTAGCTTTGGGACAGTCGGTGATCGGGGCGGCTGGAATCCGACCAGCTTGTTATTGGGCCAACAACAACAGTTGATTACGCCCCGATATGATCCCGGCTTGTCCTACCGGGTGGATGAAGGATTCTTCGATACCCCTCATAAACGTGACAACGCGGTGAAATGGGAATAACCCCGCGATTCATCACTCAAGCAGTGGAAACAACGATCCCGGAAAAATATTTTTTCGATCCGGAAAGTTGGCCACCTCGTGCGAAGCGCAGAACCGATCGATGATCGCGCTGGGTATACCTAGGGGTGTATATGAGCGCTACTATCGCGCGAGGGTCAACGAGCAAACATTCGACAACATCAAGAGAAAACCGCCCTTCCCCGAGAACAAGAAACTCGGTATAGTGGGGGCGGCGGAAATTGAAGAAGCCACAGACTGACATCTGGAGGCGATCGCAATGATTAGTAACCGAAACGATGGGACGAGAAGTGCCCCTTTTATCCTCGAAACTACCCACCAAATGTCCTGTCATGAGTCCAGTTTAGGACATGAAGTGTCCTTTTGCAAGGCTGAAAAGGGACACTGGATGTACACTAGGGCCATGAAATGGGAAAGATTAGCGCTTATTCGCAAAGCGAAAAATATGAACCAAGAGGATGTGGCCAAGTACCTTGGCTGCAGCCTGAAGACCTATAGCCGCTGGGAGCGTCACGAGTTTGAACCCAGTATCAGCGATCTATGCAAACTCTCAAAGTTGTATCAATGCTCGATCGACTTTCTGATCGGAAATGATGAATACCAAGTTTTCAGTCCGAAAGAAGCGGCCGTCATCTTGAACGCGATGCAGATCATCCAGTCCAAGATCAACAACGTCGATCAACTAGGCCATCAAATTGCTCAACTAGAAATCCAAAATCCTGAGGACAAAAAATGAAAAAATCAGTTTTGACATTAGCCGGTCTTTTTGCGATTGCTCTTTGTGGCTGCAACGGTGGGTCAAACAACGGATCCCAAAACGAATCTAAAGCGATCACCTACATTGAGGCCAACGGAGACTATAACGAAACCTCAAAAGTTTGGTCGTTTCCAAAAGGAGCGACTAAATCGTCCAGTGAATGGATCGCGTTTGATACAACCAGCAAGCAATTCACGATCTCGATTTTTAAAACCCAAACGCTAGTTATCGTTGAAGAAGTTGCTTTCACCGCGCAATTTACCTGGGACAATTACAAGAACGCGGATTTCAACCTAGCGTTTTCACTTGCTAACTCAACGTCGGTCGGAATCTATGCGGCTAAAGCCTCGGTCAAAACATTTACCGCACCTGGAACGATCGATAATGTTACTTTCACCTCGACAGTGGACACAGTACCCTCTGGCATTGATTTATCTGGGTGGAAAAACACCGCCATTTCCAACTACAACAATCTGATCACGAAATACATCGGCAGCGGGTTTCCGTCGCTAATCTAAGTTTGTATAACGATTGTATAACGAATAAGGAATTACATTCCTCTTCGATGATATGTCGAACGGACATTAGGTGTCCTAAAGCAAATAGTTAAGAGGACATCAAGTGTCCTAAAACCAAAAACGCGTTTCACAAATCAAACCTCTTACGCTCCACCAGACAATAAAATTACCTCGACATTGTCGAGGTTTTTTATTTCTTTGCGCCTAAGGAGTGGCTTGGCGGCCCTTTCGAAAACATCGCTTACGGCAATTTTCGCGACTTCCCTCCTTATGGGGATATGGTTTTCCTGTCTTTAACTTGTTAAACTTATCACTTAGGTTGATCCTT
>Ga0183101_1000376_pt4 | contig 14579 bp, 5 predicted proteins | sample Biomet3_FD_127790 | JGI IMG/M metagenome (GOLD analysis project Ga0183101, IMG submission 127790) | Microbial communities from bioreactor (seeded with sewage sludge) at LBNL, California, USA - Biofuel metagenome 3 | ecosystem: Engineered > Bioreactor > Anaerobic > Unclassified ... | reverse complement strand
GTATATTCATAGCCGCCGAATAAAGCAGGAGACGCAAAGTTTGTATGCCAGCCATACGATAATGTATTGGAGTAGTAAGTGAAACCGTCAAACTGCTGTTCTAACTGTGGATTCTCATTGAAGAGATAAGGGATATAAGGTCCCATCGCACGGTCCAGCATGAAGACGACGACGTTCTGTCCGTTCTTGCTGAGATTGAAGCTTGGCATATCTGCTAAGTTGGCGGCGGCCTGTGCTTTCAATGGCTCCACCTTGGTATGGATCGTATTGAGGTTCTTGATCGACATACCGGAGATGGCAAGGATGCCAGTTGCTAAAGCCCCTAGAGAGAACTTTGGATACCGTTGGAACGTGACTGCCATCACAACACAGAGCAGGATCAGCAGTCCTAGATTTGCCAGCATCTCGGCCCAGGTGATGGAGAACCCGGAAGTATAGTACAGTGCAGAAGATAATGTACCGAACTTGGTGCCAAAGAACATGAAGTTCATGACACCTGCACCGCATAAGATCCACATTGCTTTCTCAATGGCGACTTTGCCTTTTGGACTGGCCAGCCAGTAGAAGACGCCGCCCCAGATCAAGCATGTCCCAAAGGAGAGACAGAAAGCACTGACGACATACCACAATGGATTGTGGAAGTTATACAGATCAACGAACTCCTGTGGGGAAGAACTGATGACCGAAGATGGAATATAGACACCTAGGATGACCGCTAACAACAGACCGGCAAAGATAAACATCTTTTGATTTGGCTGTGCAGCCTTTTTATCGGCTGTTTTCTTAACGAACCTGGCACGGATCCATGTCGTAAGCAGCGGCAGGATCAAACCGACAGCCACCAGGATCAGCAGCACTTTATTTTCAATGAGCACTTGATTCTCAACATCCAGCTGCTTCAGTGTGATTCCGCAGTACAGTAGAATGATTCCGGTCAGGAATGACATCCAGTACAGAACACGCTTAGGATCTTTCAGCTTATAGAAGATATTCTTGAATAGTGAGAAGAGATTGTTCAATGTCCAATAGAACAGCAGTCCCGAAGGAGAATCGTATAAGAAGAACAGGAAGAAGGCAGCCATACCGTACAGCTGGATCTTTGTCTTCAAAGGATATCCTTTGGTGTAGATCATACACGAGATGATATTGATGCCAGTCATTAAGATCGGTAAGAAGTTCAAGGTAATACTGCCAATGACAATCAAGCCGTCCTGAGCACTGAGATCGGCAATCGGTCCCAGCGAGACCCCCTGCAGCAACTGCAGATGAGATAAGAACTGATAGGCGGCAATAAAGAACGGAATCTCTAAGAACAGTGAGACAGAACCCTTGAAGGCATCCATGGTCTTATAGTGATTCTGCCGATAATATTCCTGCTGGATCATCATCCGCTCATCACCGGCAAATACTTTCTTGATATGCGCTAAGCCATCATGGAGCTTGGCTTCAGTATCTCTTTCTTCTGCCTGCATGGCATCGGCCCGCTTATATAACGGCAGGACCAAGAAGTTCATGACGAGGCTCAGTACGATAATGGATAGACCTGGATTATCTGTGTACCGCTCCGCCAGCATAAAAATCACTTCAAAGAACATCTGAAGTGGTCGAATCAGTAATGTATACAGCATTGTCCCAAAAGTCATTGGCACAATCCTCTTTGAACGTGTAACTTGAACTCAAAAAACATGACTTTCCCCATTTCCCTGATAACTTCAATATCATAGCACACTTCACATTTCTGAAAATTGAAGCTTGCGTTTTTTTCGGTTCTTTTTTAAGATAGAGAAGACGTGTTCTATAGATAAAAATAATGAGCTCATCAAGCAGATGTGCATGATCACGCTTGGTAAACGCATTTACTTACGGGGGACTACCGAAATTCTTTTTTCAGTTATCTTACCGGAGGGGAAACATGACAATTACGCATACGCCGAAAATACGGCCGAAGTCGATGAAATCCGATTCAGAGATCTATTTGAATCGTTTTGATTATGAGAACTTAATGAACCTGTCGGGCGTGGCCATTGCGAAGATTGATATGCGTACGTTTGAAGCAGTGGAATACAACGATGCGGCATGTACGATTTTAGGTGTGACAAGACAACAGTGTGAAGAATACTATCATCACAACATGAAGACCATCTTCACCGGTGAATATAAAAAAGAACTGAAACGATTAAGAGAAAAAGTCATTGCCTGCTTACAGAGCGGTGAACGTTCCTTCAGTATGGATATGGAGATGCCGACATTGACCGGCTCAACGTGGGTCAGCGGCTCGGTATCCTTCCAGGAGTATGATCCAAGAACACATATTCCAAAGTATCTTGTCACGGTATACCGTGATATCTCAGAAGTCATTGAGGCACGAAAGAAACAGGAACAGGCGGAACTGTATAAAGAACAGATCACCGGTATGAAGCGTTTGATTGAAGCCGTTCCAGCAGGTCTTGGTACAGTACACATCCATCATGGAGAAAGTCAGCCGTTCATTCAATTGAATAAATCTTTTTTAAGCAGTGTGGCGGTGGAAGCGGATGCCATGGGTGTTGCTGGCTTAGAAGATTTTATACAGTGTGTTCAGCCGGATGAGAGAGAAACATTCCGGAAAGATTTCCATACCTTTTTACAGACGCATAACCCAAAGTCCCGCTCGTATCATCTTCTGCTGAAGACTGGCCAGTATGCCTGGTTCAATATCCGTGCTTCTGTGCGTACGCTATCCAAAGACAGTGAGATTGCTTACTTTGTATATACAAACATCAATGAACAGAAGCGCGCGGAAACATTATTAAAAGAAAATCAGATGCATTATCAGAAGACGGTCGATGACATGCATATCCGCATGTGGACATTCGATATGATAGGCAAGCGCATCATCATGGGAGATAATGCCGCTACGGATACGTTCTTAAAGAAGAACTGCCTGCCAAAGGTCTTTGAGAATGCGCCATACAGTTTATTAGATATGATCCAGAAAGAAGATCAGCCAAAGCTGCTGGCTCTTTTTGAGGAACTGAAAAAAGGCAGAGACGCCTCCGTGGATATCTGGTATAAACGGCGCCCAGGCATTGAACCAAACTGCCAAAGAGAATCGTACCATGTCATCAAGGATGCCAGCGGCAGACCAATCAAAGCCTATGGTGTCGGTTCGGATATTACTGCCGAAAAGAATATGGAAGAGCAGTATACCCGGGAAATGGAGTTCTTAAAGAATAACAGTGATGAGAGCTTGATTGCTAAGGGACACTGCAACCTGACCCAGAACACAATCATGAATTATGAAAGTCACATTGATAATACATGCATGAATCTGACGTCCGGACAGTCCTACGTGGATGCGTATACCCTGATGCTGTCCATTGCCTACAACGATGACGAACGCAGGGAAATGGCAGAGAAGTTAAACAAAGAGAATTTGATGGAGCGTCTGCAGAAGGGTGATACCGAAACGACCTTCCAGTTCCGCCGCACCGTCGATCACGAAAAGCCAATGTGGATCTCCGTTACTGCACATACCTATACCAATCCGGGATCCGGCGATATCGAAATGTTTGCGTATGCCTATGACATTACCGAACGAATGATGATTGAGACCGTCATGAATATGATCTCGCAGTACGGCATCGACTTTATCGGTATGATCAACATCAACCACAATACCTTTGAACTCTTGCGGAAAGCACCATGTATTAAATTCCCGGAAATCCATCAGAAAGTTGATTTTGATGAATATCGTAAGTATGCATGCGAGCAGAATCTAAAAGGCATGGAGAAGATCTATACCTATGCCATGACGGATACCAAGCACATTATCAAACTACTGAACTCCAAACGTTCGCATACGGTGACTTTCTCCATGCAGGAGAATGGCAGGACCCTCAGCAAACAGCTGGACTTGATGTGGTTCGATCCAGAGAAGACGACCGTATTGATTGTCCGCACCGATGTCACCCCATCCTATGAACGTGATCAGCTGCAACTGGCCAAGATTGAAGCAGCCAAGATGGAAGCCGAGCATGCCAATGAAGCGAAGAGTACTTTCCTATCCAGCATGTCGCATGACCTGCGTACACCACTGAACGGTGTCTTAGGCTTTACGTCCTTAGCATTAAAAGAAAATAATCCGGCAAAGAAACAGCAGTACTTAGAGAAGATCAACTCTTCGGCCGGACTCTTATTAGATCTTGTCAACGATACCTTGGAGCTGAGCCGCATTGAAAGCGGCAAGTCCACCATTCACGAAGAGATTGTCAACGAAGAAGAGATTGTTCCGGCGGTGGTGTCTTCCTTACGCCCATCGGCCGAACTCAAAGGCATCAAACTGGAAACAGACTTCTCAATCATCACGAATCACACCGTTAAGTGTGACAAACTGAAGGTTGAAAAGATTGCCTTGAATCTGATTTCCAATGCAATCAAGTACACGCCAGAAGGCGGTACCGTGAAGGTACAGTTCATTCCCGGCCCGAAGGACTTCCCAGAGTGTGATTATTCCTTGGTTGTCGAAGACAATGGTATTGGCATGTCCAAAGATTTCTTGAAACATATGTTTGAACCATTCAGCCAGGAGAAGCGGGAAGAAGCGCGCAAGACCCAGGGAACGGGCCTTGGCTTAGCAATTGTAAAGCGGTATGTGGATCAACTGCAGGGCAGAATTGATGTGAAGAGCACCAAGCATAAAGGCACACGCTGGATTGTTTCCTTACCAGTGCATCCGGCGGCACCAGGCGAAGTGGTATCACAGAATACAAATCCACTGAAGCATCTGGCAAATAAACGTGTCCTGCTCTGCGAAGACAACGATATGAATATCGAGATTGCGACCATGATCCTGAAAGAAAAGGGCATTGAAGTCGAAACGGCCAAGAATGGACAGATCGGTGCCGAAATGTTTGCGGCATCCGAAGCTGGCTACTACGATGCCATCTTGATGGATATGTGCATGCCGGTCATGGATGGACCTTCCGCGGTCCGCCGGATCCGCACCATGAATCGTCCGGATGCAGAGACAATGCCAATCGTAGCAATGTCCGCGGATGTCTTTGAAGACAGTATCATCGCTTCCAAGGAAGCAGGCATGGATGCCTATGTGACCAAGCCGGTCAATCCAGATACGCTCTACCATACTCTGCAGAATTTATTCACGAATGGTAGACCAATCCAAAAGAACTAGTAAACTACTGATATCTTGTTCTGAACTTTAATAAAACAGATAATTTAACATCTTTCGAAATTTCCAAAAAAATGAGTATTTTTTTAAACCCATGAAAATATTAAAAAAAGCGTCTAATTAAGGCAAATTAGCGCTTTTTATTATACAAAGTATATTATTAATATCACTCAAAAAAAGATTGTTCTTTTTCCTTAATAAAATATTATTGGGTTGTTAAAAAATTAGTGGTTCCTTATTAAATGACGATTAATTAGGAATATAAACACGGTCTGGGGGTAAAAGACATGAAAAAAGTAGGACAAAGAATTTTTAATATCGTTGTTTCGTTATTGATGGTGCTGGCATTGTGGCCAACAGCTGTAACTGACATCAATGCAGAAACTTCGAATAATTTAGCTGATTTTGCTAAGTCGGCAGAAGTCAAAAATGCTACCAAGAATAGTGATGGTTCATATACCGTTTTGCCGTATACGAGCTACACTTTTGTTCTGCATTGCCAAGAGAATAACACACCTGGCGGATTGCAGTTCCCTCAAACTTCAAATGCGACATTGGAATACGAAATCCCTGATGGATTGATCTTAGATAGTGAATCACTCAGTGGAACAATGGATATTCCTTTTACAATTGGTCAAAAAGCGTATGACATTACAGACTGTAAATGGGAAATTACAAGGGATTCAAACGGGAAATACAAGTATGTCATTCATCTCAATACAACTGATACTACTACTTGGAATGCATTTAACTCTTCGTCTAACGCTACATTTGATTTAAACTTGACTGCACAAGTTGCTAAATCAACAGATATCAAGTGGACAGATAATGTTATTACGAAAATTGTAACTGATAATTCCAAAGCTAATTTAGCAGTTTCGAAAACTGGTTCATATGATGCATCTAGGAACCTTGTTAACTATGATGTAACAATTACATCTACGGGCTATAACTCTAATGTTGTTGTGAATGATGCGGTTCAGGGAACAGCACTTACATATAATGGCGATGCATATTTGGTTAATGCATCAAATTACAAGAATCAAGGTACATTGACAACAGATGGCAATGGATTTAAATATGTTGTTTCATCGATGGGCGATGGAGAAACAAGAACAATCCATTATACCGCCGCTGTTGATATTAAAAAGTTATCTGGTGATGGTACGCTCTCAGGCGGAACTCTTAATTTTGGTACAAAAGGTGAAACGGAAAACACAGTAACATATTCAAGCAATGAGAAGCCAAAGAATGATCCAGTAACGCATGATTTAACAAATCAAATTAGTTACGCTAGTTTGAACAAATCAGCCGGAAATGTTACTGCAAATGGAACAACAAGCACAATTCCATGGACTGTAACGTATAATAGCGAAGCAAATGTTTCGATGGCAGGTTCAACACTGACAGATACGATTGATGCAGCGTCACAGGGATTCATGAAATATTCCGGTGCAGGTATTCATATCGTAAAAAAGACAAAGAGTGGAACAACGGTTGAAACATATGATGTTGCTTGGAGCAAGCTTTCATCTAAATCAGACAGTAAATGGGTATATCAAATTCCAACAAGCGATACAGAAGCCTATTCTTATACAATCACATATGAAACACAGGTAGATACTTCTACATTTGTTGATACAAAGAATGTTAAGAATACAATTAATGATAATAAGGGAAGAGCTTCTTCAGGTTCAAAGGACATTACTCCATCCCAAGATCAACAGATTGCTGTTTCCAAAAAAGCAACTGCAGTTAATTCATCAAAAGATATTACTTGGGAATCTACTATTACCGTTCCAGCAAATGGTTTGACGAAAGCTACTGTTGTGGATACTTATCCAACAGAAAGCAATGGTTATTATCAAGATACGTTAAGTGGAAATGTAACAGTTAGTGGTGTTTTAACAGATTCTACTGGAAAAGAAATTGAATATTACACAATTGATACATCTGACTCGAAAAAGGTAACTGTTGAGTTCTTCCAAGATGCTGCGCATCAAGTTTACGGCTTAAAAGGAACGGGAAGTTCTAGAACAATCAAGATTACTTTGACAACAAGCGATGATCAGAAATGGATAAGTGCAGCTGCTAGTCAGTCTTATCTTAAAAAACACGTTAATAATGTTTCATTTACTGGAAATGGTGTAACGAAAACGGATTCTGCAGAAGCATATCCTGGAAATACTATTTTCACCAAAAATTGTGTAGATTCAAACGGAAAAGTAACATCGGAACCATGTGGAACCGCATCCGATGGAATGCAATATTATAAATATAATGTTGTTTTCTCGAATATGAGTGGTGATTTTGATATTACCGATCAGTTTGATACATCGAAACTTGAATTGTATGGAAATATCAGAGATCAGTACAACAATAAGCCTATCTGGGATGCAAATGTCCTTTATTCGGGAGATCAATACTCCTGTAGTAAATATGAGGGAGAAGTTACATATGATGTAACGGATACGGGTATCACTTTCCACGTAAAGAGCAGTCAATTAAGTGCTGGCCCAGGTTCCTATTACAAACTTGTATACTATTTAAAGGTTAAAACAAGCGCAGTAGATGAACTGAATAAAGATTCTATTAAGGCAAGTGACAAAGTTGTTAAACTCAACAACAAAGCCACGATTAATAATCAAACACAATCTGTTGACGTTGATTATAAGTATGCGGGTATTACAAAAGATGTTCTTACTAATAATAATAATAATAATGTAGTACTACAGGACGGTAAAATCTTAAATTATACGTTAACAGTTAATCCGAATGCGCTAAATATGTCGGATGGAAACACGTTGACTGTTACTGACATATCTTCTGATAATCTTAGTCTTTTATATACATCCATTGAGATTTATAGCGTGAATACAGCAACACAGGCTGAAACACTTATCAATTCCCAGTGTACATATGATGTTCATGGCAGCACAGCGACATTTACAATTCCTGATGAGACAAAAGTCATTATTCGTTATCAATCAGCAATTAATACCTCGAAAGTTGGTGATATCGAAATTACTAATGATGCAAAGGTCACTGGGTTTGAAGATAATACTGATTCGAAAGTAAATTATAAGGGAGCGTCGTCTGCTTCAGCATCAAATGAAGAAATCTATATATTGAAGTGCAAGAAAGACGATATGAGCACTGTGCTTGCTGGAGCAAAGTTTGCATTATCTGTTTACAGTGACACAGAAGGAAAATATGTTCCTGTAACTGATCAAAAGGGATCGAATGCTGGAAAGCAGGCAGTATTTACAACAGGTTCCGATGGCATCGCCAGAGTTATTGGAGATGACAGTCAAGTTGGCTGGACATTAAATAGCTATGGTGATAGTGCAAAGTTTAAACTAACAGAAATTGAAGCTCCAGAAGGCTATGTTATCGATGGCACTGGTGAATACTACTTTACGTTTGCAGATGTTGCAGATTACTCGAAGAATGAGTATTTCAATGGTGACACAATCAAGGTATATAACGATGTGAAACCAGCGACAACGAGCATCTCGGTCAAGAAGGTCTGGGATGATTCGAACAACCAGGATGGCACAAGAACAGCAGACGTCACGATTGATCTGTTAGCGAATGGCACACCAACTGGCAAGACAGTCGTATTGGATGCGTCAAATGAATGGGGCAGCCAGGAAGGCTTCGTCGCGTTCAAGGATCTCGCAGTCAATGACAATGGCACAGCAATCACGTATAGCGTCGCCGAAGAAACGCAGAACTATACGGACAAGAATGGCAAGGCACTGACAGGCTATGAGGTCACAGTCACAGGTGATGCGGCCAATGGATTCACAGTTACGAACACACATACACCAGCGACAACGAGCATCTCGGTCAAGAAGGTCTGGGATGATAACAACAATCAATACAATGTTCGTCCTACAAATGTTACCTTCCAGTTACAGAAGACGGTAGATGGTAAGACAAGTGATGTTGAGGATAAGACAGTTGTACTGAATGATGAGAATGCATGGACTTATACATTCAAAGATCTTCCTAAGTATGAAGGTGGTAAGGAAATTACATATTCTGCTGTTGAAACATCAACAGATAAGAATTACACTTCCGAAGCTAACGGCTTAACTGTTAAGAATACTCTGATCACTGGCAAGTTAGTCATCAAGAAGACATTTGCTGGAACAGAAATCCCAGATACAGCTAAGAATAAATTGAACTTTAAGGTCACGGGTCCAAATAACTATGAGAAGACAATCAGTTATGCGGAATTCACAAATGGTGAATATACACTGGATTACATCCTTGCGGGTGACTACAAGGTTGAAGAAGTAAACAACGTCGTAGATGGTTACAGAGCTGTCGTTACATATACTGTGAACGGCAAGACAGGTCAGACTGCATCGGTAGACGCAAATACAACTCCTGTATTTGCAATTACAAATACATATGTAGAAACACCAAAGACACCTACAACTCCAACACCTACACCAGATCGTCCAACAACACCGACGACACCGGATAGACCAACGACACCAAATACAGGTGATCAGACAAATCTCCCGATGGCTGCTGCAGGCATGTTGTTCGGTACAATGGCAGCGATGTTCGTTGTATTCTTCAAGAGAAAGTATTCCGACTAAAGAGTTTGAAAAGAACGGTTTGTAAGAATCGTTCTTTTTATGTATGCAGACCTTACAATACATGGACGTTGTCTAACAGAGAGGAATCCTGAGACAAAAGGCCTTGTCTAAGTAGGAATACCTGTAATAAAATAATAGGAGATTTGATAACAGACGGTTCGAAATAGAATTTGTGTTGGATATCATTTGGTTCTTTTTCTTTGACGGCTGTATTGATTCTCTGTGTACGGTGAGGTACACAAATAGAAAGGCGTTCCGTATCTTTATGAAAAATGTATTTGATGTAATTTTATTAACAGCTTTACCAGCAAGTGGAAAATCCGAAATTCGTAATTTCATGGCACATATGGAGCCAGCAGATCTGCAGAAGAACTTCCATATTGGACAGAGTCTGCAGTTAGATGACTTCCCATATGTTGTATTCATGCAGAAGATTGATATCGAATTAGATAAGTTAGGTCTTCCTCATTTCTGCAGCATTCCTAATGGGGGCACCTTCCTTGATGTACGTACCTATGGTGTATTAACACGTTTACTTTCCGAAGATTATCATGATCTGAAGAACCGTGTTGTTGTAAAGACAGACCGTCCAGCAGAATATATGTTCCGTCGGATCGACCGGGCAAGAGAACTGGTTGGCATGGAGCCAACACTGTCGATGTATCCAGCAGACATCCGTGAAAAGCTGGTCGCTGCCATGAACAAGGAAGCAGAACAGGTCATTGCGGAAAAGAATGCACAGTACCCAGATTCCTTTGAAAATAAGACTGTCATCATTGAATGTGCACGCGGCGGCAAGCAGGGCAGTGCAATGCCTTTGACTGGTTCGGAAGGATATCAGTATTACTTAAAGAACTTAGCACCGGATCTATTGACCAATGCAGCAATCCTGTATGTACAGGTCACGCCAGAAGAGAGCAGAAGAAAGAATGCAGCCCGCTTTGATCCGAATGATCCAGATAGTTCCTTATTCCACAGCACACCAGAAAAGGTCATGATCAATGACTATGGCTGTGATGATATGGCATATCTGTTAGAGCATTCGGAAGTCAAGGATACAGTGACAGTGAATGCCTATGGTGAAACATGGCATGTTCCGGCCGGCGTCATTGACAACCGGAATGATATGACATCGTTCTTACGTGCAGACGCAAAGGAATGGAAGAAGGAAGACCTGGATACCATTACCAATGCATTAAAGACAACTGTCGATACGATGTGGAAGAACTACAAGAAAGACTAAAGAAGAAGGACTGTCGAAAGACAGCCCTTTTTTGTTTGGTGAGTATGTTGTAGTAATTCTATAGCAATCTTCTTGAGATTCTCTATACTGAAATTGTTCATTCATTCCCCCTTTCGTGATATACGGCATTCAATCATTCGTATATCACTTTTTAATTCCTTATTTCGGAAACAATTGTGTGGTATGAATAATATGCCGTATGGTAAAATTAGAACAGATGTTCATCATTTCGTTGGGGAGGATTATGACGAAGAACGCTCCATATCATTTTTCAGAAGAAGCACGCAGGGCGTATGAACGCCTGCTGCTTCCAATCGGTATTTATCAATTCGTGGATAATAAAGTTGTAACGCTGCTTGTTTCCGATGGTCTATGTACCTTGCAGGGAATGAGCCGGGAAGCACTGGTCAATGGATTTAACAATGACATGTTTGCCCATGTGCATCCCGATGATGCAGAACGGCTGGCAAAATTGGGACTGCGCTATGCAACGCAGGAAGGACCATATGATATTGTGTACCGGACCAAGCTCTATGGGAAAGACGAGTACCGCTATGTCCATGCGGTATCGAAGTTCCATGGCATGGAAGACGGTTCACGGATCGCGATTACAGAATATACCGATATCACTGCGTCGCAAGAGACAAGACAACTTTTAAAAGAGGAATTCAATACACCGGTCACCCAGTTCCTGGATGAAAGCATTGGCCCAATGGTCATTGTGACCAGGGATGATCACCGGATCCTTTATTACAATAAGGCAATGACGCTTTTACTGAAGCCAGCTGTGACTTATGACAGCGGGCTGACGTTTGATGCCTTCTTTTATGGTCAGGATACGCCAGCCATTGACGGTCTGTTCGATGAAGTTGATGCGGGATTGCGGACCATTGTTGAACCGGTTACCAAACGCAAGCTGGATGTGAATGTACTGTCCTGCCGCTGGGAAGAGACGACAGCTTATGCCGTGTTTTTCTATGAATATGTGGAACAGGAAGAGAACCAGGAAGCACGGCTGCGCCATGCACGTTCCATGTTCAATAATCAGATGTACAGCGGCAGCTTCAATGGCTTGGAATACTATCAAAAAGGATACCGCGGCATGTGGCTGTGGAACTTATCCAAGGATAAGCTGCTGTCCCAGTCGGGACATACCGAACTGCTGGCTGGGGTGAATGGAAATCATCATTTTGATGTGCTTTTTAACAAGACGATGGAATTCCTGGACCCAAAGAGCTGCAGTGAACCATTAGAGAGTGTGACTCGCAAGGCATTGATCCGTCGGTTCAAAGAAGGCACGGTGCCAAAGAGTGTGGACTTTACGTTACGTACTCCGCATGGTCAGGTACAGATCCATGGGGATGTTGTCATGATGGAATCTCCAGTGGATGGGTGTGTCTACCTGAAACTGATGGAAGAGAATGTCACTGAAAGCATGGAGATGAATGATGTCATCCAGATGATGGTGAATCAGCAGTATGACTTTGTGGCATACATGGATGTGCTGGCTGATCATATTCGTTTGATTGACAGTAAGACGGAGAATGCCCTGCAGAAGGACCTGTCCGTCTCTTTGAAGACGTATGGACAGACACTTGCCCAGCGGATTGGGATTTCCATCCAGGAACCAAACGACCTCATCCAAGCGCTTCAGGAAGCTTGTGGTGAGAATGACCATGGTGTCCTGAGTTATGAACGTGCGGATGGCCGCGTCAAGACAGTTGTCATTCGCCGGCTGAATGAAGAACAGACACAGTTCTTTATTGGCTGTGCAGATGTAACAGCATTATTAAAGAAAGAAAAAGAGAAAGAACACGAATTAGAGAAGGCGAAGAAACAGGCAGAAGATGCGGACCGCAGGAAGGATGAGTTCCTAGCAAAGATGTCGCATGAACTGCGGACACCGACGGGCGCAATCTTGGCACTGTCAGGCTTTGGTATGGACGATACCTTGGATCCAACCTTGAATCAGTATTTTTCCAAGATCCATGGCAGCGGTGAGTATATGCTGAGCATGATCAACGATATGCTGGATATGGCAAAACTGGAGAACGGCACCATTACGTTACAGAGTGATGTGATGAATGCCGGGGATTTATGCGGCCGCATCTCCGGTATGGTCATGCCGCGTGCCTTTGAAAAGAATCAAAGCTTTACGGAAGAACATTCCTATCCAAATTCTTTATACATGGTGATGGATGCACGGCGGATCCAGCAGGTGCTGATCAATCTGTTGAACAATGCCATCAAGTATACGCCAGAAGGCGGCCACATTACGTGGAAGAGTGACCTCGTTACAAAGGAAGACGGCAGTCAGGTCTTTGTACATCAGATCATTGACGATGGGGTTGGCATGAGTGAATCCTTCCAGGACCGGATGTTTGAACCGTATGCCCAGGAGCACAATTCTGAATCAGCCAATGAAATGGGAACGGGCTTAGGTCTTTCCATTGTCAAGAAAGTCCTGGAGTATATGCACGGCACCATTGCAGTACAAAGCACCTTAGGCAAAGGAACGCAGTTTACCGTAACGATACCGTATGTTCCGGCCAAAGAAGCACAGATTGAAAACTACCAGCAGACCAACCGGCCAATTTCTCTGAAAAATTTTGACTTCCATGGCAAGCGGGTGCTGATCTGTGAAGATAATTATTTGAACCAGCAGATCGAGCAGAAAATTCTAGAGAATGCTGGGATGAACGTGACGGTCGCGGACAACGGAAAGATCGGGGTTGCGCAGGTAAAGGAACATTCCTTTGACTTAGTCATCATGGATATCCGGATGCCGGTCATGGATGGTTTTGAAACGACCCGTGAGATCCGGAAATTCAATACAGCCGTTCCAATCCTTGCCTTAAGCGCGAATGCATATAAAGAAGATATGCAGAAATCATTGGATGCAGGAATGCAGGGACACTTAGTCAAACCAATCAACACAATGGAACTTTTTACGAAGATTGCGGAACTTCTCTAGTTGATACTCAACAAATGAAGAAATGTGAAATACAAAATTATATCCACACATTCAAAAACAAGTTAGAATGAAATTAGAAATTGTAAAAAATATGATCATCGAAGAACATAAAAATTTCATCCAGCAGAAAGATGGTTTGATCTCCAATGGTATTTTAGATACCACAGACATCTGTATTTTCTGGAAGGATAAAGAACGTCGGTTCGTTGGTGTGAACCGTGCCTTTTTGGAGTTCTATGGGTTCGCTTCACAGGAAGAACTCATTGGCAAGACGGATGAGGATATGGGATGGCATTCGGATCCGGATCCTTTCAAGAATGATGAATGGCGTGTTCTGAAAGAAGGCATCTCAACGTATCATGTGCATGGAAAATGCATGGTGCGTGGAGAAGAGCATGATATCTTAGCATCCAAGAGTCCATTGTATGAAGCGGACGGTTCCATTGTCGGCCTGGTGGGACACTTTGAAGATGTAACCAAAGATTATCAGCAGAAGGATGAGATCCGGAAGCTGAACGAAACATTGAGTCATATTCCAAGCGGTATCTGCATTGCACAGATCCACTTTCAGCGTGT
>Ga0183101_1000309_pt5 | contig 14583 bp, 11 predicted proteins | sample Biomet3_FD_127790 | JGI IMG/M metagenome (GOLD analysis project Ga0183101, IMG submission 127790) | Microbial communities from bioreactor (seeded with sewage sludge) at LBNL, California, USA - Biofuel metagenome 3 | ecosystem: Engineered > Bioreactor > Anaerobic > Unclassified ... | reverse complement strand
CGCTGGACTACAATGCCTAAAGGAGGACATTTTACAGCCATGGAAGATCCTAAACATTTTGCTGAAGAAATTCGCACATTTTTTAGAACTTATAGATAAGCTTGAACTTATGTCATGGCTTACCGAAATTATATGATATACTCACGTACTTTTATTCCACATAACTGCAACAATACCCATAAACATAACATTTTTAAAACAGCACTAAACCTCTTCTTATTCAATGACCACAAATGCATAAAATAGCTACTATTTTAGATATTAGCATCATAAATAGTAGCTATTTTATGCACTTATCCTTGCTTTTTCCAGAATTTCAGTAATTTAATACTTAGCTTATCCGTCTTTATTGGCCTCTCCTCTAACCTAGTATTAACTAAAGAATAAACCACTGGAACAACTACGAATGTAAGGAAAGTAGCTGATGCAAGTCCAAATATTATGGTTACAGACATGGGTCCAAATAACGCACTTTTTGAAAATGCAAGTGGTATAAGACCTGTAATAGTTGCTACAGAACTTAGTATTATCGGCCTGAATCTTTGACTTACAGCATGCAAGCATGCTTCATCTATAGAAAGACCTTCTTTTCTTCCTTCAATTATATATTCCACAAGCAGAATACCATTTCTTATAACTACTCCAATTAAACTTATTATTCCCATTACAGCAGTTAAAGATAGTTGCATCTTAAATGTGAGAAGCCCTGCCGTTACTCCTATTAATGATAGTGGAAGTGCACACATTATTATAAGTGGCTGTACAAAAGATTTAAATTGAACAAATAAAATCACATAAATTATTAGTATACACATAGCTGCAGCTATACCCAGACTTGTAAAATTCAAATCTATTTGATGTTTCTCACCATCATAAATAACATTTACACCATCTATATCCATCTTATTTATTTCCGGACTTAATGCATTTTCTACGGTAACAGCATTATAACCAGTTTTTATATCACTATATACTGTTACAGTTTTATCTTTCTTATAATGTTTTATTTGGTCTATCTGTGAATCAAGTTTTATAGTTGCTACTTCTGATAACAATACCTTGTTTTTTGCAAGGCTGGATTTCACTTGTAAGTTTTTTAAATCTTCAACTGATATAGCATTACTTTTAACTAGTATATCGTAATCACTTCCATTTTTTCTGTATACAGAAGCAGCATATCCTCTTATAGCAATACTTATTTGCTTTTCTATATCAGATTTTAATAAACCATGCTGTACTGCCTTAGTACTATCTATATCTACTTCATATTGATAAGTCTTTTTTGCTGCATCATCTCTTACATTTGTAGTTCCTGGAATACCATTTAATTTTTCTTGTATTTGATCTGAAGCCGAATAAAGCTTATCTAAATCATCTCCTGTAAGTCTTATACGAATAGGTGCACCTGTTGGCATTGCTTGTTCCAAGAGTTTTACTGTTGCAGTACCTCCAGATATTTTACTATCTATTTGACTTTGTAAATACTCAGCTAATTCTTGTCTTGTACTGAACTTTTTGGTTTTATTTAGGTCTATGTTCATCATAATTTGAGCTTTATCTTTTGCTGGTGCAAGAGGAGGTATAGTAATATAAAATTTAGGCACAGCACCACCTATAGCTGACGTATAACTTGTAACATCTTCATCTGATTTTACTATATCTTCAACTTGTTTTACTAAATCACTCGTGCTGTCAATATTATCCACCTTTTCATTAGCAACATCTATATAAAGAATGTCTTTATCTGCATAAGGAAAGAACTTCGTTCCTATTGAATTCAACAATCCTATTGATACTGCAAATAAACATAAACATATTATAATAATCTTTATTTTATTATTAAGTCCATAATTTAAAAGTTTATGGAAAAACCTTTTTATTGTACTTTCCTTCTCAACTTTTTTACTTTTTCTAAAAAATATAGATGCCATAGCAGGAGTTACAAACAGTGCTGATAAGTAAGAACATGCAATACATATCATTACTACCTGAGGCAAAGTTCTTAAGAATTCTCCTGCTCCACCAGGTATATTTAAAAGTGGTGCAAAAGCACCAATAATAATCAATGTAGATGTGAATACAGGCACAAATAATTTTTTAATACCATGAAAAGCAGCTTCATCTCCAGACATACCTTCATCAATACCTACCTGCACAACATCGCCTATTACAATGGCATCATCTACTAATATTCCAAGAGCTATAATAAGTGCTGTGGTAGACATTTCCTGAACCTTAATACCAAGGGCATTCATAGCAACAAATGACATAGATATAGATATCGGAATTACTGCTGATACTACCATTGCATTTCTAAATCCCATTCCTATTAAAACAGTTATAACTACCAGAATCACACCATCTCTAAGGTTCTCCATAAAGAAAGAAACTGATTCATCTACAGCCTTAGGCTGAAAAGTAACTTGATCTATTTTCAAATCTGGTGGTAATTGTTTTTTTATCTCATCTAACTTTTTTGTTACATCCTTACCTATTAAAACTATATTTTTATTATCTTGAAAATAACCTGTAAGCAATACTGCATTTTCTCCATTGCTAGTGAATTTAAGACTAGAATCATCATCATAACCCATATAAACCTTGGCTATGTCTTTAAGCCTAATAGTTTGTCCAGTATCAGTTGAAACATTCACCACAGTATCTTCTATTTCCTTAAGAGATGTAAAACTTCCAGGTGTCTCAACTTTCATTTTTCCAGTTTTCAAATCTAAATTTCCAGAAGGAATATCTACATTTTGAGCTTTTAATGCTCCACATATGTCTTCAAAAGAAATTGAATATTTATTTATCTTATTTAAATCCACTTCCACTTTTACCTGATTATCTTGTTTACCCTTTATATCAAATCTTGAAATACCACTAACATTGCTTAGCTGCTTCTTTATATCATCTGCATAATTTCCCAATTGTTCATATGTATAATTATCGCCAGATACACTTAGAATCATACCAGCAGTTTCTGTAAGATTCGTATTTATATCACTATCCTGACATCCATCTGGGAGATCTGATTTTAAATCTTTTATCTTATCTCTCATATCACGCCATGCTTTCTCTTTATCACAATCATTAGTTAAGAAAACAACAACTATTGAAGCATTATTTACAGAGTAAGACTCACAATAATCATAACCATCTATTTCTTCAACTTTTTCTTCAACTTTTTTTGAAACTAAACTTTCTATATCACTAGGAGAACCTCCTGGATAAACTGTTGTAATCATTGCTGCTGGAGATGAAACATCTGGCATTTCCTGCTTAGGAACAATATAATAGCAATAACATCCACTTAAAATAGCTATAGTTATTAAGAATATTACTATTTTTTTATTTTTTATAGCCGCTTTAATCAATCCCATAATTCATCCCCCTTTATTCTGCTGAAACCTGATATCCAGCTTTTATATTTTTCATACCTTCAGTAATAAGGTTTTCTCCAACTTCTAATCCCTCTATGCATACTTCATTTTCATTTGTATCTCCTAAAGTTACATTTTTCCTAACAGCACGTCCATCTTCCACTGTATAAACATAATCTTGTCCATCATTCAAAATGCTGGTAATTGGAATCCATATGCCACTCTTTTCTCCATTATCAATATAAACTTTCACAGATTGACCTACGTAATATTTATCATTATCTATTGGATTTAAAATTTTGATTTCTGCACTGTAAGTTCCACTTTGTTTATCAGGTGCTTGAACTATATTCATAATTTCTCCATCAGTAGTAGTGTCATCTATTTTAACTTCCGCTTTTGTTCCTACCTGTATTTTCTTTACATCATCATCAGATATTCCTGCAGTAACCACTTGATTGTCACTTCTAACTAAAATTACTGGATACCCAGCAGCCTGCATTTCTCCTTCTTTACAAAGGACATCTATTACATAACCATCTTCATCTGCTGCAAGAGATGCATCTTGAACTAAATTAACCTTTGAATCATAATTAGCTTTTGCGGCATTTACCTGTGCCAATGCTGCTTGCTTATCCTCTTCCCTTGTTCCATTTTGAAGCTGTGTTAATGTTTCCTTTGCTGCATTTAGCTGGCTTTCACTACCATCTAATTTAATTTTAAGATCATTAACCTGCTGCTGTGTAGCTGCCTTTATTTGAAATAAATTAACGGTTTTATCATATAAATCCTTGCAGTAATTATTCTCATCCTGAGCATTTTTTACTGCTATCTGAGCTTTATTTATATCCTCAGCTTGTGCTCCATTTACTGCTTTATCATATTGGGCTTGTGCTGCATCCATTTGGGCTTTTGCAGCATTTTCTGCCAAATTTAAGTCACTTTTATCTAAATCAACCAGGTTATCTCCTTTTTTCACCTGTTGACCTTTTACAACATATATTTTTGAAATTTTAGCTGGACTTTTGAAGGAAAGCTTTCTTACTTCACTTCCTCCTGTTATACCCTCATATTCTAAATCACTTGAATGGCTTTGATTTTGAAGTTCTACTGTTTTTACTGGATAGGTTTTTGCATCTACTTTTTTATCATTTTTACTGCATCCACTTAATGTTGTAAAATTTAAAATTACTAAACAAATAGCTATTATCTTCTTATTCATATATCCTCCTTGTATTCACCATATCGTACATGAAACATGATATTTATTGAGTTTATTTTCCCGAATAATTTTTATTCATTGAAAAAATTTATTAGTTACTTAATATCCATGGCTTTTGAATACTATCTCTTAAGTTATTATGGATATAAATAAGTTTTCTTAAAGCAGTATCCAATTCTTCACTTGCTATAACTTGTTTATCATAATCATTTTGTAGCATTAATCCCATATCTACTTGAGCTTTTGCAAATTTAAGTTTAGTATTTGTTGAATTAACCTGTTCTTTTAAGTTATCTATTTTATTTTCAATATCAAGAAGCGTTGAATAATTTTGTTTTAATATATTTTTAATATTCTTTTTTGTATCATCTAACTTAACTTTTGATTCATCGTAACTGTATTTACCATCTAGATAAGCTTCATAATTCTTAAGATCTGTATAATACTTTAATTCTTTTTGTTCATATGTTATTGACGCCAAAGCAAGCCCACCAGAATCTAATGTAGCATTACCATTAGCATCAGTTGTAACATAATCGGATTGTTTAGGTGCTATTGGTATCTCTTTATTCATAATGTCTTTTATTCCTTCATCCTTCAAATCTTTCAGATAGTCCTTAGTTAAATCTAATATTTTATCATCATATTCAAAATAGCTATTAAGCTTATCATCTATATACTCCTCAACTGAACCATCTATTTTAAATTTTTCATAATCCATATTATAATCAAGTATGTAAGTATTCTTTAAATCTAAATCAGTTAACACTTTGAAATAATCTTTAGCATCACTTAAGGCATTTTCCTTTGCTGTTATGTCATCTTGTAATGATTTCAATTCAACCTCAGCATCAGTAACTTGGTTTTCGGTTGCCATTCCGAGCGACAGCTTTCCTTTTAAATAAGTCAAATCATTTTTCTTTAATTCCAAGTTTCTTTTTGATTTATCTATATCAATTTGCTTTAGAACCATATCATTGTATTTATTGGTGATATCACTCGATATTTTATCCTCCATGAAATCCCTTGATTGTTTTGTCTGCTTTTCCTGCAATTCAAGTTTATCGTAAGGATAATCATATACATCACTGGAGTAATTATCTCCTGCTAAGGATTTATTAAAATCAGTGCTTTTTTCTTGAAGATCCTCTTTATTTCGATAATAGGTTATTTGTTTCGATTTTAAAGCAAACTTATCACTATTACTTATTGCCGCATTTATTGCATCAGTTAGTTTTAGAACTCTCTTATCTACATCATCATGTATACCTTGTCCAACGCTTACGTTTTCCACCCTATTAGTATGATTTTGCGCTTGTCTTGAGATATTTTCACTTTCGGTAGATGTAGATTCTGTTGCAAATACTGGTGCAGTGCTACTATTTATGATACTTACTAAAATTCCAACAGCAATCAGATTTTTTATATTTCGTCTCATTAATATCCACCTCTCCATTATTTAAATATTTAAATATAGTTTTATAATCTACACATGTATACAAACTTTACAGGTGTACAACAAATACTATATACTGTTGTATGAGGGTTATCAAGAAACAATAACCTTAATCTATATAGTTAATCTGCACAATTACATATGTGTAGATTATTTCCTTAGGAGGAACTTATGACTAATAATAAAACTCTTGATTTAAGAATAAGAAGGACATATAAACTATTATTTGATGCTTTAACACTTTTACTTTCTGAAAAAAGCTTCGATAATATCACTATTACTGATATCTGTGAGAAGGCAATGGTCCATCGAACTACATTTTATAAACATTTTGAAGATAAATATCATTTGCTTGATTCTTTAATTAGTCAATTAGTCCAAAATTTCGAAGAAAAAAGCACTGAACAGACTCCAGTTGATAATCCAAGGCAATACTATGTAAATTTATTTAGACTTCTATTAGAACATATGCAAGAAAATATAAAGATGTATTCAGTCGGCCTATTAAATAATGGTTCCACAATAAAAGTACTTCAAAAAATAGTAGTTGGACGTACAAAATCTAGATTGGAAAGTGACGAAGCTAATGGACTAATATTTTTAATCCCTGCACCAATTCTTTCAGAATTTTATTCTTCTTCAATGGTTAGTTTGGCCATTTGGTGGCTTGAAAATAATATGCCTCTAAGCATTGATGAAATGGTTAAATATGGAGATATGTTAATTGACAAATTGGATACAACTGATAAATAGATAGGAATTCTATCTGCTAAAACAAGATCTTATTTCTTAAATGAAGCTTCATCTATTGTACAAGGCTAAAAAATCTCAAATTAATTTAATCTTTAAACCTATATGTTTACCCATTTGGGTCTTCAATTATAAGAACATCAATTTAAATTCTGGAAGTTTTAGTTATGGAATATATTTTACTTATGTCGTTTTTAACTGAAAATGGTGAAAAATCTAACTTAAATATAAGTGGTGTAAAGCCTGAACTTACACCTGCTGAAGGAAACACACTCATGGATACTATTGTTTCCAAAAATATTTTTAGAAATGATAAAGGTGAATTAGTTAAGAAATATGGTGCTCACCTAACAGAAAAAAATGTCCCTAAATTTGAAATTACTAAATAGCTAAAATTCCAAAGCAAAAAGTAAGCAGCTCCTTTATCTTATTCCTTTTACCCTTTATTAATAAAAGCGTTCTAGTTTACTAAAAGTGTTTAACACCTTATAGAACTAGAACGCTAATTAATAACTTATGCCATTATTCTATATTTCCGTACTTATCTTTTGCAAGCTCAATAAATTCTTTTAGAGCTTGAGAGACATACCGATTTTTTTGGTATCCAATACCTAATGTGCCATGAGTCTTGTTGTACTTCAGATGATAAAGATTAACTCCAGTAATTGTATTCTTATCGAATATTAGATCTTTATTATTCATTAGAGTTTTTGGATAAAAAGTAATTCCCATCCCTTTAACTGAAAGCGCCAATACTGTTTCAATGCTTTCTGTCTCCAATATAATATTAGGTTTTATTTCTTTTTCATTAAACATTTCATCTGCAATAATTCTAACTCTATTTTTAGCATTAACCATTAGAAATGGGCAATCTTTTAGTAATGTAATATCCATATCTTTTTCAAGTTTTTGTTTTACTTCCTTATAATTGTCAGGAAAATATTTTACTAATATATTATCTGGAACAACCATAAGAACTTCTTCATTACAAAGCGGAACCATCTCTACATTCTCAACATTAAAAGGTAACATTCCTATTATTAAATCTACGTCACCTTTTAATAATGCAGCATCTAGTTCCTTTGAGTTTCCTTCAAGTAAATGTAGATTAATATTAGGAAACTTTTCATTATAATAAGGAAGAATTTCTGGCAAAAAGGCTCGTCCTCTTGTATGTGAAGCTCCAATAAACAGATCTCCACGTTTGAAATCTTTAATATCTGCCAATTCTTTTACTGACTGCTCTTTTAAATCTAAAATTCTTGCGGCATTTTTCACTAAACTTTTCCCCGCTGGTGTCAATGTTAATGGCACTGTCCGATTAAATAATTCAACCCCCAAATCATTCTCCAATTTTGAAATATGAGAACTTAATGACTGTTGAGAAATAAACAATTTTTTTGCCGCTTTTGTAAAATTCAGCTCTTCTGCTGCTGTTAAAAAATACTCTAAATTAAGAAAATTCATCATAACGTAACACTACTCTACCTTGTATTTAATATAAATATATTTCATATCCTGTTTCTATTGCTAATTCTACATAATTACTTATCATCAAACGTCTTTACTTTCCTACTATACTATCTTTAACTATATTAGTTCATATTCTAAAATATTCTATCTCTTAAAGCTTTTTTAGGAATTATCACATTTAATTACTCTTCTATTTTATCATATACTTCTTTTCCCTTACAATCCAGAGTTTTCCCTATAAATTTATTTAATTCAGTATCCTCCGGTAGAGCTTTTAATTCATAAATAATTCTTTATATATTATATATTTTAGAAAAACAAATTTCTGTTTTAGCAATTAGCCTTTCGTTCTCTAGCGCCTCGTTTTAAATATCATCTCTAAGTCATATTCTTTGCTTAAAGATTCTTATATACTTCTGCTAAATGCTTTGTTAACTTTGTATTTTCTCTATAATCAACCTGACAATCAATAATTACTGGCACATCTTGCTTAAAGGCTTCCTCTAAAATTGGTATTAAGTTTTCTGATTTTTCCACTCTATATCCTTTTGCATACATACTTTCGGCCATTTTAACAAAATCTGGATTTGTGAATTCTACATAGCAGCTCTTACCGTACTGATCCTCTTGTTTCCATTTTATTAACCCGTAATTTCTATCGTTAAAAATTAAAACGACAATCGGAGTACCTATACGAAGTGCTGTTTCTATTTCCTGATTATTCATCATAAAACCGCCATCACCAACAATTGCTAAAACTTTCTTACTAGGATTTATTAATTTTGCTGCAATTGCACCTGGAACTCCTATTCCCATTGTTGCAAAACCATTAGAAATTATACAGGTGTTTGGCTCATAACAGTTATAGTGCCTTGCAATCCACATCTTATGTGCCCCAACATCTGAAACCACAATATCATGGGGTCCCATAACTTTTCTGACATCACTTAAAATTTTCTGAGGTTTCATTGGAAAACTTTCATCATCTGCATAGATTTGATGTTCATTAACCATTTTTTCTTTGATTTTTAGTGCTTCAACTGGCTCTTTTTTTCTAGATGTTCTTCTCATTATATTATATAAAGCATCTGAAATATCACCAACTACTTCAACTATTGGCTGATAAAGCTTATTGATGTGTGATGGTCTGGTGTCGACATGAACAATCTTAGTATCTCCATTTACATTCCATTTTGCTGGTGCATATTCTACAATATCATAACCAATTGTAACTACTAAATCGGCATCCTCAATAACTTTATTTACATAATCTTTCTGTGGAATTCCTATTGTCCACATTGAATATAAATTATCAAAAGGAATTATTCCTTTTGCCATCATAGTATTTATTACTGGAATTTTTAAATTACTTGCGAATTCTGTAACTGCTTTTGCAGCATTATTCCGAATAGCTCCACTTCCAGCTAATATAACTGGATTTTTTGCTTTAAATATCTCACTTGCAGCTTCTTCTATTGATGCTAAGGCTGCATATTCTTTTGGTGGAATTTTCTTTTCTAATGGTTTTTCACAAATACTTACAGGCATCTTTGAAATATTTACAGGTAAATCGATATGACAGGCTCCAGGTTTTTCGCTTTCAGCATACTTGAAAGCGATTCTTACAATTTCATTTACTGTATCTGGTCTAACAATTTGCTTACTTCTCTTAGTAATTGGTTCAAACATTTTACAAAGATCTAAAAATTGATGCGATGTTATATGCATTCTTTCAGTTCCAACCTGTCCAGTAATTGCAACTACAGGGGCACCATCGCTATGTGCATCTGCTACTCCTGTTACTAAATTGGTTGCCCCTGGACCAAGTGTTGATAAGCATACTCCTGCTTTACCTGTTAACCGTCCATATAAATCAGCCATAAATGCAGCCCCTTGTTCATGACGAGTCGTAATAAACTTAATACTTGACCCTTCAATAGCATTCATTACTTCTAAGTTTTCCTCTCCTGGAATTCCAAAAATATATTCTACTCCTTCTGCCTCCAAGCATTTAACTAACAGCTGTGCTGTATTTAATTGAACTTTTTCATTTTTTTCTGTCCCCATAATAAACATCCTCTAATCTATATATTTTAGTATTATGCTTAATGCATTAATATTTTCTCAAACATCATACTTCAATTAAAAATATTTTTCCAACAACTTTTTTCCTATTTAATTACAATAAAATGGTTGTGATAAAATGAGGAAAATCAACTAATTTATTTAACAACTGTTTTGTTGTAGTTGTGCAACAAAAAATTTGTTTGAATGATATTTAGAATAATGATAAAATTGCTTTGGTAAATATGTTTAATCTTAAATAAATTCTTGAAAAAATTTATTTTTTTTTGTAAGATTATAATCAAATAGCAAGACAATGGAGTCATTTATTAAAATGGCTCTTTTTTTATTCTATAGGAATTTATAATGTAATAGAATCTGTGGATAACTTATGAAGAAGGCTATTTAATTAGTTTTTGTATAGAAAAAGAATAAAAAAGAAATCTTATTCGCCTGCCAGATTTTCCTCACATGCGTTCGGAAAGGCAGATGCGTAAAAAAAATCTACGGCTCCACAGTCGCCTGCGATTTTTTTATATTTATTCTTTTTAACTTACAGATGTTAATAAAAAACTTAATATAAGAATTATTTTAAGGGGAAATAGTTTGTTGCTTACTCCAGATGACAATCCAATTTTAGAATATTTTATTTAAGGACTTCTATATAATCTACAAATAGAAAAAGACAGATTACTTTACCATAAGCATAATAACCTGTCTTAAATTTATTTTATTTTACTTTAATTTAATTAAATCAATCCATTCTTTTCTAGAAAATCTACAGCAACATCTTTAGGATCTTTTTTTAATTCATCTACTTCATAGTTTAATTCGCTCATTACATCATCATTAAGTAAGTCTCCTACTTTTTCAACTAATGGTTGTATTTCAGGATATTTCTTTAATGTCTCATCTCGTATAACTGGAATAGCATAGTATGGAGGGAAGAAATTTTTATCGTCTTTTAAAACACTTAAGTCATATTTCTTTAATAATCCATCTGTTGAAAATGCATCTACAACATCACTTTCTTTATTTATTAACGCTGCATATCTTGGACTACCATCTATGCCCACAGTATTCTTAAAATTCAAATTATATTTTTTTGTTAATCCTATCAATCCATCTTCTCTGTTAAGAAATTCTAAAGTTGTAGTTGCAGTAAGTTCATTTGAAACTTTAGATAGATCACTTATTGTTTTCAAATTATACTTTTTAGCGGTTTCTTTTGTTACTGCAAGTGTATAAGTATTATTAAATCCCATTTGCTTTAATACATCTAGATTATACTTATCTTTATAATCTTTTTTAACTGTATCATATACTTTTTCTACATCTGATATTGGTTTATACTTTAATACATCGCCATAGGCTGTACCACTGTAACTTACATACATGTCAACATCGCCACTTTTCATAGCTGAAAATATGACTTGAGTACCACCTAGCGCAAATTTACGATTAACTGAAATATCTGTTTTTCTTTCAATAAGCTCTGATAATATATTTCCTAAAATTTCTTGTTCAGTAAAGTCCTTGCTTCCAATTGTGATTACTTTTTTACTAGAAATTTTTTGAGATACCCCGGTTACTACAAATATTCCAGCAAGTATACATGCAGTAGCACCTAATATAGTCTTTTGTATTTTTCTAGCTTTGATTTTTGCTTCTTTAGATTTATTATTAGATTTCTGCAAACTAATTGGCGTAACAAGTTTTTCTACAATGCTAAATAATCCATCTACTAATAAAGCCAAAATACATGCCGGAATTGCTCCTGCTAAAATTTGATAATTGTTAACAGTTCTTATACCAGAAAAGACTAAATATCCTAGGCCACCGCCTCCAATAAATGCTGCCATAGTCATAAGTCCTACTGCTGTAACTGCTGATATTCTTATTCCTGACATTATTACTGGCAGTGCTAATGGAATTTGAACTTTAACTAAAACTTGAAATTTAGTAAGTCCTATTCCCTTAGAAGCCTCTATCATATCTGGATTAATATTATCAATTCCTGTTGTTGTATTTTTTATTATTGGCAATAATGAATATAGTACTACCATTACAATTGCTGGTGGCGTACCTATTCCTAAAAACGGTATTGCAAATCCTAGTAACGCCATGCTTGGAATCGCTTGTACAACACTTGCTATTCCTAAAATTGGCTTATTTAGTTTTTTCACATAACTTGTAAGAATTCCTAGAGGCATACCAATTATTATTGCAATGCCAACAGATAATGCTGTAAGTTTAATATGTTCAAAAAGTAATGAAATTATCTGCTCTTTTGCTGTAAAAATGTAATTTAAAAATTCGTTCATATTATTTCACCTCTTCCGTATCTAAAAACTGACTACTTAGAGTTGTTACTAAGCTACTTTTAGTAATTATTCCTTTTAGAACTCCAAAGTCATCAATAACAGGTACTTGTCCTATTCTATGTTCCTTTACAAGTTCAAGAATATCTATAATAGAATCATCAGGCTGAACGCTTATAAATTTATTAGTCATTATCTCTTCAACCGGAATATTTCTATCAGTTTTATTTTGAATCTGTTTTGCTGTAATAATTCCTAAAAGATAATTTTCTTTATCTATAACCATTAAGCTATCAACTTTTGAACTTCTCATTTTTTCAATACATCTTAAAAGCGATGCACTTTTAGAACAAGTAACAGGATGATCAATCATTATATCCTTAGCTCTTATGAATTCTGGCGAAGACCATATTCTATTCTTACCAATAAACTCATCAACGAAATCATTTATAGGATTTTTAAGTATATTTTCTGGAGTATCATATTGTATAATCTCGCCTTTATTCATTATGCAAATCTTATCTGCTATTTTTATTGCTTCATCCATATCATGAGTTACAAACACAATAGTTCTTTTTAATTTACTTTGTAAATCAATTAATTCTTCTTGAAGCTGAGCCCTAGTAATTGGATCTAAAGCACTAAAAGGCTCGTCCATTAAAATTATTTCTGGATCAGTAGCAAAAGCTCTTGCAACTCCTATTCTCTGCTGTTGTCCTCCACTTAGTTCAGTTGGATATCTATCTAAAAATTCATTACTATTTAATCCAATCATATCCATAAGCTCAATGGTCCTTTTTTGTATCTTTTCTTTATTCAATTTTTCAACTTTAGGAATTATTTCTATATTCTCTCTAATGGTCATATGTGGAAATAATCCTGTCTGCTGTATTACATATCCAATATTTCGTCTAAGTTTTATTACATCTTTTAATGCAATATCTTCTCCATTAATGAAAATCTTACCTGATGTTGGCTTAATTAACCTATTTATCATTTTTAAGGTTGTGGTCTTTCCACATCCACTTGATCCTATAATAGCAACAAGCTCTCCTCTATTTATCTTTAGTGTAATATCCTTGAGTATTGTTTTGTTTTTAAAATCTTTGCTAATATTTTTAAATTCTATCAAAAATTCCACTCCCTTCCTGTTAACAACTTTATATCTATATATAAGTTGTCACTTTTTATAGTTTTAGTAACAACTTAATTATAATATAAAGTTGTTACTTTTGTCAAATTTGAACTTTTCTGATTTTTGTATTATAGCGTTTCACATTGAAAATTTGAGATACTACAAAGAGCGAAATTATATAAATATCGATAAACTCCGGTTTCATAGAATTCAACAGCCATTTAAAAATCATCTGCTGTATATTCATTTCTATGTTGCTTCACATTTTTTACACTAAAATTATAATAGGTAATATACTAACCATTTTTATAATCTAAATGATTAATATATTACCTATTACAAATTACTTCAGAGATATTATGGATATAGGAATTTATTTACTCTCTCATAGCAGCTTTCATCACCGACAAAATAAAAAATATCGTTATCGCGTAACACAGCATATGGTCCTGGTGACATTTCTAGACATCCGTTTCTCTTGATACATACAATTGTTGCAGAGGTATTATGCCAAAAATTAATTTCAGCTACATTTTTATCTATGTATGGCGTTTCCTTAGTTATACGTATCTCAAATGGTATGAATGGATTTATGGACTTAAATCTATCAGTCCTATCTAACAAATCAATTATTTGTTCTCTTAATAAATCATTCTCTTTTTTCTGCCCTTCTAATTTATCTAATATATCATTTCTTAAATCATTAACCGTCTTAACATCATTATACTGCTTGATAAATTTCATAGCATTTTCAGTTGATTTTATTATTACACCACTGCCCT
>Ga0183101_1002173_pt1 | contig 14598 bp, 16 predicted proteins | sample Biomet3_FD_127790 | JGI IMG/M metagenome (GOLD analysis project Ga0183101, IMG submission 127790) | Microbial communities from bioreactor (seeded with sewage sludge) at LBNL, California, USA - Biofuel metagenome 3 | ecosystem: Engineered > Bioreactor > Anaerobic > Unclassified ... | reverse complement strand
TTGCCGGAGAACGCGCCGCCGCCGTGGGGAGCGGAGCCGCCGTAGGTATCCACGATTATCTTGCGTCCGGTGAGGCCTGAGTCGCCCTGAGGGCCGCCGATGACGAAGCGGCCGGTGGGGTTCACGTAAATCTTGGTATTTTCGTCCAGAAGCTCTGTCGGGATGGTGGGCTTTATCACCAGGCGGATCATATCCTCGCGGATCTGGTCCAGCGTGGCGGACAGGGCGTGCTGGGTGGAGATGACAATGGTGTCCACACGCACGGGCTTATTGTTGTCGTCGTATTCCACGGTGACCTGGGTCTTGCCGTCCGGGCGGAGATAATCCACCAGCTTCACCTTGCGCACCTCGGCCAGGCGCTTTGCCAGCTTATGGGCCAGGGATATGGGCAAAGGCATAAGCTCCGGCGTCTCGTCACATGCGTAGCCGAACATCATGCCCTGGTCGCCGGCGCCGTTCTGCAGCTCGGGATCCTCGCCGTTCTTGCTCTCAAGGGACTTGTCCACGCCCAGCGCGATGTCGCCGGACTGCTCGTCGATGTTGGCGATGACGCCGCAGGTGTCGCAGTCGAAGCCGTACTTGGCGCGGTCGTAGCCGATGTCGCGCACAACCTCGCGGGCGGTCTTGGTGATGTCAACGTAGCAGTCGGTGGTAATCTCGCCCATTATGTGTATAAGGCCTGTGGATACTGTGGTCTCGCAGGCCACGCGGGCGTTGGGATCCTGGGCGATAATGGCGTCCAGAATGGCGTCGGATATCTGGTCGCAGATCTTGTCGGGATGACCCTCCGTCACTGATTCCGATGTGAATAAATAGCTCATTTTTATATCTCCTTTTTATTTATTAACAAAGAAAAAAACACCTCCGGGCATACCCGGCGGTGTCAATTTTGCTTTCACAAAACCTCATCTTTCGATTGCCACGCCGGATTTGGCACCTTGCTTTCAGCAGGTTGCCGGGTTTCACAGGGCCGTTCCCTCCACCACTCTTGATAAGGTGTTCAGTTGTGAGTGTCATTATATCAGTTTGGCCGCCGCTGTCAAGCGTTTTCCTGCAATTTGGACACGGCGGGAATTTTGTCACTCCCTTGACATGCTTCGCAGCATGGGTTAAAATACATGAGCGCTGCAAAGCGGCGCATTGAAATGCCCTTGTAGCTCAGCTGGATAGAGCGTCCGCCTCCTAAGTCTATGAAAGTCCTTGCATTTAGGGCCAAAATGCGATAGGCTGTGGATGCGAAAAATTAAATACGTCTCTGTAGCTCAGTTGGATAGAGCGCGAGCCTCCTAAGCCCGAGGCCCCCGGTTCGAATCCGGGCAGGGACGCCAAAAGCAATGCCGAAAGCCTTGATTTATCAGGGTTTTCGGCTTTTCTTGTTTCCGGAGGTCTGAGTGACCAGGCAGTTAAATCTTCTGATACAGACTTTTCAGTATCCGGCTTTAATGCACTGACACAGTCAAAATTCCCAGCTAACAAATGTTAGCAGAAAAAACCGATTCTGCTAACAAAATCGCCTTTTTTGCAAACATGGGCAAAAAAACGGCTAAAAATATTGCTAACAAAAAAAGTGTTCGGCTGGAAGTTCAATGTGTAATGAGAAGTTTATTAGCGTCCATATAGAGCGTCATCTTCATCCTCGGTATTGTGAAGTGACGCTCTTTTTTTATGCCCCAAAGGAGGTGAGAATTTTGTAGTGCTTAAAATTTCCTTACCATAAAAGGACGGAGGTGAAACTTATGAATACGGTAATGGCAATAGCAAATCAGAAAGGCGGTGTGGGTAAGACAACCACCTGCGAAAATCTCGGCGTCGGCCTCGCAAACGAGGGAAAGAAAGTTCTCCTGATTGACGCTGACCCACAGGGCAGCCTGACGGCTGCGCTTGGCTATGCACAGCCCGATCAGCTCGACACCACTCTTTCCACCCTGCTCAGTAAAATCCTCACAGAGCAGCCCCATGACCCTATGGAGGGCATTCTGCATCATGGTGAGGGCATTGACCTGATGCCAGCGAACATTGAGCTGTCCGGCTTGGAAGTGTCAATGGTCAACGCGATGAACCGGGAACGGGTTCTCAGCCAATATGTCAATGAGGTCAAGCGCAATTATAATTACGTTCTGATCGATTGTATGCCTTCTCTGGGGATGCTTACCGTCAACGCGCTAACAGCTGCCGACAGCGTCCTGATCCCGGCTCAGCCGCAATACTTATCCGCCAAAGGGCTTGAACAGCTCTTGCAGACGATCAATAAGGTCAGGCGGCAGATCAACCCCAAACTCAAAATTGAAGGAATTCTGCTGACAATGGTGGACGGGCGCACCAACTACGCCAAAGAAATCAGCGAGCTGGTCAGGAACACTTATGGCAGCAAGATCAATGTTTTTGCCCAGGATATTCCGCGTTCGGTCCGAGCAGCCGAAATGAGTGCCGCAGGTAAGAGTATTTTCGCCTATGACCCCGGCGGCAAAGTAGCAAGTGCCTATTCAGCACTGACGAAGGAGGTGATGAAAATTGAAAGGCAGCGACAAAAAGATAGAACTGAAGGGGTACGATGATATTTTTACCCCTGATGCCGCCACGGCCACCGGCGAGCAGGTTCGGGAGATTGCTGTTGACCAGCTTTTCCCGTTCAAAAATCACCCTTTCAAGGTGCTGGACGATCAGGCCATGCTTGATACCGTGCAGAGTATCAAGGAACACGGCGTATTGGTACCTGCAATCGCAAGGCCCCGGCCGGAGGGCGGCTACGAGCTTGTGTCTGGGCACCGCCGCCAGCACGCCTGCCAGCTTGCAGGCATCGAATCCATGCCGGTTCTGGTACGCAATCTTGATGATGACGCGGCGACGATTCTCATGGTTGACAGCAATTTGCAGCGAGAGAACATCCTGCCCAGTGAACGTGCCTTCGCTTTCAAATTGAAGTTGGAGGCAATGAAACATCAGGGAAATCGGGCAGATTTAACTTCTACCCAAGTTGGGCAGAAGTTAAAATACTCAGTTGAAGTTGTAGCAGAACAGTCCGGTGAAAGTCGAAATCAAGTTCAGCGCTATATTCGCCTGACAGAGCTTATCCCAGAAATGCTTGCGATGGTCGATGACCGCCGTATGGCGTTCAATCCTGCGGTTGAGCTTTCCTACCTCACCAAAGACGAGCAGCAGCAGCTTTTTGAAGAAATGGAAAACTGTCAGGCAACCCCTTCTCTTTCTCAGGCTCAGCGGCTCAAAAAGTTTTCACAGGAAGGTAAACTCAGCGAAGATGTGATTATGGCTGTTATGAGCGAGGAAAAGAAAGACATCGACAAGGTAACGCTCCCTGGTGAGGCCATCAACAAGTTTTTTCCAAAGTCGTTTACCCCAAAACAGAAACAGGATACGATCATCAAGCTGCTGGAACAATGGCAGCGAAAACGGCAGCAGTCGCTTGAACGTTGAGCGATCCGCTGCCGTTTTGCCATTTCTGATGGGATATTTACTTCAAATACGAAACGAAAGAAGGAGGCCGTATGAACTATATCAACTCTCCATCGCCAGCTGTCATTCAGGGGCATGATCTCCTTGCGCTGGAACGTTTTTTTGATACTACCCGGCACATGATCGAGTTTGATGTGCTGACCCATAATTCCCCCGTCGGAGATAAAGGTTATAAGTACCGGGTATTTCTGAGTGAAGAAGGCTACCAGAAAGCCTTATCAGCCCAAAAGCACGGCGACATCAGGATTTTCAAGCACGCGCAGGTGATCGAGGGCCATATCCTCTACGATAAGAGAAAGCACCAGATGTCGAGGTGATTGTCATGGCGGTATTTCGCGTCGAAAAAAGTCAGAACTACACGGTCATGTCGAATTACCACCTGCGAGACAAGGAACTTTCGTTGAAAGCAAAGGGCCTGCTCTCGCAGATGCTGTCGCTTCCGGACGATTGGGATTACACGCTTGCAGGGCTTTCTCATATCAACCGGGAAAGCAAGGACGCGATACGCTCTGCCGTCAATGAATTGGAAGCGGCTGGCTATATCCGCCGACACCAGAAAACCGATGCCAGCGGGAAGTTCAGCGGCAATGAGTATGTCATCCATGAAAGTCCAGTTTCGTCCGAGCCGTCGTTGGAAAAACCGTCGTCGGGAAATCCGACAACGGATAACCCGTCAACGGGAAAACCGTCGTCGGGAAATCCAACGCAATTAAATATAGATATAACAAATACTCAAAGACAAAATACAGATGTATTAAATACCGATTCCATTCCTTTCCCTTCCGATGAAACGCAGGAGGCGGCAGCATGGCTGCCGGAAGCGAAGCGAAGGGAATCGGATGCGCAGTATATGGATTCTTATCGGGAGCTGATCCGGGATAACATCGAGTATGACATTCTGCTGCACAATAAACCGGATGAAAAAGACCGGCTGGATGAAATTGTGGAGCTTATGACAGAAACGGTCTGTTCCAAACGCAGGTATATCCGTATCGCTGGCAATGACTTCCCGGCTGAATCGGTCAAATCACGGCTTCTGAAGGTCAACTCAGAGCATATCCAGTTCGTTTTCGACTGCCTTGATAAAAACACGACTGAGGTGCGGAACATCAAGCAGTATCTGCTCACAACAATTTACAACGCGCCGATCACTATCGACAATTACTATGCGTCCCTCGTAAATCACGATATGTACGGCGAAGGCCGGTGTGGGAAATGAACCGCACCGGCTTTTTGCATTTCCAGAGAGAGGAGAAATCAGCATGAATGGAAAAATTGATGTGGTGCTTGTGGAGCCCGGAAAACCGGCTGTCATGGCAGAGATCGGCAGTGATCTGGATTCGCTCCAACGGGCTGTCGGCGGCAGCATTGAGGCTGCCTATTTCTATGACGATCCGATTGCCATTGTCTGCAATGAGGACGGCAAAAATATCGGCCTGCCCATGAACCGGGCGGTTAAGGACGAAAACGGCGAAATTATGGACATCATCGTCGGAAAGTTCTTCATCTGCGGCTTGGGCGAGGATGATTTTGCCTCTATCCCAAAGGAGCTTCAAAACAAATATCTTGAGAAGTTCCGTAAGCCGGAGGCGTTTTTGAAAATCGGTCATCGGGTGTTCGCGGTTCCCACAGAAACCATAAAGCCCGATCATCCCAAAGCGGCGGCCAAGGAGGAACGGTGATTTGAATAACAGACATTTGCTTCACAGGCTTGGCGTTCCACCTTAGTCACCAATCTGAATTCAGCAAATTTTCTGGAAAGGAGGAGGCTCAATGCAGGAAGAAGTTGAATCAAAATCTATTACGTTGGCAATCAGCACCACGAAGCTGACGGCTCGCGTATTGAAAGAAGCCATGTCAAAATACCTTGCCTACCGCAAAGAGAAAAAGCGGGAGAAGCGCGTATCAGGCCCTGTGAAGCCAATGGGCAAGCAAACGGTCAAACAGCTTGTCGGGCAGAATCAGGGCGTAAGCAATATTGAGATCACCGACAGTAACATCAAAGCATTTGAGCGTGTGGCCAGAAAATATGGCGTCGATTATGCCGTGAAGAAAGATCACAGCGTTTCACCGCCGAAATATCTTGTCTTTTTTAAGGCCCGCGACACAGATGCCCTGACATCGGCCTTTACCGAGTTTACCGCCAAGCAGGTACAGCAGAAAAGCAAGCCATCCATCGTCGCACAAATTCGCAAGCTGGCTGATATTGTCCGCGCGAAATCGCAGGACAAGGTCAAGAACAAGGAAATGGGGCGGGAACTGTGAACGCGAAGAAGATCATTCTTCCAAACCTTCCCTATGTCTTCATCGCGTTGTACGGCACCAAAATCGGGCAGGCGGTTCGTCTCGCTCCGGGCAATGACTTTTCTGCCAAAGCTCTGAACATCATGGAGGGCTTTTCGGCGGCTTTTCAGTCCACACTTCCGAGTTTCCACCCGGTTGACCTGCTGGTTGGCATTTGTATTGCCGCAGCCATGCGCCTTGCCGTCTATGTAAAGAGCAAAAACGCCAAAAAATTCCGAAAAAACATGGAGTACGGTACTGCCCGCTGGGGCACGCAGGAGGACATCAAGCCCTATGAAGACCCGGTGTTCAAAAACAATGTGATTCTGACAGCCACGGAGCGTCTTACCATGAACAACCGTCCGAAGGACCCCAAAACGGCCCGGAATAAAAATGTCCTGGTCGTGGGCGGTTCCGGTTCCGGAAAGACAAGGTTTTGGCTCAAACCAAATTTGATTCAGTGCTATTGTTCCTATGTTGTCACTGACCCGAAGGGCAGCGTGGTTGTGGAGTGTGGAACGCTGCTGCTCCGCGAGGGGTATCAGATCAAAATTCTGAACACCATCAACTTCAAAAAATCCATGCACTATAACCCTTTTGCTTACATTCACAGTGAAAAGGACATTTTGAAGCTCGTAACCACGCTGATTGCCAACACAAAAGGAGAAGGAAAATCCGGCGATGATTTTTGGGTCAAGGCCGAGACGTTACTTTACTGCGCACTGATCGGCTACATCCACTATGAAGCCCCGGTGGAGGAACAGAATTTTGCCACGCTGATCGAATTTATCAACGCTTCTGAGGTCCGGGAGGACGACGAGGAATTTGAAAATCCCGTTGACATTATGTTCAAAGAGCTGGAAAAGAAAAATCCAAACCACTTTGCCGTCAGACAGTACAAGAAATATAAGCTGGCGGCGGGGCATATAAACTGTAGAAGACTTCTTAATACAGATAGGCTGAAAGCCTTGATGTAGAAGGAAATCTTCTATTTTCTTTTTATCGGCAAGAGAGTCACCCTTTCTGCCTCTGCCGATCAAGCTAAGCTGAGAAAGGAGCGATCATATGGCTAAAAAGAAAGAGAAAATCACGGCGCTCTATGAGCGGCTCAGTCACGACGATGAGCGTCCCGGTACGGACGATGACCAGCAATTTGAATCGAACTCGATCACCAACCAGAAACAGATTCTCGAAGCCTTCGCAAAGAAAAGCGGGTTCACCAACATCGTCCACTTCACCGATGACGGTATCTCCGGTTTGCGCTTTGACCGCCCCGGCTTTGTGGCAATGATGGACGAGGTTGAGGCCGGTAATGTTAGCGTAGTCTGTATCAAGGATATGAGCCGATTCGGCAGAGATTATCTGCAAGTCGGCATTTACACAGAGACGCTCAGAAAGAACGGCGTCCGGCTGATTGCCCTCAATGACGCCGTGGACACGGCAAAGGGCGATGACGAGTTCACGCCCTTTCGCAATATCATGAACGAATGGTACGCCCGCGATACCAGCAAGAAGATACGATCCGCGTATCAGGCAAAGAATCTCGCGGGAAAGCACACATCAAGCGCCGTCCCCTATGGCTACCGCAAGAACAAGGACAACAAGGACCTCTGGCTCATTGACGAGGAAGCCGCCGCTATTGTGCGCCGTATCTACGATATGACAATGGAGGGCATGGGGCCTTACCAAATCGCAACAAAGCTCTCGGAAGAACACATTGAAATTCCCGCCTACTATATGCAGCTGCGCAGTTTCGGACTTTGGAAGACGAGGGAAATCCAGAATCCCTACAAATGGGGCAGCTCTACCATTGCTCACATCCTCAGAAACCCGGAGTATCTTGGCCACACGGTCAACTTCAAAACCCGCAAGCATTTTAAGGACAAGAAAAGCCATTACGTTGAGCCGAGCGAGTGGACGATTATCGAGAACACCCACCCCGCCATCATTGACCAAGAGACCTACGATAATGTGCAGCGGCTCAGAAACAATATCCGGCGATACCCGGATGGATGGGGCGAGGCTCATCCTCTCTCCGGCCTTTTATACTGCGCTGACTGCGGCGGCAAGATGTACGTCCACCGTACCAACAACGGAAAACGCATCGCCCAATTTACTTGCGCCGAATACTCAAAAATGCCTATCGGCGAACGCTGTAAGAGCCAGCACCGCATTGGCGCGGAGGTGGTCATGAAGCTCATCAGCGAAGCACTGAAAGAGATCGTGACCTTCTCCGAGCAGGACGAGGAAGCCTTTAGGAAAGTGGTACGGGACACGCTCACGGCACAGCGAAGCACAGAGAGCAAGGAGCAGGAAAAGCGCCTGGCCACCTGCCGAAGCCGTATGAGCGAGCTTGAAACCATGCTCTGCAAAATCTATGAGGACAACACGCTTGGCAAGCTGCCGAACAAGCGGTATATGGCACTTGACGCCCAGTACACACATGAGCAGCAGGAGCTTGAAGCAGAGATCACCGCCTTGCAGACCGTCGTGGATATGTCCGGCAATGAAGAACGCTCTGCCGCGAAGTTCATCGCTCTTGTAAAACGGTATCAGGGCTTTGATGAAATGACCATCACCATGCTCAATGAGTTTGTTGAGAAAGTCCTTATTCACGAGCGCGATATAAAAGGCTGTCAGGATTCCCCGCAGACCATCGAGATTTACTTTAATTTCATCGGCAAGTTCAGAACGCCGGATTCCACGGTTCCGCTGACCGCCGAGGAACAGATCAAGGATGAAGCCCTGCTTGCCGAGAAAGCCGCACTGCGTGAGAAACGCCGCCTTGCTTATCAAAAGCGCAGAGACAACGGCAAGGACGCCGCCTATCAGCGTGAGTATCAAGCTCGCGTCAGAGGTAAAAAGATTGCCGCCAAGGAAGCTATCGGAGCCGAGGACAGAGCAAACGGCATCTACTATCTGCCGAATCAACACTACACAAGACAGGAAGGAGCGCAAGCACTATGAACGACCTGAAAGAACGCATCCACGAAAACGGCATGGACTATGTTCTTTGCGGCGATTACTACATCCCGGAGATCACTATACCGAAATGCGACCGGCCTATCGGCCACTATGGGAGGCTGAGGAAAGCCTATCTCAAGGAATACAGGCCAGTGCTCTATCAGGAGTATTTGTCCCAAGGCAAGCTCTATGAACATCTGGCCGAGGTGAACGAGCAGGCCACGGCGAGACTGAATCTGATTATGCAGCAAATAGTCCAAGAATGGGGCGTCAGCGAGGACTTGAAGGCCCATGACCAGATGGGCTGGGTTCATGTGATGAACAACGCCCGATGCTCTGCCGACGAGATCGTCAAGCACGAGCTGATCTACTGTTAGGAGGCCAAGACCATGTTTCTGCTGAGGCTGCTGCTCAAGCTCATACTCATGCCGGTCATGTTGGCCGTGACGCTGCTCCAATGGATAGGTATCTTTCTGACCGGCTTTTCGAGCGTCATCTTTTACATCCTGTCGGGCATCGTCTTTCTGACCGCCGTCCTCTCATGGGCGTTTCAGATAGCGCCCGGCGCGGAGGTCTTGAAGATGCTGGCCGTCGCCTTTGTCGTGTTCATCGTGCCGCATATCGGAGAGTGGATTGTAGGCGGAATGCTCAAAAAAGATGCGGTAAATGCAACTAATTTTTGAACTTTTCCAAAAAGTCCTTGACAATTCGTTTCAGGCAAGACCGCAAAATCCATTTTAATTTCCTGCGGCGCGCGTCTTGCGCCGTTTGACATTGCGGAGCTGCGGGAGGTCACGGCCTACGACGAATTAGAGCTGGATACGCTGGGCGACCGAAAAACGGCGCTGTTTCTTATCATGTCCGATACCGACGACACGTTCAACTTTCTCATCTCCATGTGCTACACGCAGCTATTCAACCTACTCTGCGAAAAGGCGGACGACGTATACGGCGGACATCTGCCGGTTCACGTGCGGTGCCTGATCGACGAGTGCGCCAACATCGGCCAGATACCAAAGCTGGAAAAGCTCATGGCCACGATCCGAAGCCGCGAGATTTCCGCCTGCCTCGTTTTGCAGGCGCAATCCCAGCTCAAGGCTCTGTATAAAGACAACGCCGACACGATCATCGGCAACTGCGACAGCTCGATTTTTCTCGGCGGCAAGGAACCGACGACCCTCAAAGAGCTGTCTGCGGCGCTGGGTAAGGAAACCATTGACACCTTCAACACCGGCGAAAGCCGGGGCCGGGAAACCTCGCACAGCCTCAATTACCAGAAGCTCGGCAAGGAGCTGATGAGCCAGGATGAGCTTGCCGTCATGGACGGCGGCAAGTGTATTCTTCAGCTCCGGGGCGTCCGCCCATTTCTCTCGGACAAGTACGACATTACACGGCACCCCAACTACAAATATCTGTCCGACGCGGACCCGCGCAACGCTTTCGATATTGAAAAATATCTGCGGGCGCGGCTGAAAACTAAACCGGATGACGTATATGAGACGTTTGAAGTAGACGCCTCGGAAAATTAAGGAGGTACTATGGGAAGATTCGCTTTTATCGGCGATGAATATCTGAATACAGATCATATTCTAAGCATCACCATTCAGGAATCGGATAACACCATGTATATCGAGCTGGACAATGGCCGGACGATCACAAGACCGGCTGAATATCAGCTCGATATTTTTGCGATCTGGATATTGTCCGTGTCATTCCCGTGAGAGAGTGTTTTGCAGAAATTCGCAGCGGCAACAGCGTCGTGAGCAAAATTCCTGTGCACCTTCTTGCCGTTACCGCGAATGGAGAGCTGAGGCCGCTTGATACGCGCAGCTCTCCTTTTGATTTTATGGATTACAACCCTGGCTTTTATGGGCTGATCTGGCCTGAAAGCAGCAATTAACCGATCATGGCCGCGCGAAAGGACGGCCATATCAAATATATGACACATCCGTAAAGGAGAGACAACCGACAATGAAACACATCAACGCTGCGAATGGCAAAGCCGGTATGAATCATTTTATCTCAAAATTTGAAAGGAGATTGCCGGAATCGGGAGCCGCGTCTGCGGTTTCATTCCGGCTTTGCTGTCCGCAAACACAAATCTTCATCCCATATATTCCGGCAAAATAAATTATGGAATTTTTTACTTCGGCTATCGGCGTTCTTCAGACCCTCGTTATCGCACTTGGCGGCGGCCTCTGCATCTGGGGCGGCATCAACCTGCTGGAAGGCTACGGCAACGACAACCCCGGCGCAAATGCTCATGTACGGTAAGGAAGCAAGCAACCGAAAACAAGAGATAGACCGCCAGCACTACACTATTCCGAACCAAAGACCAAAAGATAAGCATTGTGGGAAAATCTAAACTTTTGGATTTTCCTACAATGCCGACTACGGCGGAATCCCTCCCACTCCTTATATCTTTCTTTCCGTATACATTGAATTTGTATTTAGTAAATGCTATAATGTCCCTATTCAAATTATAAATGTGTTGAATTAGTTACATGTACATATTTTTTGTGCCGGAGGAAGTGAAATGAATCAAAAAATTTATCTCATTACAGGCTTAATGGCTTCTGGAAAATCTACAGTTTCCGATTTACTGGCAAAATCAATAGAAAAATGCGTCCATCTTCGTGGTGATGTGTTCCGAAAAATGATTATTTCAGGCAGAGAAAATATGTCAGCTACCCCATCAGCGGAAGCAGTCCGCCAGCTGTACCTTCGATACAAATTGACTGCTGATGCGGCAAGGTCATACTTTGACAACGGCTTTTCTGTAGTGATCCAAGATAACTACTACGGTGATGAATTAAACCGAATGATAAATTATCTGCATAAATACCCTGTTGAGGTTGTCGTTCTTTGTCCAGATGTGGAAACAATAAAAGGAAGGGAACGATACAGGGAGAAAACAGGCTATTCCGGCTTTACGGTTGAAACCTTATACGATACATTTATGCAGACAACACCACGGATCGGCTTTTGGCTGGACAATTCCAACCAAACACCACAGCAGACAGCAGAAACCATTCTGAACGCCAGAAAGTCGGTATGATTGTTACATATAAGGGGAAGAAAAATTTCTTTTAGGTACTTTCTTTCCTAAAACTAATGTGATATAATAGCATCATTCCAAAAAAGGAGTAAAAAATATGCGGCAAGGTATTCTTAAATAAAACTATAATCAAATAGTGGGAACAAAGGATTATGATAGTCCCTTTTGTGGGGGCTTGGTTTTTTGTACCCAATTTAAGAATACTTTTGCCTTATCAATTTTGACATATCCGAAAAACAGCAATCACAAACAGGTGTATGCTGTATATGTGTATGTCCGCAAATTATAATCCCCAGTGGTAAAAGTATTTTACTGCTGGGGATTTTTATGCCCTTTGGGGCTGTAAAGGGAGGACAATCACATGAAAATAATCAATATTGGAATTCTTGCCCATGTAGACGCAGGAAAAACAACATTGACGGAAAGCCTGCTATACACCAGTGGAGCGATTGCGGAACAAGGAAACGTGGATAAAGGAACTACAAGAACAGACACTATGATTTTGGAACGGCAGCGCGGAATTACCATTCAGACAGCGGTTACTTCTTTTTGCTGGAATGATTATAAAATCAATATCGTGGACACTCCCGGTCATATGGATTTTTTAACCGAAGCATACCGCTCTTTATCTGTCCTTGACGGAGCTGTTTTAGTCATTTCGGCAAAAGACGGCGTACAGGCACAAACCCGTATATTATTCCATGCGCTTCAGAAAATGGACATTCCGACAATTATCTTTATAAATAAGATAGACCAAAATGGGATCGACCTGCAGTGTGTTTACCAAAGCATTAAAGATAAACTTACCAGTGATATGATTGTCATGCAGGAGGTTTCCCTGTCGCCAAAGATAACCATGACCGATATTTCTGATTTGGACAAATGGGATATGATTATTTCCGGAAGCGATGAACTATTAGAACGATATGTTGCAGAGGATTCTTTGGATATACAGGAATTACAATATGAAAAGTGCAAAAGAACCAGATGCTGCTCTTTGTTTCCTGTTTATCATGGGAGTGCAAAAGACAATTTAGGAACAGAAAAACTGATTGAAGCGATTATAGAAACTTTCATTACAGAAACGGACGATATTCAGTCTGAATTATGTGGATATGTTTTTAAGGTTGAGTATACAGAGCGGAAAAAACGGCTTTCTTATTTACGCCTGTATCATGGGACGCTCCATTTACGGGATACCCTGCTGCTGTCAAAAAAGGAAAAAATAAAGATTACAGAAATGTGTATTCCGTCAAATGGTGAAATCGTCCCGGCTGACCATGCCTGTCCGGGAGAAATTGTTATTTTAGCTGATGATACTTTGAAACTGAACGACATTCTGGGAAATGAAAAACTCCTGCCTCACAAAACACGGATTGATAATCCCATGCCATTACTTCGGACAACGGTAGAGCCGCAAAAGCCGGAGCAAAGGGAAGCCCTGTTAAATGCCCTCACAGAGATTGCTGATACAGACCCTCTTTTGCATTTTGACATTGATACTGTTACACATGAGATTATATTATCTTTTTTGGGAAAAGTACAGTTAGAAGTTATTTGTTCGCTATTAGAAGAAAAATATCATGTGGGCGTGGCTATGAAAGAGCCTTCGGTTATTTATCTGGAAAGACCGCAAAAAAAAGCGAGCTACACGATTCATATTGAAGTGCCGCCGAATCCGTTTTGGGCATCTATTGGTTTGACTGTAACACCGCTTCCTGTTGGAAGCGGAACACAATATAAAAGCGAGGTATCTCTCGGCTATTTAAACCAAAGTTTTCAAAATGCCGTCATGGAGGGTGTGCGTTATGGAATGGAGCAGGGCTTATATGGCTGGGGAGTGACAGACTGCCAAATTTGTTTTGATTATGGAGTTTATTACAGCCCGGTCAGCACCCCCGCTGATTTTCGTTTTCTTGCGCCTGTCGTGTTGGAGCAGGCATTGAAAAAAGCAGGAACACAACTGTTGGAACCATACCTTTCCTTTACCCTTTTTGCACCGCAGGAATATCTTTCACGGGCTTATAATGATGCACCAAAGTATTGCGCAATCATTGAATCAACCAGACTTGAAAAAGATGAAGTTATTTTTAAGGGGGAAATCCCTGCCCGTTGTATTGGTGAATATAGAAATGATTTGAATTTTTATACAAATGGAAGAAGTGTCTGCATTACAGAATTAAAAGGGTATCAGGAAACTTCCGGCGAGCCTGTGTTTCAGCCACGCCGCCCGAACAGCCGTTTAGACAAGATCCGGCATATGTTTCAGAAGATAATGTAACATCTTGCGCAATGCAAACGTTCATTGCTGGCTATTGCGAAATATCATTGATAAAATCAGCATCAGAGAGGAGGAACCATTTTGAACCAGAAACAGACGGATATTACAACAGGAAAGCAAATACGTCATCTGCGAACACAATCGGGAATGACACAGGAAGAACTGGCTGGGAAATTGAATGTTACCCGGCAGGCGCTATCGAATTGGGAGAGAGATGTTAATGAACCCGATTTAAATACGTTGAAAAAAATTTGTTTTCTTTTTGGAGTCCACATGGACGATTTTGCGAAGGAGGTAATAACAAAAATGGAAACATGTGAAAAAAAGAGAAACGACAATTTAATAAGTATGATATGGCAATTGGACTTTTTTATGGTGTCGGGATATTTCTTGGCATTGGTATTTTCTTTGTTGGCGGTTTTATGACAATGTCGGGTGCAGGGTGGGGAGCATCACTATTTGGCGGTGGCTGTTTTTCTCTTGTATTTGGCTTGATATGCCATGCAGTTATTACATTGAGAAGAAATGACAAATGATGACA
>Ga0183101_1000238_pt3 | contig 14617 bp, 12 predicted proteins | sample Biomet3_FD_127790 | JGI IMG/M metagenome (GOLD analysis project Ga0183101, IMG submission 127790) | Microbial communities from bioreactor (seeded with sewage sludge) at LBNL, California, USA - Biofuel metagenome 3 | ecosystem: Engineered > Bioreactor > Anaerobic > Unclassified ... | reverse complement strand
AGCAGGGCCGCGGCCGAAAAACCCGCGCCGGCCAAAGCCATTCTTTCTCTGGTTGCGGGCCCGAATAACAAAATCCCGACCCCGAAGGCCAAAGCCGACATATTTAAGTAATAAATTTTGGGCAATTTGCGGTTTTTGACGACGCGGACAAACAGAAAGAAACAAACCGAAGCCAACAAAGCCATAGGGCCGTTATTTTCATTGCTCATACCAAGCGCAATCCCGAAGACTATTGCCAAAATTCCGTTGCCAAAACCGTCTTTTATATTGATTTTGCCTTCATACCAGCCTCTGAGCAAAGAAGCAAAAATTATAAACAGTAAAAACATCCAACTGTAATTTACGGCGCCGCCGAGCCAAAATAAAGTGCTGTCCGGCACTGCAACCGCGCAAAGGGAAAGCAAAGCCAAAAGCAGGAAAATGCCCGCGTCCTTAGTCTGTTTAAAATCAGGCAGGCGAATATAAATGAAATAAAACATTCCTATAACCGTTCCAAGCTGCATGAACGGATTTAATATCACAAAAAACCATTTGCCGAAGTAAAGAATAAAAGTCCCGACCCACAAACCGGTTTTTGCCGTATGATGCAAAAACATCAGCAAAGCTATCTTTGCCGAATCAAGCAGGCCAAGCCCGCTGCTTAGGCATTCGTCCATCCCGTAAGGGTACATTATTGAAAAAACAAAAATGAGCAAAAGATAAAGCCCACAAATCGAACCCCAGACAAAACGACTGTTTTTAAATAATTTCATCATCTCTCCGTTATTTTTTGAATAAGACAAGAGCTACAATAAAAAGTCCCAAAGCCCAGCGGTAATAAACGAAGATGTTAAATGTGTGCGTCTGGATATATTTCATAAGGAACTTTATCACCAGCCAGCCGAATATCAGCGAAGTCAAAAACCCTGCAAAGAAAGCGGGGTCCATTTCCGCAGGCGTCAAATCTTTAAGTTTCAGCAAAGCCGCGCCCGCAATTATAGGTATAGAAAGCAAGAAAGACATTTTTGCGCTGCGCTCTCTGCTCAATCCCAGGAAAAGCGCCGCAGTTATGGTTACGCCCGAGCGGGAAACGCCCGGCATAATTGCCAAAGCCTGCGCGCAGCCCATTACAAACAAAGGCGCAAGGCCTATAAAACCGCCTTTTTGGCTGCCCTGCCGCTCTTTTTTAAGCGCAAATTTATCGGCCGCAAAAAGGAATACGGCAAAAAGCATAAGCATAATTGCTATTGAAAGCGGACTTCTGAAAACATATTCGGCCTGCTTCTCAAAAAAGTAACCGGCCGCCGCCGCGGGAATGCTGGAAATGCCTATAAACCAAAAAGTTTTGCCGTCATCGCTTTTGGGTGCGGACAAACCCGCTTTTATAAGCTTTATCAAATCTTTATAAAAATAAGCCACAACAGCAATAAGCGTGGCAAGGTGCAAAGCAACGTCAAAAGTGAGCCCTTGGTACGGTTCCCCTGAAAAAAACGGGAATAAAGCCAAATGGGCGGAACTTGAAATGGGCAGAAACTCCCCCAGGGCCTGAAGCAGCCCCAGAAATATGCCAGTAGAAATTGTCATAAAAACTCCGAATGCCGTAAATTACCTGCTATAATAAAATTATATATTATTAGAGTATGGATTTATTTTCGGGCCACCCCGCAGACCTTAAAAAAAGCTTTTTGAATTTTATCGGGCAGGTTAAACAAAACCCTCTTGATAAAGCGCTTATCGTTTTGCCTTCGCAAAGGCTTGCCGCGGAGCTTAAAATAACCCTTGCGGAAGCCAAAGGCTGCGTAAGCGCGCTTTACTTTGCCGATTTTACACGCCTTGCCACGGAAATTGCCTCCGCGGAGGAAGATTATAAACCTCTGCAAAAAGTTTCGCCTCTGCAAAACTTTATAATAAAAAATATTTTGGAAGATTTCGGCGCGGAAGCAAGCCGCGGCTATTGCTTTGCCCTTAAAGCCGCATTTTTAGACCTTTCCGGAGCTCAGGCCTCCGCCCAAGACCTTATAACAATAGCGCAGGAAACTGAAACTTTCAGCGCGGAGCAAAAAGAAGAACTTAAAAAGCTTGCGCTTTTCTATTCAAAATACTCAGAGCGCACGCAAAATGATTTTTCAAACACTTACGCGCAAATGTTTGAAGCGGCCTGCGCCTCCGCGCCAAAAAGCAAATATCTTAAAGATTTCAAAAATATAATTTTTTACGGTTCTTACGATTTTACGGGCCTGCAAAGCGAACTTTTTAAAGCAATATGCGCAAACTATAACGTAACCGTTTTCTGCCCGTACGAAGATAACCCCGCTTATAAATTTTCAAAAAAAACTTTTGAGGCCGATATGCTCGGCCGCGCAAAAAATCATTATAAAATTGAGGCCGCCCAAACCGCGCTCAGAATTCTGAGCCAAAACGTATTCAAGGCGGACGCGGGGCAGGTTGAGGGCGCAGACGTAAAAATAATAAGCGTTTCGGGCGCGGCGGCGGAACTTGAAGCCGCTGCAAAACAAATACTTTTTTGGAAAGAAGAACGCCAAATAGATTTTAAAGATATTGCGCTTACGGCGCGCACGCTTGAGCCTTACCGCGGCGATATCATAAACATAATGGAGCAAAACAAAATTCCGTTAAACGTAAACCTTGAAATGCCTTTGCTTCAGGATACTTTTGCGGCTTTTATTTTTAACCTTTTCAATCTGGCAAAAAATAATTTCTACAGGGACGATGTCCGCGCGGTAATCACCAGCCCGTACTTCAGAGATAAAGACGAACTTTGGCCTTTCGTAATCAAAAAAACTGGCGTAAGCGCGGGCCTGCGCCAATGGCTTGATCTGCTGCCTTTGGCATCTGATAAAGATTCTCCCAATCCCGCGGCGCAGAACGCGGCGGAAAAACTTGCCGATTTCCTGGTTTATATAAATAATGTTCTTGCAAAGCTTTCCGCGGAAGGAACTTTTGAAGATTTATCTTCGGACGCTCTGGGCGTGATTGACGCCTGCACGGATAAAACCCAAATTAAAGCCGACCAAACACAAACGCTTCAGACGGTTCAAACTCTGCTTAAGCAAATAAGCGCTTTCGGGCAGGTGCGCAGCAAAGCGCATAAAGGCGAATTTTTGGAAGAATTTACAACGCTCCTTAAAGAGCAGACTTTTAACCGCGTAAGCAGCGCGCAGGACGGAATTATTGCCGCAGACGTTATGGCTCTGCGCGGGCAAAGCTTCAAAGCCGCCGTTATAATAGGGCTCAACGAAGGCCTTATGCCCGTTCAGCCGCAGCACGACCCCGTGCTTAAAGAAGATTATAGAAATCTTATGCAAAAATTGGGGTACTCGCTTCATACGCGCGCCGACAGATACGACGAAGAAAAATTGCTTTTTTATTTTGCGCTGTCCGCGGCGGAGCAAAGCCTTACTCTTGTATACCAACGCTCGGGCGAAGACGGCAAGCCTAAAATTCCTTCACTTTACCTCACGCAGACAATGCGCCTTTTGGGGCAGGATTTAAACGGCAACAAAATAAATGTTTTAAGCCGCAGACCCGCGGAAAGATATTCGCAGATTCCTCCCGCATATCTTACTTTGTCGGAAGCGCAGATTTTAACATGTCTGGGGAGCGCGCAAAACAAAACCGAAATTCTTGAAGCTATAACCGACCCTCCGCAGAATAAAAAAGATTTTGTTTCAGGTTCTTTTGAAGCCGCAAACGCTCTTGCCGCGCGTGCCGCGCTGACGCCGTACGACGGTTTTATCGGCCCGAAAAACGCATTGGCGGCGGAAACGGAAGAAAAGGGAATTTCGCCCAGCAACCTGCAAATTTTATATAAATGCCCCGCAAGATTTCTGTTTGAAAAAGTTACGGGCAGGGAAGACGATATCCCCTTTGAGCGCGCGGCTTTGCCGCCGACAAAAAAGGGAACGCTGTACCATAAAATTCTTGAAGATTTTTACCGCAATATAAAAGAACATAAGCTTTTTGACAAATTATTTGCTGGCGGCGCGGCTGAAATGATGAAAGCTTTTGCCGCGGATTATCTTTCGCAGGATAAATATAAAGAATACGGAATGTACCCCGTGATGTGGGATATTACCGCGCGCGAAATGACGGCTTACCTCTGCGAACTGGTCAAAAATGACGTGGCCGCAATTCAGGCAAGCAGGCTTTATCCGCAAATGTTTGAATACGCATACCAAACGGAAACAAATTTAAAAAACGGCAAGCTGAAACTTAAAGGCAAATTGGACAGAATAAACGTGTCTGCCGACGGCAAAAACTTCAGTATTACTGATTATAAAACAAAAAAAGAAACCGCGGGGATAGAACGCGCGATATTCAAGAAAGCAGTTTTGCAGCCGCCGCTTTATTTTGAAATGGCAAAGAATTTGCCAGATTTGGCGGGTTCATCTCCCGTTACAATGACTTTAATGGGCATAGAAACGCAGGGCAACGGCGCAAAAGAACTGACATACGACGAATATTCAAAACTGCGCCCGCGGATTGCGGATATGCTTGAATTTATAACGGACCTTGAAAAACGCGGGGTTTTTATAATAAACCCCGAAGACGATGTTTGTAAAAATTGCCGCTTTGAAACCGCCTGCCGCAAAGCGCACGCCGCAACTTACAGGCGCTGCCGCAGAACGCAGGAATCTAAAACTTTGAGGGATTACCATGCAACAGCCTCCTAACGATTATCAAGACAGGCTTAACGCCGCCATACCTTCCGAGCACAACATAATAGTTGAGGCGGGCGCGGGCACGGGCAAAACCACTCTGCTGATTGACAGACTTTGCTATCTGATTTTAGGCAAAGGAATCCCGATAGACAAAATAATCGCTTTAACATTTACCGATAAAGCAGCGGCGGAAATAAAAATCCGTCTTTTGGCCAAGATGCAGCAGATTATAAAAAATATAGAACTTGAACAGGTAACCGACCCGACAAGCCTTATATTGCTTAACGAATTTAAAAAATCTAAAGAAGAATTGCAAAAAAGCGTCCAGTCCTCTTTTGAATTGGCCGAACGCGCGCAAATAAGCACCATACACAGCTTCTGCCTGCAGGTTCTGCGCAAATATCCGCTTGAAGCGGGCCTTGCGCCAAAAGCGCAGGCAGACGACGGCACTTTTATGCAAAGTATCTTTGATAAAAAATGGGATAACTTTTTGGAAGACCAACTGACATTTGATTCCCCCGCGCATCAAACGTGGGAAGAACTTCTTTCATTTTTTACGCTTGACGAACTTAAAGATTTTGCATTTTCTCTGTTGAATCCCGCACTGGAAAACTATCACCCTTTTGCGGCGGAAGCGGAAGTAAAAAAGTGCTGCGCTGATTTTTCGCTTGAAGCGCAAAGGCTTTCTTCGGCATATCCGTCTGCCAAAAAAAGAGATATAGAGTTAAGCCTTGAGCAGGCCGCAAAATATCTTGCGGACGCGGCAGAAAAAACCGGGCAGGAACTTAAAGAACCGCTCTGGCCCGATATCAAAATACCTTCGGGCAAGGCACCGAAAAACTGGCCCGATGACGACTTTAAACGCGCAAAAGAAATAATATCCTTTGCAAACGACATAATCCCGCAAAAACAAATGCTGATATTTAAAGCTTTCAATCTTTTAAGCGGACTGAAAGCAGAAGTCCTTGCCGACGCGGAAAAAGAAAATATAGTTTCTTACGACGAACTTATTTACAAGACCAAAAATCTCCTTCGGCGCGATAAAACAGTGCGCGAAGAACTTAAAAAAGAATACCGCAGCATACTTATAGACGAGTTTCAGGACACGGACCCGGCGCAGGGTGAAATTTTGCTTTTCCTCTCTGAGAAGCAAGGGCTTCTTGCGCAGAACTGGGACGAAGTTATCCTTGAAAGCGGCAAATTGTTTGTTGTAGGCGACCCGAAACAATCAATATACAGCTTCCGCGGGGCGGACATAAACGCTTACGAAAAATTTACTGATTTAATGCTGAAACAGGGCGCAATAAAATGCTTCTTAAAAACCAATTTCAGAAGTCTGCCGCAGATAATAAACTTTGCAAACGCATTCGGCGCAAAAGCCATTACTGAGCGCAAAGGCATTCAGCCAAAATATATACCGATTGAGGCGGGCAGAACGCAGAACGGTCCGAAAGTGCAGATAGCCTGCGTGCAAAATGCGGAAGTTAAAGCGGGTATTGACGCCTACCGCCAAAACCAGGCCCAGTATATAGCCGCGTGGGTCAAAGATAATGTGGGCAAAACGAAACTGGCGGACGGCTCCGCGCTCAGGCTGAAAGATATTGCAATACTTCTGCGCAGCACAACCGCCCTTGACGCTTACACCGACGCGCTGAAACGTTTTGACATCAAATATACGGTTGAAGAAACCAAAAATTTTTACGCCGCGCAGGAAGTTTCAGATTTAATAAACCTTCTGGCTTTGATGAACGACATAAGCGACAAAGCCGCGCTTTTGGGCGTGCTCAGAAGCCCGTTTGCGCTCTTGAAAGATGCGGATATATTAAAACTTTCGCAAAGGAAAGCGCTTAATATTTTTGCCGAAGTCAAAGATATGCCGCGCGCGGAAGCGGTTTATAAAATGCTCAGGGAATTGCACTTTAAAGCGGGCCGTTTGCCGCCCGAGGATTTTATAAACGAGCTTATTTATCACACAGATTTTGTAACGCTTGAATCTTTGGCTTCGGGCACGGAGCAGACTGCGGCAAACATTTTTAAACTTGCCTCGGTAGTGCGCAAAATGCATGAACGCGGCGCATTAAACCTTGGCCAGTTTTTGTTTTACGCGCGCAAATATTCGCAGGAGCAAAATAAAGAGGGCGAATCTCCGCTTTCGGAAGAAAGCCTTGATACTTTAACCGTGATGACGATGCACAAGTCAAAAGGTTTGGAATATCCCGTTGTAATTCTGACGGATATTTCCAAAAAAGACACCGACAGGGCCGACAAAAAACCGCTTTATATCAGCAGTTGGAGCAGCAAACTCTGCGGAGCAAGAATAGGCGCTTTGAGGGACGGCAACTTTTTGATGCTTGAGCAGTCTTCAAAAGAACGCGCGGACGCAGAAGAACTGCGCATTTTATACGTTGCGCTTACACGTGCGAAAGAACAGCTTATTTTGGCTGGCGACTTAAAGGACGAGCCTTCTTCTTTGGCGGGCGCGCTGCAAAAAGCGGACTGTTATCCGTCTGAAGACCTGCACCCGACGGAACTTGAAGGAGCGGAGATAAAATATCTCCCGCTTATTTCGCCTGAGCAGCTTGAGAGCAAAACGCTTTATTCGGCTTATTCTTCGCCGCAAACTGACCTGAAAGGCTGGCGCGAAGCCTGGCAAAAAAGATGCGAACTTTACCAAAAACTGACGCAAACGCCCGCGGCTCTTGCACCAAGCCAAAGTAACGCGGAAGATTATTCTTCTGAAGGCGGGGCCGCACTGACGGGCAAGCTCTGCCACAAAATGATTTACGATATATTTACTTCCGGCCGCGCAAACGCGCGCAAAGCGGCTTTGATATTCGGAGAAGATCCGAAAGAATGCGCCGAGCAGATAAAAGAAGCGGAAAAAATAATTGCGCAATTTTGCGCGTCAGATTTGTTTAAACAATTAAAAAGCCTGAAACTTTTGGCGGCGGAAATGCCATTTTCAATGAAGACCGAAGACGGAACCGTAAACGGCATAATGGACGCCGTGTTTGAAAAACCGACAGGCGAAATATTTATTGCGGACTATAAATCTGATAACATAAAAGAAGAAGAAGCGGCACAAAGGACGGCTTTTTATTCGCAGCAGTTAACCTTCTATAAAAACGCCGCAAAAAAGATTTTTGAAACCGAAAACGCGGAAGCCGCGGTAATATATCTGCGCCCCGCGCTTATGCAAAAAATATAAAAATGAGAGGCAAATATGTTTGATAAACTTAAAGATTTAATGCAGCTTAAGGCTAAAATGACGGAGATAAAAAACAGGCTTGATACAATGGTAATCAAGACAGAAAGCCCTAAGAAATATTTTGAACTTACGATATCGGGCTCGCAGGAAGTAAAAGAAATAAAAATACTCAAAGACGTAAAAACCGCCGATAACGCAACCTTGGAGCAGGACCTTAAAGACCTTATAAATAAATCGGTGAAAGACAGCCAGCTTATGGCCGCGCAAGCAATGGGCGACGTCGCAGGACTGGGCGGCGGCATAAGCGCCTGAAACTTGTCATACGGGGGTAAAATATGGGGAACATTTTTGCGGTGGCGGGAGCTTCTTCCGACACGTCAAAATATTGGTTTAAGATTTATAAAGACATAAAAAAAGCGGGTATGAACGTTTATTGCGTTAATCCCAGGCTTGATAAAGCCGAAGGTTATACGTTTTATCATTCTTTGAAAGACCTGCCCGAAAAAGCGGATACTTTGATAATAGTAATCCGCCCCGACCTCACGACGAAACTTGTTGAAGAGGCCGTGCGCGAAGGCATAAAAACCATATGGTTCCAGCCGGGAACTTATGACGAAGAAGCCGTAAAGATTGCACGCAAAAACGGCATAGAAGTGCACGACGCCTGCTTTATGGTGCAAAACGGACTTTGGTAATGAAATTTGCAAAAGTAAAAGATTTGACGGTATCAAAAATTGCGCTGGGCACATGGGCCATGGGCGGCGGGAGAGACTGGGGCAAGACGGACGAAACCCTTGCGCTTGAAACCGTCGCGCGTGCTTTGGACGCAGGAATAACCACGATAGACTGCGCGCCGATTTACGGCCTTGGCGCAAGCGAAGAATTACTGGGCCGCGCCTTAAAAGGCAAAAGGCATAAAGTAGTTTTGACCTCTAAGTGCGGACTGATACCCGCGCCCCGCGCGGTAAAACGCTGCCTTAAACCCGAATCAATAAAACAAGAAATTGAAACTTCTCTTAAGCGCCTGCAAACAGACTACATTGACATTTATTTTATCCACTGGCCTGACAGAGATACGCCGCTTGAAGATACACTTGGGGCAATGGAAAATTTAAAGAAACAGGGCAAGATCAGGCAAATCGGAGTATGCAACTTTGACAAAGATTTACTTGAGCGTGCTTTAAAATGTGCCGACGTAGCCTGCCTGCAAAACGAATATTCTTTTTTGCACAGGGAAAGCCAAAATATTTTTGATTTATGCGCCAAAAGCGGAACCGCATTTTTTGCTTACGGGCCTCTTGCCGGCGGAATCCTGAGCGGTAAATACAAAAAAGAGCCGAACCTGCCGCGTAATGACGCGCGTTCCTTTTTCTATCCTTTTTATAAAGGAGAAGAGTTTAAAAAATCTCTGGAAATTGCCAAACGTTTTGAAGAAGTCGCCGCCAAACATAATGCGCCGCCTTCACAGGCCGCAATAAACTGGGTGCTTTCCAACCCAGCCGTAACCTGCGCATTGGCTGGAGCAAGAAAACCGCAGCATATTTTGGCCGGCGCCGCGGCAACGGATTGGCATCTTTCACCCGAAGAAAAGGACTTTTTGGAAAATGGACATAATTGAAACAGCCCGCGCGGCGGAAGAGACGGCAAATAAACTTATGCCGTTTCTTGGTATAAACAAACAAAGAGAAATTACGCGTCTGCTGTTTGAAATTGCAAAGAAAGACAACCTTGATCCGCGCCAAATTCTGCCTCCGCAAAAAGCAAAAAATTTTGAGCAGGCAAAAACTTTCCTTTTGCAAAAAAGATATCCGCAAACGTTCGGGAAGATAAAAACATCTTCTTATTATCTGCCTAAACTGGACCTTCAAAGCATACCAGATGCACAAACAGAAAGCGCGCAGTTTTATCCCAAAAACGTTTATATAGAAGCTGCCGTAAAAGACAGTCCGCTTGCAGCGCGCGCGCGCAAATTGTTCCCGCTTGCAAATTTTACCATTACAGACAAAAAAGGAATTTTCGGCAGTCCCAATTATTCAAAACGTAAAGAAACGCTTGTTATAACAGAAGAAAAATTTGATTTTGTAAAACCCTGTCCCTGTACAAAAGGCTGCTTTTGCTGCGGATACAATCTGGTTAATTTGGGATTCGGATGCTGTTATGAATGCGAATACTGCTTTTTGCAGCAATACCAAAATTTACATGCAATAGTTTTGCCCGCCAACATAAAAGATTTTTTGGCAAAAATTGCCGCTGACGCGCCCGCAAGGAAAGGTATCTTCCCCTACACGCGTATAGGCAGCGGAGAATTTACCGATTCTCTGGTTTTTGACAACCTGACAAATTACTCGCGGGAAATTATAAACTTCTTCCGCGGGAGAGAAGAATTTTTTGAATTTAAAACAAAAAGCGTTAACATAGGCAATCTTCTGGAAATTAAAACCGCGCCGAATATAACCGTCGGCTGGAGCGTTAATCCGCAGAATATAATATCGTCCTGCGAATTTCTTACACCTTCGCTTGAGCAGCGCCTTGAAGCCGCCGCAAAAGTTGCAAAACACGGTTTTAAAACCGCGTTCCACTTTGACCCCGTCATTTTGCACGAAGGCTGGAAAGACAATTATAAAGAAACAATTTTAAAAATAAAAAATACCGTCCCGCCGCAAAGCATAATGTGGATAAGCATAGGCACGCTGCGCTTTAACAGAGAACTTAAAAAGTTTATAGAAACCCGCTTTAAGAACAATAAGATTTTGGACGAAGAATTCACTCTGGATTTTGACGGCAAACTGCGCTACCCGCAGGAAAAAAGAAAAGAAGTTTATTCTTACCTTGTGCCGATTATAAAAGAAAACATACCAAACGCGCAGGTTTATCTGTGCATGGAAAACATTGCGCTTTAATATTTAAATATCTTTAAAAATTTAAACGGAACCCAAAGGTTTTGAAGCCTTCTGCGCAGGCGGTGCGGAAAGAACCGCGTCAAGATGAGCCCTTATTGAATCCGCGTAAGAAGCGTCAAAGCCCGGCCAAGTGCCGGCAGTGTCCGTCCTTTCGTCAAAAAGAAATATCTGAGGGAAGGCGCGTATGCCCAGAGTCATTGCCAAATCGCCCGCGTCATAAACCACTTTTGCGTTGCGGACGTCCTGCGTGCGGATAAAATTTTTGACTTCTTCGGGGTCGTCTTCAACCAAAGCTATCACCACGTCAACGTTTTTATACTGGTATTGCTTGGCTATATTATCAAGATACGGCACCATTTGTTTGCAATAAGGGCAGTATGTAGCCATAAAAGCTATTACTACGGGGCGTGATTTGCTTTGCTCGGTAAAATTCCACGCGGGCCCGCTTGCCGAAGGGAGAACGAAATTCTCAAAAGAAGAATCGGAAGCCCCTGCGGGTTTCTTGTGGCACGAAGCCAATACAAAAACAGCTAAAAAAAGAATTAAAAGTTTCTTCATCTTCAAAATTATATTATTTTATTAAGTTGTTTTGGTCCGCGTTTTATTTGATAAAATTGTAATAGTGAGAAAAAAGCGGTCTTCTTTATACAGAACCTTGTTTGAGCGTACGGAAATCGTATTTATGCCGCGCTCTTCCTCCGGATTCAGATTCGGTTTCTATCCGTGGATAGTTATCGTTTTTTTTGCGGCGTGGATTGCTCTTACGGGTTACAGTTTGCTTGTGGTAAGCAAGAATATAGATTACGGCGTTACCAAAGCTGATAATAAAATATTGAAGGCAAAATTTGCACTTATAGCGGAAGAATTAACCCGCAACAGAAGATATATCAATCTGGCTATGGAAACCGATAAACAAATGCGCCAGATGCTGGGAATGCAGGAAGGTAAATATATCAACCTTCCCACGGGGCTGGAAGAAGGAAAAGAAGCAAGACCCGTAAGCTTCAAAGAACTTTTATCGCGCAAAGCGCAGGATATAGACGAAAAAGAAACCGTTGAATATCTTAAAGAAAATACCCTGCAGGCGCAGCAGAGGCTGGCAAGCTTCCAGGAAATAGCCTGGTTCTACGCCAACCAAAAGAACGTTACCGACGCCACGCCGTCTATAAGACCCGTCAAAGAAGGGCGGATATCTTCAGGCTTCGGCTACAGAATAAGACCGTTTACGTCATTCCATTACGGAGTTGACCTTGCAGGGCCGCCCGCAACGCCGATTATGGTTACCGCAGACGGAGTTGTAAGACAGACGGGTTGGGTATCGGGCTACGGTCAGGCAGTATTGGTTGACCACGGATTCGGCTATTCAACGCTTTACGGGCATTTGTCAAATATACGCGTAAAAGCGGGCGACAGCGTAAAACGCGGGCAATTTATAGCCGATATGGGCACAACGGGCCTTTCAACCGGCGTGCATTTGCACTATGAAGTTTGGAAAGACGGCACACCCGTCAATCCAATAACATATTTTTAATTTATCGGAGGAATTATGGGCTTTTTAAGCAAGAACGCCAAAGCAGGAGAATATATTTCCGTAATCAGCGAAGAATGCCAATTCCAGGGAACGCTGGATTTGCAGGGTTCTCTTCGTATAGACGGCAAACTTGAAGGCAATGTAAATAATGCCAAATACGTTACGATAAACAAAACAGGCAGCGTAAAAGGCGACATTACCGCGCAGGGCGTGGTCGTCATGGGCAAAATGGACGGCAATCTTTGCGCAGACAGCGTTGAAATTTTGACCGACGCCGTAATAAAAGGCAACATAAGATCCAAAAACATTTTGATAGAAGGCGGCGCTAAAGTTAACGCCGATATCCGCGTTGTGGGAGAAGAAACCCCCGCAGAAGAAGAAACTGTTGCCGAAGAACCTGTCTTGCAGGAACCTGAAATTGAAACAGCAGAAGAAGAAGTAAAAAAAGAAACAAAAAGAACGTCTAAAAAAGGAGACAAATAAAAATGACTTCGTTTTTCATCAAATATAAAAACTTTTTTGTAATCTTAACGGTTGTCATCTTTATAGGCAGCCTCGGATTTGTAGGCGCAGGCGTGTTTATGGAAGAATACGGTCCTAACGCGGTTATAGCCAAAGTCGGCGACGTAAAAATTAAATATAAAGATTATATGAATGCCGTCGGCCTTGTTGAAAAGCAGGCCAGAAGCTCCAACCAGGAAATTACCCAGGATACCGCAAAAAAAATCCGCCAGGAAGTTTTGCAGGGTTTGATAAATCAGGAAAGCCTCAGCAAAGCGGCAGATAAATTCGGCATCGGCGTTGCGGATTCAGAAATCGGCTACGAAATTAAAAATTCCGGTATGTTCGGCCAAGGCGGAGCTTTTAATAAGAAAGCTTACGTTTGGGCGGTAAGAAATAACTTCGGTATGAACCCCGAACAATATGAACAAACTTTAAAGAAAGAAAAACTTGCCCAGAAATTCCAAAATTTAATTATCCTTTCCGCAAAAGTAACGCCGCAGGAACTTGAAATGCTGCGCGGCGCGCAGAACCAGGCAACAGCCGCAGCGGCCGCAAAGCCCGAAGATAAAAACGCGCAGGACACTTTTGCTTTGGCAGCAACTCAGCTTAAAGCGCAGACCTTAATGAATAAGTTTACGGAACAATTCACCGCGGAAAACCGCGTTGAGGTATTCAGCAAAGTGCAGCAGCAGGCGGAAGCCACAGCTCAAGACGAAGAATAGGCAGACAATGAAAAACAATACCGTGCTTATAGTGGGGTCCGTTGCGTTTGACAGCATAAAAACCAACAAAACGGAAGTCAAAAAAGTTACCGGCGGGGCGGCGTCTTATTCCTCCATCGCGGCAAGCTATTTCTGCACTCCCAAAGTCGTTGCCGTAGTGGGCAAAGACTTCACAAAAAAGCATATGCAGCCTTTTATAAAGCACGGGGTTGACCTTTCTCTTTTAGAGGTCAAAGAAGGCAAAACTTTTGCCTGGGGCGGAGTATATGACGCAGATTTTAAGAACGCGACAACCACTTTTACGGATTTAAATGTTTTTGAAAGTTTTAACCCGGTTATTCCTCCGCAGCATAAAAAAACAGACGCTTTATTTTTGGCCAACATCGCGCCAGAGCTGCAAATGTCCGTCTTAAAACAGACAAAACCTTCAAAGTTTGTTGCCTGCGATACGATGAACTTTTGGATTAACAATAATAAACCCGCTTTGTTAAAACTTCTTAAACATATTGATATTTTATTTGTAAACGAAGCCGAATCGCGCCAGCTTACGGGCATTTATAACCTTATTAAAGCGGGCCGCGCAATACTGAAATGCGGGCCTAAAGTAGTAGTGATAAAACTGGGGCCCAACGGTGCGTTGCTTGTAACAAAAGAAGCTCTGTGCCAAATCCCGCCTTATCTTTTGGAAGACATTACGGATACAACAGGCGCAGGCGACAGCTTCGGCGGCGGTTTCACGGGGTATCTTTCTTCGGTTAAGGATTGGTCAGAAATAAGCAATATAAAACGCGCAATGGCCGTAGGAACTGTTATGGCATCGTTTGCCATAGAAAGCTTCAGCATAAATAAACTTGCGCAAGCGACGAAAGAAGACGTCAATAAACGTCTGAAAAGTTATATAGAATCAACAAAAATATAACTTTGTTCTAATTGCCCAGGCAAGGCAAAATTGCTATAATTTTATTTGTCCTTAACGATAGTTTTGCAACAACTTTCAAACGGATTGTGTGCCGAGGTAGCTCAATGGTTGAGCAACGGTTTTGTAAACCGTAGGTTGTGGGTTCGAGCCCCATCCTCGGCTTTCTTTTTAA
>Ga0183101_1000714_pt2 | contig 14626 bp, 16 predicted proteins | sample Biomet3_FD_127790 | JGI IMG/M metagenome (GOLD analysis project Ga0183101, IMG submission 127790) | Microbial communities from bioreactor (seeded with sewage sludge) at LBNL, California, USA - Biofuel metagenome 3 | ecosystem: Engineered > Bioreactor > Anaerobic > Unclassified ... | reverse complement strand
TGAAATTAATAGATGCAATGAAAGAAAGGGATACAATCCATTATGTGTGGATAAGAATACTTTTACTAGGTGGAAAGCTTAATGCTAATGGTGAAATATTTTTATCAGAGGGAAAGCCACTTACTAGTAAGATGCTAGCCATATTATTTTCACGACCATTAGAAGCCATTAAACTTGCATTAAGAGTTCTATCTAAATTTGGAATGATTGAAATAGCTCCTGATAAAATAATCAGAATTGTAAACTGGGACAAGTATCAAAACATAGAAGGAATGGAAAAAGTTCGTGAGCAAAATAGAAAAAGAGCTGAGGCTCATAGAGAAAAGAAAAAATGGGAGAAGAAGGCTGGTAAAAGTGATGCTCAAGAAGGTTATGAAGGTGAAGTTTTAGAAGAAAGCATAACTTTTAATGAAAATGAGCAATTAGAAAAAACCAATAATTTAGAACAAGAGAAAAATTCATCAGAGGGGAATTATGCTCCAGAAGAAAATAAAGCTCTTGATGAAAATGCAACATTAGAGAATTTAGAAACAAGGGAAGAAGCTTCTGTAAATACTGATACTGATGAAGCAGATAGTGATATCAGTTCGGAAATTGCTAATAATAAAGATATCAGTAATAACATTATAGAAAGTACTGATAATAATAGTACTGTTACTAAAAATACTAGTAACGTTACGCAAAATAAAAGTAACGTTACAGTAACGCAACAGAATAAGAAAGAGATAGAGAATAAGATTAAGAAGGAGAAAAAAGAAATAGATAAAGATAGAAATATAGAGAGTACAAAAAGGATTTTTGATTTAAATAATAAAAGCTTAACTTATAACATGAATAATAAAAACTTAGATTGTGATGAAGAAGTAAGTCAACCTAATCTCTTTGATAATAATAATAATAATGGGTCGGTAGAAGAGGTGGATATAAATTTTAAAGCAATTGAGCTTATGCAGTATCATGAAAAAATAACAGGAAAGCCAGGAGGGTGCGATTATGTTGCACTTAGATCAGCGATTGATATCCATGGAGAAAAGTTGGTTAAGATGGCTATGGATGTTGGGTTTGAGAAAAATTGTCCTGATATAAAGTATGCAATTGGAGTGCTAAAAAACTGGAGGAGAGATGGGTATCCAGAAGATAATATGGAGGTAAAGAAAAATGAGTTTAGAAGTACTAGAAAGAGTAACACAGCAGATAAAAATGAATTTGCAGGATTCAAGCCAAAGGAACCACGAAAACTTACAGAAGCTGAACGAAAAAGGATTGAAGCAAAACTCATATAGGTGTAAAAAATGCTCAGACACAGGATGGATACTTATTAAGCAGGAGCATATGCAACCTCTTGCTGTAGCTTGTGAATGTAGAAAAATAGAAAAGCTAAAAAGTGAGTGGAAGTATTCAGGAATTAATGTTGAACAAAGTAAATTAACTTTTTCTAGTTTTGAAGTTTGGAATGGAGCATCAAGTAGAATTAAGGATGCTGCTGCTGCTTATTGTACTGATTTTGATGAAATTAGAAATAATAGGCGCAATAGTATTTTATTATGTGGTCAGGTTGGTAGCGGTAAAACACACTGTAGCATCGCTATTGCATTAAACTTTTTAAAACAAAGGGTTAAAGTAGTGTACATGCCTTATAGAGATGTGATCACAAAGATAAAACAAAATATGATTGATGAAGAATATTATACGCGGACCATTTCAAAGTATCAATTATGTGAGGTCCTACTTATTGATGACCTCTTCAAGGGAAAAATCAATGAAACAGATGTAAATATTATGTTTGAAATCATTAATTACAGGTATCTTAATTTTCTTCCTATCATAGTCAGCAGCGAATTTTCTATTGATAGATTACTAGCATTTGATGAAGGTGTTGCTTCAAGAATATATGAAATGTCAAAAGATTATGTAGTAGAAATTGAGAAGGATATTAGGAATAACTACAGGCTTAAGTAGAAGTTAAGAATTTACAACTAACAATTGACAATGAAGGATGAAAATCTAGGAGCTTTTCTGAAATTGATATTTTGAATGAATATATTCAACAATCTCTAATTAAAAATTGTAAGTCAAAAAATTATGGAAGGAAGTCGTTATAAATGAAAGCATCAGGAATAGTAAGAAAGCTTGATTCGCTTGGAAGGATTGTAATACCAAAAGAAATAAGAAAGGTACTAGGAATTGATGATGGAGATTCCATGGAAATAATTAAGGTTGATAATGAGGTGGTTGTTAGGAAATATATTAAAGGATGCATCTTTTGTGGAAGTGATAAAGATGTTATTGAATTTAACGGAGCGATTGTTTGTGATGAATGCAGAAAGGCTTTAGGTCAATATTAAAATGGACAAGCCAAAGGATTTACCTAACCGCTTAGAATGCGCATATTGCAAGCGAAATTATAAGCATGGTGGAGAATGTCAGGGAAAAAGCACAAATAGAAATGAAGATGGCTGTCTTTATTTTAGCATGGATGAAAAAGGTTGCATAAGAAATATAGATCAAAGTATACCATTTAATCTATATAGTAATATTCCACCAGTTGGTATGTGGAGAGATGGATGGACAATATATAATCAAGATACAAAAATCAGAATAAATAAGATATATGCTTTAAGCTGGAATGAAAGAAAAGGTCTGATTTATGTTAAATGTAATTTTGATTATTTTATTAATGAGTTTAGTGAAGATTATAAAAAAGAAGCTAATAAGCCAAATCTAAAGGTTATTAAATAAGTTAATATGAAATGAGTATTTTATATTATTGAGTATTAAAAAGATAAAATTCTGAGAAAAGGAGATAAACAAATGGATAGTTTACGAATTTTTAAAGATGAACGCTTTGGAGAAATACGATGGTTAAAAATTAATAATAAGGATTATGCAGTTGGAATTGATATAGCAAAAGCTTAGGGTATAAAAATCCAAGAGATGCACTTTTAAGGCATTGCAAGGGTGTCGTGAAACACGACATAGGGGTAGTTACGGGAAAGAGGAGAGATGGAACAGATGTTATTCAAAATATAGAAATGAGTGTAATTCCTGAAGGGGATATTTACAGGCTAGCAGCCAAATCAGAATTATCTGGAGCAGAGAAATTTGAAGCATGGATCTTTGATGAGGTATTGCCTAGCATACGGAAAACAGGAATGTATGCTACAGATAAATTATTAGATAATCCAGATTTACTTATTGCTGTAGCTACAAAATTAAAGGAAGAGAGAAAAGCAAGGCTGGAAGCCGAAAATAAAGTAAAGTTATTAAAGCCTAAAGGACAATTTTATGACGATGTTGCAGGATCCAAAGACAGTATCGAAATGGGACATGTTGCAAAGGTTCTTGGAATTAAGGGGATGGGAAGAAATAGTTTGTTTTCATTGCTAAGAGAAAAGAAAGTCTTGGATAAAAATAATATTCCGTATCAACAGTTTGTAGACATGAGGTATTTTAGAGTATTAGAGCAAAAATATACAGTACCAAATGGAGAAACGAAAATCAATATAAAAACAATGGTATTTCAAAAAGGGATAGATTTTATAAGGAAAAAGATTAATGAGATATGAATCAAATTACTTAATGAAGAAAGTATAAAAAAATAGAAGCTTATCATATAAAGACAAGCTTCTATAATGTTACCCAAAACTAAGCTACATCAAATTTAGTAACTTGTCTTTGAGTAACTTGAGCACCAGATTTCTTAACTAAATCACCAGAATTAGTTTTGAAAACATTCTTAGCAATCACAGTATCCATAAGTGCGTTAACCTCATCTTTGGTAAGAGTAGGTTTAACTCCAGAAACACTCAAAGTACTTTTTTCACCAGCGAAAGTTAAAAAAGTCATAGATAAAGAATATTCCATTTAATTCACCACCTTTCTGTTTAGATAAGAGTTAATGAAAGGAAACTCCTACTCCTATAGTCGTAGGAGTAAGCGATTCGCACAAAAGACAAGCTTTTGGCTCTCTGCTTAAGCATTTGCTAAACTAGAAGATTCATTAATAAAGTAATCTCTGGTATTAGCTTCCATAACACTTTTAATTGCATCTGCAACAGCATATACATTATCAGGTGTAGCATCTGTTTTTATACCTGAGAAAGTTTTCTTGGTATAAATTGGGTCCCCAGCTTTATCTAGAGCTTTTTGAACCTCGATACTAAGAGAAACAGAGTCAATAGTTTTAGTTACAGCCATAGTTTTAACCTCCTTTATTTTGTTTTCATAAAGGATATATGGATAAATGCTTAACATTACATAAATAGATAAAAAATATTTGTTTTTTTATGAACAAAAGAACTAAAACAGATTAAAGATATTGAAAGGATAAATATGAAAAATAAAGAATTAGAGAAGATAACGGTTAACAATATGGTCAATAAAGAAAATATTTAGATGATTTAGAATGTAGCAGCATAAACAAGTGTTGTTGCATTTATTTTTTTGGAGAGATTTTTATATTTACTAAATATAGATAATTATTTCATAGATGAAAAAAATGGATTATAATGGGTTATATAGTCTAATAGGTAATTATATTGAATAATAGAAAAACTATTAAATGGAGGAGAAAATAAAATATGTCAAATATTTTTGATGGATTAGAAAAATTAGATAACAATGCAATAATAGATAATATTGCAATGCTGGAAGCAGTAACCATGGGGAATGTTTTTAAAGGCTATGGAACTACCGTTGCAAATAAAGGTGCTAAGTTTATTAATAGTGTTGGCGGCTTCTTTGGTAAGGATCCAGGCGTAAAAGTGGTTCAAGAAAAGAAGATAGAGGATTATATTCAGGAAGAGAAAGATAAAATTATAAATTTTAATAGAATTCAATTAGATAATAAATTACTAAATGTATTGAAAGAAAAAGCTAATATGACTGGAATCCAGTCAATGGATGCCATATCAGCTGCTATTACTAATTCAGTTGCTGAGTATTTTAATTTGGAGGAAAATCTTACGGTTGCTCAAAAGGCAGACAGTATATATAGAAGATATTTTGAAAAAATACTTTCAAGCATTCAAAAGGAGCTTAGTAATCAAAATGAAGAAGAAGCTCAAAAAACAATATGTGAGATAGAAAAGAACCTTAAAAACATCAGTGAAAGTGATCAAGAACAATTAAAAGAAGTTCTTAAACTTGAAAGCTTAACAGGTGATGAAATAAGAAATATATTAATGAAAGCAGGAACACCAGCTCTTATAATGGCAGCAATGTCTGCATCTGGATTTGGAGCATTTATAGCTTTAACAACAATCATTCATGCAGTCTTTACTACAATACTTGGAATAACATTGCCATTTGCTGTCTACACAGGTGCAACAAGTGCTTTATCATTTATCTTAGGCCCTGCAGGAATAGCTTTAATTGCAGGAACAACAGTATGGCAATTTTCAAAAGGAAATAAAAAACTTAAAAATGAGATATTAGCACAATTAATATTTGCAGCCCTAAATGCATGTGGTGGAAGTTTAACCCCTAAAAATGAAGAACTTCCTAGTTATGAAACTAATGAGAAACTTTTATCGCAAATAAGAAAAAGAGATGAAGAATATAAAAAGCTGGTAGACGAAAATGATAAATTACAAAGTAAAGTTTTTGATTTAGAAGATGAGTGTGATGGATTAAATTTGGATATACGCTTATATAAACATACAATAGAAAAAGAAAATAATAAAAGAAATGAATCTAAAGAGAATATTTTAAAATTAAAAGCAGAAAAAGAAGCAGTAATTAAAGAGTTAAAAGCATTAGAAATAAATGTATCTAAATTAAAACAAGAAATTACTTTAGAAAATAGTGAGATAAAAAATAAAGAAATACAAGAATTACAAGCATTAAATGAAAATTATAAAAATGAATTTATGAGTTTAAATGAATCTATAGAATACCAAGAAAGTATTATAGAAAATGCATCTAAGGAAATTGAAGATAAAACTTTAAAAATTAAAGAAACTGAATTAAAGAACATAGAATTAAAAAAAGAAAATGAAATATTACAAAATCAAATTAAGATTAAAGATGAAAAAATACAGCAGACGGAAGAAGTAAGAAGAAAGGAAATACAAGACAAATGGAAAGTCTATTATCCAACTTTTGAAATAACTAATATGGCCATAAGAACTGCAACTAAATTTTCTAAAAAGGAAATATGGGAAATTGAAAGAGCATTAATGGAGCTACATTCACTTAAAGATTATAAATCAGCAAGCAGAGGCAAGGTTACATATGATGGTCAAGAATACGAGCATATGGGATTCTCGCTTCCAAGTGGTTTTCCAAGCAGAATATTATATAGAATTCTTTCAGGTTCAAATAAAAAAGTGGTTATTGAAAAATTTTATAAGCATAATGAAAAATTTCTTCAATAAAAAGTATATAAATTTATTTTTAATGGTTGATAACTAAAAAATGAGTAAAATTAAAATATCATAGCATATTTAGATAAAATACAATTTTAAGTCTACGTTATAGTAAGTATGGTGATAGATAGATTGATAAATAAAATGTAACTTTCAATTAGTCGTATAATAGTATATGTTATAGATCTTCTCATTAGACTGACAATATAAATCCGAGATTAAAATTTGTTTTTTGAGAATTGGGCAATATGGCACTTTGAAAATATGTTAAGATGATTAATTGAATGATAGATTGTAATTTGTAACAAACTAATTTTAATTCTAATGTATTTCGAATTTTGTAAATTATTACAATTTTTTTCAATTTTCCGTAATTTAATAGTATAATTATAATATAGCTACATATTTTGTTGTAATATATAGCTTTGCTGGCATTTATTATATTCAAATTTGGAGGAATAAAATGTATCAACAAAATGAATTAAATATATATGAATCAACTCAGTTGCAAAAAATTAAAGATTTTAAAAATGAAGCACCTAGCGTTATTTCTCAAGGTATAGGTACAGTATTAAAACCATTAACTTATTTAACTGAGAAAATGATACCAGAAGCTGCTATTAAAGGAGCATTAGATTTTAGTAATAGTGCGGCAAAATGGTTAACAGATATAAATGATATTAAAAGAGATGCTAAAGTAACAAATATTGAAGAATTAAGATATGCAGATTTGGAATTATGTGATAAGCTCGCAGACGAAGTACATAATTGGGCTATAGGAATTGCTTCTGCTGAAGGTGGCGTGGCTGGAGCATTTGGTATAGCAGGGATGGCTGCTGATTTTCCTGCTATAATCACATTAGCATTAAGAACAATCCATAAAATTGGAATCTGTTATGGTTATGAATCAAAGACTGAATTGGATAATCAGTTTGTTTTAGGAATACTGTCTGCATCAGGTGCAAATTCAGTAAAAGAAAAAGAAATGGCATTATTAACATTAAAAAATATTGAAACAATTCTAATAAAACAATCTTGGAAAACTATGGCTAAAAAGGCAGCGGAACAACAATTAAGTAAGGAAGGTATAGTTATAGCTATTAAAAATTTAGCAAAACAATTAGGAATTAACCTTACAAAACGAAAAGCATTGCAAGCTATTCCTATTATTGGTGCTGGAATTGGAGCAACAGTAAATGGTTGGTATATAAAAGAAATTGGTTGGGCAGCAAGAAGAATTTTTCAAGAAAGATGGTTAATAGAAAATGGGAAAATAATAGAAATTGAATACTAAATAAAATTTAAGTTTTAACAAATTTGGGTAGGAGAAATCCTGATTTTATTATTAAAGAACAGATAAGAATCAATACGCAACACCTTAAAGCTCTACTCTAAGCTGCTGCATTGTTACTTTCTTCTGAGTAGTGTGTATATAGTGACTTCAAGGCTTTGCCTTCAAGTCAAAGGAAGTAATAGACAAGCTTATTATTATTCCTGCATAGTTATATAAAAGTATGGTTAATATTGTATAGGACCATTTGTAAGTTATTTAATTAAAGCTTGCCTATTACCTTAATTTTAACTCGCTTACGCTCAAACAAAGTAAAAGAAGTACAAGCTATAACAAGACCTCTAGGTATTTTGAGTAAGTTACATTATCCTTATATATGTTACCTGAAGGTATCACCTTATAGCTTGTACTTCTTAATGTTTTTATCCGATAGCTAGCATCCGTAATACTCCCTCTTATTCAAGTGGGAGATAACAGCTGCACGCTCCTGGATAAGTTCAACTAAATTCAGGTGGAGTACAAAACTCCACCTGAAAAGTTTCACTTTATGGCCTGCGGCAGCAAGGAATTAATATATTAGGAGCACTGCGTGCTCCTTTGTGGCTGGGCCACTTCATAAAGTTTTATTTTATCATTAAATATATAATTTTTATTAAGTGGTAATATATCAAATTGATTAGTGTATATTACTACATGTATATTAAGTACTTCTAGATACGTATTGTTTATATTACAAGACTTCACATTTAATATAAAGAAGTATTTGGGCGCTTAATCCATCACCCAAAAAAGGGGACAGGTCATCATCATATATCTCTAAGCATATAGGAGTTTTCCGACAAGCTCCAACCTCCTATATACTAAGAGTTATTATGCATTAGACTAGTCCTTTATTTGGGTACCCGATGGAGCGCAAGAAGGCAAGTACACTTCGCTAGAATAACCCGTTGTCCCGAGAATGTCCAAGCTAAAATATTAAAGGCCATGAACTTTTGTGGTCTCTTTGTTTTTATAAAGATTTCAAAATAGGGAGGTTTTTTATTCCTTAATTTCAGCTGAGACACTTCGGGAAACGTTATTTAGCTAAATGTACATGCCTTCCTTGAGGTAATAGGATTTAATCATGTAGATGATAGAGAAGGTGTTACAAGGGTTCTTGTTGTATTGTGTTAATGGAGATAATAATGCATGCGCAGATAAAGATTTTTTGTGAAACGTGGGAATAGGAATGGAGAGTTAATGTTTTTCTTTTCGAAGGGGAATCATTTAAATGTACTTCTAAATTCTAACTCTAGAAAGAGTCAATATGTAATACTAAGGAGCTTTGCTCCAAGTATTACATTGACACTTTCTTAAGATGTTGTATTTAGTGTGGTGATAGGATTAAAGGCTGCGCCTTAAATCCTATACAATAAAGAGAAGGTATAGAGATAATGAACTAATCTAAAGATTATGGAGAGGTCCTGTTCAGTTTATTACATGATTTATGGAGAAGTGATGCATACGCATAAGGAAAAGGGCGCCTTGGACTTGCCCTCACCAGGATAGAGATAAGGTTTGGTGGAAGGTGAGGGCAAGTCCACAATGTACATGCTTGCCTGCTAGTCCTTTTTAGTAATGCGCTATTTCCGCTCAAGAAATCCAATCACTAAAAATAATAGAAATAAAATATATAATGAAATTACTTTTAGTGATACGATTTCTTTTGCTTCAATACCACTCATTACTAATAATGACAGGCAGAAAAGCATGTACATTGACGACGCCCATATGAAATAGACGTCTTCAAAATAGAAATTATGTTGATGCGTAGTCTGTAGATTTGACGTATAAATAAAAAATGGTCTTTGAAAATTGAATAATGTGGTATTTACAAAATATGCTATAATAAATTGGAAATATTTTAATGAATTAAGTGAGGGAAAAGATATGCTATTAAAATGGCTGCTTAGATTTGGAAGAATTTATAAGAATAGAATATTTAACATAGTTTTCGTTATTATTATGATTACAACATTGGAGAATTATTTTGTAGGGTGTGGTACTAAAAATATTGAGGAAATTAAAAAATCCAAAGAAGTAAGTAGTAAAAACATGAATGAAGTTATAAATGAAATTAAAGAATCACAAATCGCGTGTTTTACCCAAATAGCATATGCTTCAAAAGATAAAGTGATTTTATATGGACCTGTTGGCTTAATTGTTTATGATATTGTAAATAAACAAATTTATAGAGCAATAGATTTAAAATCCATTAACATGAATCATATTCAAGGTGATACAGTTACTATATTCGATGTGAATAAAGATGAAAATCAAATCTTAATGTATAATGACTATGGAGATGATAAGACTATATACTTATATGATATAGACAATGATACATTAGAAAAAACTGATACTAAAAAATTTACACCTGGCAATGATACAACAAATTATTTTGATGCTGAATGTTTTGAAAAATATGATAATATGGATATTGTATCTAATTGTTTCCGAATAGATGATAATAATATATGCTATTTAATTTATCCTAAAGAATTGGATGGCGCGAAAGGAATATCAGATTTGCAAATTGTAATATTAAATAAAGATATAGATAAAGAGGAAAGATATACTATTTTTGGTTAGTCTATAATTGCTCATTAGTATGTGTAATAAATTGGGATGCTGCATTATTCAATAATGAATTGCGGCATTTTTTATATCTTAAATACTGCGTAATACTAATAAAGGCAACAGATAATATAAATTTAATTTTGTAATATTGTTGTCAAAAATACCTAGTAGTATATAAATATAAAGTGGTTAAATATTATTTATCACCTATTAAATAAATATTAACCAGTATTCAGAATGGTCTATTAGACCCTAGTAGATCATTCTTTTGTATTTATAGATTCAGATGATTTATGGTATATGAAAGTACCAAAAAGGAAATTTTAAACAAGCTCCATTAATAAAAATAATTTGAATATATAAATATATTGATGAAGAAAAAAGCTGGATTTTAAGGTTATAGCTACGGAGCTTATCTAAAATAATGTTTTTGAAAATAGCAATTATACCAATAGAAAATAAATATTGTAAAGGGGAAATTCGCTACGCTCACCCCAGTACAATATTTATTTTCTATGGAGGTTAAGTATTTGCCCCAAAAACAACAGAGGCTTGTCCTATAACTTTGGCAATTAATCCTGTAGTTTGTGCTATGTTAAATGGAATAAAATAAACCTGAAGAGGACATCTTCAGGTTTATTTTATTTCAAGTTCTAGTTGCATTGGTCTTGTATCAAGGTAATGTTCATATTCTATTTTATAGTATATAATTAACTTTCTTCTGCCCTCATATGGTAGTGTATTTACAAGTGAATCAAATTGAGCTTTTGATACAAAGCCTTTTTCTTTTATAAGCCATGTTGCAAATGTCATTAGATCTAATCCTTTCATATAGATATTTTTGATGAGGGATAGAGAGGTGTATTTCTCTAATCCCATTCAGTCTGTAGATAATTCAAAAAATATTGATACTTTTCGTGATAATATAAATCAGTTTTTTTAGATTCTTCTTTTGATAAGATAGAAAGCCATTCTTTATAGTGTCCGTAGGAATTAAAAGCTTCTTTAGTAGTAAGCCATTTTGTAAATGTGAAATTTCTCATATCTTTCTCAAATCCTCTCTTAACCTTATACTATAATTATTGCCAATGATGCGAACAAATATTCGTAGAAGCTTGTATTTATTTGTATATTTTTTTATATATTTAGGTATAAGAAATTTGATTGCTGGCTAGACTATTTTACAGAGAAGGAGTGGAATAATAATGGAAAATAGAAATAAAATAAAAAAAGTAAAACTACCAACAAAGCAACTTCATGTGGAATGTGAGATTAAGTTATATGAAGACTTCGAAGCGTATTGTCATAGGAATGGAAAAGACGTTAGTAAGGCAATAAGAGGGTATATGAAACTATGTATTGGAGAATAAATTATAAATAATGAAAGTACCTAAAAAGGCACTTTTTTTGTACATAAATAATGTCTAAAATATCTGTAAGTGGGAATAATAAAAATATGGTGGAGGAGGAAGTAAAAAGAAAAGGTGGCCATAAAAGTGGAAAAGAGAAAATATGAATCAAAAACATTAATAGCAGAGTACAGATATTTAAACGAAAATAAAGAATTCAGATTTTCTGAAACAGCGTATAGACTAAAGAATGGATCAATAATTATTGAGTATGAAGGCGCACCCTTAAGTCTTTATGGATTGAAATTAAGTTATAACAAGAATATAGGAAGAAAAGGAATATTCAGTGTTACTAGTGATGATTATGAATTTTGGAAGTCATTTAGAGGCAAAATTGAGGGTAACAGTTTTGTAGATTATGAAGCTGAAAGAAATGAAGATATAGAAAAAGTAAGAGAAGAATATTATAAACAAGTAAATGCAGAACATGAAAATATATTAGAAAGTTTATCATGCGAGGAGCCGCCATACTAAATACATAAGGGGAGAAATCCCCTATATATAAAGCATAACAAGGACAAGCACTTGGTGCCAGGAACCTATGATTAAAGAAAATAATATAAGCTATATTCTTAAAGGTCCAACCAATAAATTAAAAACAGCATGTCCAACTAAGCGGCATAATATCACATAGATTTTTCATATTGACTTTACTCATTTATTTAAAAGGCAGGTCAAGACTAAAAGCGAAGCGTGTCTTGAGCTACGTTTTAAATAAATGTACCATGTTATATGAAAAAAACTATATAAAAGGTATGGTCTAGAGTTTATTAATGGGGGCGGTCTTGGACTGGCTTTTTTAGTACCTATGAGTAATTGAAAGTAGATAATAGATCTGAAAATCGTATCATTAAAAATAATTTCCATGTAATACAATTTATTATTTTTAGTGATTGGATTTTTAGAGCGGAAAAATCATATAATCAAACATTATAGTAATGAACTTAAGCCCGTACAAGATAGGCATGCCGTCACATTACTAATACTTTCTTATATAATTGTGATGGCATGTCTAAGCCCCCAAAAATTATTGTCAGCTTGTCTGACCAACTAAACATTATATTTACCATTTCATATACCAGAAAAAATAAATTATAATGAACCTAAAAAAAAAACATAAACAAAAGTTCCAGTCAGAGGGATGGATAAGTATTCTTATACATATTTTGAAGAAGGAATTTAACTGCATATTTACATGATTATAATTTATTCATGAAAATCTTCATCCCGAAGTGCCCCACCGGCATAGCCATAAGGCTAACTTATACAAAATATAACAATCCATTTACAAAAGTCTTTTGAATTTTACTGGAAAACAAAATATACAGAAATAGTATCTTAAGACAAAAACTTTATGAATATATTTAAAAATAGCTATATTTAATAAAACATATAGGGAAAATTCCTATATATTGAATTAATTCATATATATAACTTGATTATATTGACAATTTTTCAAGTTCATATTCCTTTATTTTTAGGAAATCAAGTATAGAATTTACTGTCTTTTTACCTTTTCTCTTGCATTTGATTCCAAGCTTCCGAATTGTATGTAGAATATTATTAAAAAATAGAATCTTTTTAAATTCATTTTTAAATACATCTGCTTTAAGAGTAATGAAATATTCATTTACTAAACTAAATGATTTCAATATACTTACTTCTTTGTCACTTTCCTCATAAATAATATCTTTCGACGTGAATACTATTTGAGATGCTAAAAGCAAACTTAACAATCTTCCATACAAAAAACATTTAAACCTATCTATTTTTACATTTCTTACTTTCGCAATATTAAAAATAGATTTCCAAACTTTAAACATTATTTCTATTTGCCATCTTAATGAATATATGTCATGTACTTGATCAGTAGTAATAACATCTTCAGAAATATTAGTTATATACGCATTTACACCTGTCCATTCTGTATTTCTCTCATTTATTTTTCCTCTATTAGGTCTAACATTATCTAATTGTTTTTTTACTCTTTTCATCTTGTTTTCTTCTGATAATTTAGTTATAATTAACCTGTTTTTGAGTTCCTTTTTGGAACCAATATAGATGTCTTTGAGTTCAATTGTTTCACCATCGGCTAATGGTTTAATAAATTCAAAGATGTCTATCTTTTTATATTCACTTGATTTTATTATAGATCCATCTTTTCTTGTTTTAACATCTGGGTTTTTCTCATACAAAGATGTACCACTTTTTAGTTTTGATATGTAAAACGCATTCTTTGAATCTATTTCTTTTAAGTAGTCTATTTTATAATATCCCAAGTCGGCTAATCTAAGATCACCAGGCTTTGTTTGAGCATCCATTAATTCTAAATAGTTAGAATCAGTAACTGTACCACTAAAAAAGTCACAACATAAAAAGCTTCCTGATAACAAATCATATTGGAGCTGTATTTTTATAGCGGATTTAGAACTTGATCCACCAGAGCCCTTATATTCATCACAAAACTTATTTGGTAGTGAATACCCTGTTGCATCGTTTAGAAGAATTCTTTTAAAAGTTAAATTATTTTTATGTTTCTTTAATATCTCATTTTGATTAAGAATCATTTCAGTAAAAAGTTTTTGCATGAAGTCAACTGCTTTTTTATTGAATCGCTCATTAAGAGCTTGCGGAGATAATAATATCCCATAGTTTGCAGCTAATTTTCCACATAAAGTTGCTAGAGATTTATCACACATATCATGACTTAAGAAAATATTAAAAGCTAAAAATGTACTTGCATCAATTTTACCATTTCTTTTAATAAATCCTGTTTTTCTTGCAATTTTATCTAAAAATTCCTGTGAAAATATTTCTTTTGTATTTCTTATTAAATTCTTTAATTTTTTATGCATATGTTATAAAATCCATCTTTCTAATAAATATCCTAAGAATTATATCACAAAACATATTTTGGAGATATTAGCTTTATGGCTATG
>Ga0183101_1001719_pt2 | contig 14638 bp, 10 predicted proteins | sample Biomet3_FD_127790 | JGI IMG/M metagenome (GOLD analysis project Ga0183101, IMG submission 127790) | Microbial communities from bioreactor (seeded with sewage sludge) at LBNL, California, USA - Biofuel metagenome 3 | ecosystem: Engineered > Bioreactor > Anaerobic > Unclassified ... | reverse complement strand
TACCCTTCCGACCAGAAGTGCCTGTTGCCGAATTTGTATTTCAGATTCGCATGCTTATCGAACATCATCAGCGCACTCTTTCCCTTGAGATATCCCATGAAGCTCGAAACACTGATTTTAGGCGGTATGCTGACCAGCAGATGAACGTGATCAGGCATCATGTGTCCTTCGATGATCTCCACGCCTTTGTATTTACACAGCGTTTTGATTATTTCTTTCAGACTGTCACGATATTGATTGTAGATCATTTTTCGTCTATACTTTGGGGTGAACACGATGTGGTATTTGCAGTACCATTTCATATGTGCAAAGCTATTTGATTTTGTGGCCATAAAATCACCTTCTTCGCTATGCAATAGTGGCTTGAACAATCACTATTATAAACAAGTGGGTGATTTTTGTATAACTTACGTCGCGCACCCGCATAGCGGGTGGGTTTTGTTTCGCGCACTTCACGCGCTCAACAGGCTTATAAGCCATACTTAAAAAAATCTCTGAAAGGCCTGGAATCAGGCCGTTTCAGAGAAATTCTTCAACAATGGTCGTACGATTGTCGTAATTGTCGTATTTTTTGGCTCACTATCGTTGAAATTTCAACGATAATTAGTCCAGTGGCTTCATCGTAGGGAACAAAATTATATCCCTGATGCTTGGTGCATCGGTGATCAGCATGATTACTCTGTCGATACCTACGCCAAGGCCGCCAGTTGGCGGAAGGCCTACTTCCAGTGCGTTTACGAAATCCAGATCCATTGGGTGGGCTTCATCGTCGATGCCGGCGTCAAGCTCTGCCTGCTGCTCTGCAAATCTTTCATACTGGTCGATAGGGTCATTCAACTCTGAGAATGCGTTGGCGATTTCCCAACCGTTGATGTATGCCTCGAAACGACGAGTGATTCTTGGATCCTGTGGGTCTCTCTTTGCGAGAGGTGAAACCTCTACTGGATGTCCAATTACGAATACTGGTCCGTCCAGATATCCTGGAACGTCCTCGCAATATTCTTCGAACATTTCAGCTATCAGCTTACCACGAGTGTAGTCTTTGATTTCTTCAGCATCCATGCCGTATTTTATTGCAGCCTGACGAGCTTCCTCATCGTCTTCGATCTTTGAGAAATCTACACCGGTGATTTCCTTAACGGCATCTGCCATGTTCAGTCTCTTCCAAGGTGGAGTTACGTCGAATTCCTTGCCCTGATATGTAAGGATAGGAGTTCCGTTTACGGCCATAGCTGCTTTGTAAACCAGCTGCTCTGTAACGTCCATGGTCGTTTCCATGTTTCCGTATGCATAGTAGCACTCCATTGAAGTGAACTCTGGGTTGTGGTTTCTGTCCATGCCCTCGTTACGGAACATCTTGCCCATCTCATAAACTCTGTCCAGACCGCCGACGATACATCTCTTCAGGTAAAGTTCGTTTGAAATGCGCAGCTTCAGATCCATATTCAATGTATTGTGGTGAGTCTCGAAAGGTCTTGCATTAGCTCCGCCTGCAATAGGCGTAAGTATTGGAGTATCGACCTCCAGATATCCATAGTCCTCTTCAAGAACTCTCTTCATCTCCTTGATGATTCTTGCTCTCTTGTAGAACATATCTCTAACGTCCTGATTCATGATCAGGTCAACGTATCTCTGTCTATATCTCAGGTCCTGGTCCTTCAATCCGCTCCATTTGTCTGGAAGCACCTGAATGGACTTTGACAAAAGTACAAGCTTGATGACTCTTATTGATATCTCGCCATGCTTTGTCTTGAAAACAGTACCTTCGATTCCGATAATATCACCTATGTCATAGGTTTTGAACCAATCGTATTCTTCCTCTCCGATTTCGTCCTGCCTTACATAAAGCTGAATCCTACCCTGTTTGTCCTGCAGATCGACGAATGATGCCTTGCCCATCTGACGGAATGCCATGATTCTGCCAGCCAGTGAAACCTCTTCATCTTCCATAGCATCAAAGTTATCTTTGATATCTATGCTATGTGCTGTAACGTTCCAAGTCTCCTGCAGGAATGGGTTGCGTCCTGCGTCCTGTAATTTCTTTAACTTGTCACGCCTTATCTGTCTCTGCTCTGTTAGGTTTTCAGCGTACGCTTCTTCTTCCGCTCCCGGATTTACGTTGATATTATCTGTACTCATTTGTTTAAAATCTCCTTCTTTATGCACATCAGTTATCTTGATATGCTCTCTATTTTGTAATGCAAAGTTCCAGCAGGAACAGCGATCTCTACCTTATCTCCCTTTTTATGGCCGATAAGACCCTGGCCTACAGGTGATACGTTGGAAATCTGTGCAGGTGTTGCAAATGGATCGGATCCTGTTGATCCTACGATTTTGAACTCAAGTGACTGCTTGCTGTCCATATCCTTTACCTTTACGAACATTCCAACATTGACCTGATCACCTTTGACATCGTTTTCATCGATGATCTTGGCATTTCTCATCATGGTTTCGAGCTTATGGATCTTTTCCTCAAGCTCAGCCTGCTCATTCTTTGCAGCGTCATATTCTGCATTCTCGGAAAGGTCACCATAGGAAATGGCTTCTTTAAGCCTCTCCGAGACCTCTTTTCGTTTTACTGAAACTAACTCGTCTCGTTCGGCCTCAAGTTTTTCATAATCCTCTTGGGTCAATAGTACTTCTTCTGACATAGTATAAATTTCTCCTTTCGGCATTTGCCATTTGTCGTAGCATTATACTCTACAAATGGGCATTTGTCAATGTTTACGCTCATCACAAAGTGGTAATGGCTTTACATAGCGATTTGTTATATAAATGTGATCCGTACATTTCTGCAGTTTGTCACATATACCATAGAAGCATAATTGATATCAAATTCAATTATATCTCCTACCTTGTAATCTATCTTTGATTCTGTGATATCCAGTATGGTGTGATCGCTGGATGCACCCAGGATCTCGATTCCCTTGTCTCTAGGGAATATCTCGTCCGTGCTGCCGTAATCGACCTTTCCCATGCCGAGCAAAGCTTTGCGTCTCATACCCTTCTCTGGATATTCAGGGGTGTGTCCAAAGGCATCTACTCCCAGCTCGCCGACCGGTACGGAAGGCTTGGTCTTGACCTCGATGACTTCTGCTTTCAAAGTGTAGACATCCTGATGCATATCTTTGAAAAAGTAATTATAGTACAAAGCCAGATCTACATTGAGGAGGATACCTTCTCCAATGCGCAGGTGATTGATCCTCTTAGGAATGTTACCATCCATAACTCTCATAAAGCTTGAGGTCGCTCCGCCGGAAATATACTCCAGCTTTCTGCCTATTCTCGCCTCTATTTTCTCAGCGATGCCAACCAGCTCTTCAAGCTTCTCTACCGTAGGCAGCAGTGATCCGTAACAGCCCACATTTGTTCCTATACCGGCAAGCTCCAGATTATCCATTTCCGTCTCGACCTTTGCCGCAACGTCAGCCATTTCATCTTTGTCCCAGAAGCCTTCTCTCAGGTCTCCTACATCTGCCATGAGGATGACTTTGTGCACCTTGCCCTGCTTTGCCGCTGCTTTGTTCAAGGCCTCCATTACTACCAGTTCACTGTTCAGTGAATAGTCAGTAAGTCTGACTACGTCTTCCACCTCGCTGAGCATTGGAACTCTCAAAAGCAGTTTAGGCAGATCGATGCCAAACTCGATGGCATCCTCTATCTGTTCAAGTCTTGAAGATGCGATCATCTTGCAGCCGCCATCAGCGAACTGCTGCGCACACTGAGGGATTCCGGTGGTTCCTTTAATGACACCGGCAACTGCGATATCGTGTTCAGCGCATTTACCGACTACGAATTCAACATTATCTCTTAAATGCTTAAGATTGATTTCAACTCTTGGATATCTTGCTGCTTCCATTAGACTATTCCTCCTTGTTTGCATCGATGAAACGCTTTATCTTCTTGCCCGTTGTTTTCTCAAAGTCGCTCTCTCTGATGTTGACCTTTTTGATTTTTTTGAACAAAGGCAAGCTGTCGTTGATTCTGTCTATTTCCTCCCACACCAGATCTCTGGCACGTTCGTGTGTACATTCATCTCCCAGGGCTTCCTGTAATTCGTCCATATCCAGCGTTACTGTTGCAGTTATTGTTGTCTCGTTGGAGCTGTCCTCGTCTACATCTCCCCATACCATGCTTTCAGCAACAAATGGTATCTTGCCGATGTAGTTTTCCAGTTCCTCAGGATATACGTTCTGTCCGTTCTTGGTTATGATGACGTTTTTCTTTCGTCCGGTGATGTAGATGAAATCATCGCTGTCTACATATCCCAGGTCACCTGTATGGAACCATCCGTCAACGATAGCTTCGCTGGTGGCTATAGGATCATTATAGTAACCCATCATCACATTTCTGCCCTTCAGGCAGATTTCGCCGACCCCATCAGGGTTCTTATCTACTATCTTGACCTGCATGCCCGGAAGGAGATGCCCCGCAGAATTACTGCGCATGCCCCTTCTGGTATCAGGATTCAATGCTGCCATCGGTGCGCACTCTGTGAGTCCATATCCCTGTACTGCAGTAATTCCTATATCATTGAAGAAATCCAGTATATCCGGATCTATGGCTGCTCCGCCGGAAATTATCACGCGGAGTCTTCCGCCAAATACCTTCAGTATTTCCTTTGTAAACGGTTTTACTATATCTATCCTGGCAAATCTTGTGAGTCTGTTGACCATCATCAAAGTGCTCAGCGAGCCTTCCTTGCCTTCCTGCCTTATTGCCGTCCAGATCTTTTTGTACAAAGCTTCTATCAACACAGGAACGCCAAGGAACATTGTCGGCTTGACCTCTTTGAGGTTCTTTGTTATATAGCGTAGGCCTTGACAATAAGCTATAGCCGCACCTTTGTACAAAGGCATCAGGAATCCGCACGTGCACTCGTATGTATGATGTACCGGAAGTACCGAGAAGAAAATATCATCCGGATTGACGTTCAGTATGGTCGGTGCCGACATCAGGTCGAATACCAGATTATCGTGGGACAGCATGACTCCCTTGGCAACTCCGGTGGTTCCTGAAGTGTAAAGGATGACTGCCATCTTGTCGGCGAAGATTTCTGCATCGAGGAACTGACGGTCTCCCTGTGCCAGCTGATTGTTTCCTTCTGATATCAGCGATCTCCATGACAGAACACCGTCTTTGTCTTCATCAGCGTCAAAGTTTACCAGTACCTCAAGATTAGTATCTCCGCTGTTCTTCATCTCTACGAACATATCCTGATATTTATCGCCAAAGATGGCGCATGATGCTTCTGAATCCCTGATCAGCTGAATTATCTCGGTTTTATCCAGTTCCTTATCAAGTGGAACCGCTACGCCAGTGCCGCAAATAGTTGCCAGATAGCTTGATTCCCACTGATAGCAGGTGTTGCCCATGATCGCTATCTTCTTTTCAGAAAGTCCCAGATTGAGCAGGGCAGTACCCAGCGCATTGACGTCGTTCAAAGCCTGTTTGTAAGTGATTTCCTTATACGGCATATCTGCTTCGAATTTCTGCATGAATGCAACGTTGTTGGCATAGAGCTCAGCGCTGCTCTCCAGCATATCCTTGATATCGGTTATAGGTCTGCTGGTTTTGTAAACCACGTAAGGATCCTGACTCTGCTCCAGATATTTAGCCAATGCCCTTGCGCGCTTATCTTCCATCTTCTTAATTTCTGTATAATCCATAGATTTCTCTATGGCCCTGCCGGTCCCCAGAACATTTCCAAAGCGCTTGATCTTACCGGTAGTCGTCTTGATGAACTCCTCGGTCCTGATATTGATACGCTTCACGTGTTTGTATGGCGGCATCTTTTCATTTATCTCATCTACCAGCTTCTTGTAGAAGTGATAGATGTCGCTGCGATTCATATCGCCCTTCTGCTCTTTCAGCAACGCATAGTTAGGATAGATATCGGCTGTCACCATGACATTTCCGACTCTTTCATCAGTTACGCCGTGGACCAGTACCTCCTGGATCAGTTCATTCTGCAGCAAAACAGCTTCTACCTCTTCAGGGAAGATGTTCTTGCCGCCCTTGGTTACTATGACTGTCTTCTTACGGCCAGTTACATATACAAAGCCGTCTGAATCTATATATCCCAGATCTCCTGTGTGGAGCCATCCGTTCTGCAGTACTTCTTCTGTCGCTTCCTGGTTATTGAAATATCCAAGCATGACTGACGGGCCTTTGCAGATTATCTCACCGACGCCCTCTTCATCCTGATCTATTATCCTTACTTCAGTTCCAGGCATAGGCTGTCCAGCAGATGCAGCCTTGCTGTATCTGTCCTGGTTTACAGCGATGATAGGCGAATTCTCGCTCATTCCATATCCCTGGATCATGGTGAATCCCATAGCCTCAAAGTCTTCAATGACCTTAGGATCTATAGCTGCTCCACCTGCGACAAAGGCGCGCATTTCACCGCCAAATGACTGGTGGATGGCTTTGAACATCCTGGTTATCAAAGGTCTGTTGTTGTATAGCTTCATCCTTCTGGACAGGTCTATAGCGTTGCGAAGTTTCTCACCTTCACCACGGCTCTCCGCCTGCTTGAACATTCCTTTGTACATCTTTTCAAATACCAGAGGTACGCCCAGCATAACGTTAGCCTTGACTTCGACCATATTTTTCTGTATGTATCTTATTCCTTCGCAGATAGCGATCGTCTTTCCCTGATAGAAAGTCGTCCAGATGTCGCAAGTCATTTCATATGCATGGTGAACCGGGAGTATCGAAAGTACGATGCCAGGTTCAGGTATCTTGAATATCTTAGACATGTTCTCTACGTTTGCCGCTATATTTCTTTGTGAGAGCATTACTCCCTTGGCAAGCCCCGTGGTTCCCGATGTGAACATCAAAGTAGCCATCTGGTCAGGGTCCACTTCAATGTCAGTGTACTCTGTATTTCCATCCTCTAATAGCTCTCTGCCCTCTCTGATCAGCTTAGCCATGGAATAATATTTATCCGTATGCTCAGGTTCATCTATACTTATAAAATATTCTATATCTAATTTATCCTCAAAAAGACTCTCAATGGTCTTTTCGCTCTTATTAGAATATACCAAAGCACTGGCACCTGATCTTTCAACAAGTCCAGTCAACTCTTCTGGCGGGAGATTCTTGTCAAGAGGCACTATAACGCCTACACCTGCAACCGTAGCGAAGTAGGTCAGAATCCAGTAATAACTGGTTTCACCTATAACTGCTATCTTCTTACCCCTAAGGCCCAAATCAACCAGCCTGGTGCCAAAGGCATCCAGGTCCTCTCTTACCTGACCATAAGTAACAGGCACGAATTCTCCGAGATCCTTATCCTTGTAAAGATAGGCATTTGCATTCTCGTAGAGCTCCGTGCTCTGTACAATTATATCCTTCAGATCCGTTACTTCCCTGGTGGGGTAGTAAACGCCGTCGTATTTTTTATTGTTCATATATTATCTTCTTTCCCCTTATACGATGTATAGAGTTTATTTTATCATTTTTGGGAGCAATTATCAACGAAAAAAGGCAATGTCTATCATTGCCTTTCCGTATTTATCAGGGCTTATTTCCTGTCTGGTTTCTTCAATACATCTGAAAGCGACTTGATAAACTCCATTTTATCACTGCGATTCTCACGCCTCTGCATGATGTGTCCGTATACCTCCGGATAATTCTTCCTGAAGCGCTCGACATTCCGGTCGTGACGCTGTTTAAGCATGGCAGCCGCCTCCGGATTTTTCTGTTTAAGCTCTTGAGCCAGCAAAGCCTTACGTTCTGCAATCTGTTTCTTCACTGCATCCAGGTCTTCGTTTCTATCTTCCGATATTATGGAAAGCTGCATTGACAGGTAATCAAGCAGATCCTCCTCATCCATCATATCCCAATGACCCATGGCCACCACTTCTTCAGATTCTCTGATCTTTGCGGCATCATATGTCTTGGAATCTGCTATATCCTCAGCCAGTGAAAATGCAAACTCCTGCAGCTTCTCGTCAGCATCATGTCCGAATGCCCACTCAAATTCTGCCAGTCTGTCATCTATTACTTTGACCTTTCTATCATTATCCTCATCTTCATCGTACATCACCAGGGGATAAGGCTTTTCCAGTCCTGCCTCCTGCAATGCTGCGCCTATAGTACGCTTGACGACACCTTCTTCAATTAGCTTCTCATCACCAAACATCCTAAGCTGGTAGTTTATAGCGCCAACATGCTCTGTGATATAGAATCCTATTCCTTTGCTCTTCAGGTTCTGATATATCATCATCAGCCGCTCTGCCGCAGTTATGTCGATCCTGCCTATTCCGCTGGCATCGACGATTATCCTCTCAATATCAGGCGTCAAAGCGTTCTCGATATCTGTCTGAAATTTTCCAATGTTTGCAAAGAACAGGGTGCCGCTGAAACGGTAGATCACAGTGTTCTGTATCGGTCTTGCATTACGGTTTCTCTTAAGTGCATAGAATCCATCGCGTCCAGGGATGCATCCCATGTAGGCCTTTGGTGGAATGACAGCTCTGATCACAACTGCTATAAACGAAAGGATGACTCCGATTATTACGCCGTAGATCGTTCCGAATAACAATACTCCCCAAAACGCCGCATAGAATATCAGCCACTCTGTCCTGTCGGCCTTCTTCAGTTTCTTTGCCAGATCGAATTCCAGTATTCCCATGAGCGCCGCAATGACGATGCCCGTAAGTACCGGTACCGGCAGATAGGAAATGAAGCCGGTGCCAAACATCAAAACGAATACCATGGAAAGGCTGGCAAAAATCGACATCACCTGTGACCTGGCGCCAAACTGCGCCGCAATGCTTGTACGTGAAACGCTTCCGCTCACTGGACCGCAGCCCGATATGGCAGATGCTAAATTGCATACAGCATAGGCAAGTATTTCCCTGCTGCTGTTTATTTTATAATTGTTTTTCAATGCATAGTTATTGGTGGAAAGCAAAGTTTCCGCTACTATTACCAACGCTATGGTGAGGCTGGACAAGATTATCTCTTTGCCGTTCCCAGAAATCATTGAAAGGTCAGGGAATGCAAAATCCGGAAATCCCGATTCCACTTTAGGAAGTGTCTTAACACCGTATTTCTCTATATGGAAACCCGCCGTGATCAATGCTCCTACGAACATCATGACCACTGACATCGGCACTTTAGGTATCAGTTTTGCGCTGACTCTGATTATTATGATCGTTGCTAATCCAAGTATAAACGGCAGCCAGCTGAAATGATAGTATATCTGCACACCGATATTGAAAAGCAAAGTTGGCAGTTCGCCGTCTCCAGCATCTCCTCCGAAAAGTTTAGGTATCTGCATCAGAATAATGGTACATCCGATTCCGGAAATAAATCCGCCCATTACAGGTGTGGAAATATAGTTGGTGAATCTTCCGGCCCTCAGTATAAAAAACAGTATTAGCCAGAATGCCGTTACCATCGTGATCACCGGCACCATGCCAACCGCCTTTGACGACTCCGACACTATACCCATAGATGCCAGCATTCCGCCAACCAGTGCCGACGGTGCTGCATCGACTCCGAAAATGAACTGGGGCGATGATGTCATAAATCCGAATATCAGAATCGGTATCAGCGAACCATAAAGTCCGTAGACGACCGGAAGCCCGGATACCTGTGCGTATCCCATGGAAATAGGAATCGACACCAGCGCTACAATTATTCCTGCCGGTATATCCTTTGCCAGACAGCTTAATTTATAATCCTTGAACATGCTCAATTTACATGCCGCCCTTCCTTTACCAAATCGTATCGTAATTGATCCGTTTATAGAACAATTCGTTTATTCCTTCCCATGTCAGATGGTCTTGTCCAAGTATCCACATCATCTTGGTGATTATTGCCTCGGTAGTCATGTCTCTGGCTTCGAGGATATTCAATCTCTCTTTAACTCTGCGTCCTACCTCATAAACACTAACGTTACTTCCTTCATAAGGTACCTGCGTCGAAAGGACCAGCACCTTTTCTTCCGGCTTATATTTACTTAAAAGCTCGGCAAGGTGATCCATCAGCGTCGCTGGTATTCCTCCTACACCAAAGCTTTCAATTATTATGCAATCGTAATGTCCGATTATCTCGTCTAACAGATACGGCTCTACGCCGGGCGTCAGCTTCAGCAGGAATACTCTTGGATTCAGCTTGTCGCAGAATACCGGTTCTCCCTTCAGTTTTCCATCGTCCACATATCTGATTATGCGGCCATCCTGAATCGCTGCCAGCTCCGGATAGTTGATACTGCTGAATGCTGCAAAACTATAGGTCCTGCTCTTGCGTCCCCTCGTCCCCGCTATGACTTTGCCGTCGAACACAATCACTATGCCCGTGGACATTTCATCTGCAGCATAGATAATGCTGTCCCTGAGATTAGTCTTCGCATCGGTGATTTCCGATCCGATAGGCTTTTGTGCACCGGTTAGAACTATAGGCTTGCCGGCCCTTTGTATAAGATATGACAAAGCACATGCCGTGTACGCCATGGTATCAGTGCCGTGACAGATGACAAAGCCATCGTATTTATCGTAGTTGGCTTTTACCGCCGCCGCTATGTCCAGCCACACTTCCGGCGTCATATCAGTGCTGTCGATGCTGCATACAGATAGGACTCCCAGTTCAATATCGCTGCTTATATCTGGAAGATATGACAGCAGCTGCTCCGGAGACAATGCCGGTATAAGTCCGTGCGGTGTCTCTTCACTGGCGATGGTCCCGCCTGTTGTCATTACAAGTATCTTCTTCATTCATTCTCCTTAGACGTAACTACCACTTCAGGTGTTTCAGGCTGTCTCACAGATACTACCTCGTGTATCTCGGATGGTTCATATGCAGGATGCTTAAGTGCCATAGGCTTGGCGCCCGGAAGCGGTCTGCCGTTAAATATCTTATATATAGCGCGTACCCTGAATATCACCAGAAGCTGCATTATCATATAAAACAGCATCGATGCCAGCAGGAATATTATCGCAAGTACGGTTCCACCACCAAATCTGTGGCCTACCCAGTATGCCAGCTTGCCGGAACTCGACGTCAGATTCACGTTAAACATCATAATAGATACTATAACTATTACAAAAACCATCATCAGTAAAAACGATGCCAGATATACGTGCCACATGCGTTTACAGCTTCTCTGCAGCTTTTGGTTTCCATTGCCGATGGCTATGTCCGAACAGCCAAACATCGTTCCGCGAACTGCAAGAAGATTAAATATCAGCGCTGCTATGCCGGCAATGAACAAAATCAGCGAAAAGCCGGCAATGACTGTTAATACTGCTTTGTGACCAGTAAATCTGCTCGCCATCAAACCGATCGTAGCAGCCGACAGTATATATGCCACCGAAATCAATGCAATATCGATTATGTAATACATCTTGGCTTCCCTGAATCTCGCCGTATACTTTTGAGTTTTCGCCAGTCCCATTACTATGATCACAACGGCTACGATATTGATTGCCGCAACAATGATAGTCAGCATTATGCCTGATACCCCCGTATATGACATCAGCACTTTGGTGACCTGATGAGCTGAAATTATACCGTTCAGGATATTGGCGACCAGTTGTATGATCATGCCGTAAAACAGCAGTTTCAGCCCTGTTAAATTGTAGTCCTTTTCCTGTTCCATTCTTCGTGTCCCTCATTAAAATCAAATCAACAAAAGTATATCACAATCAACCCTATTTGCAAGGTAATGAATCATTTCAACATCATACATGACACCATGGTCCCACGCTGCCCGTGCTGCCCGCGGTGCGAAAAGAACATATCCATGTTTTCTCTGGTGCAAAGCTCCATACACAGTATGTTCTCATCACCTATACCCGCTTCTTTCAAGATCAGCCTGTTGATTGCCCAGAGGTCCAGGTAATACTTTGTTCCCTTTTGGTACGACAAAGCACGGTACCCCTCGTCTACCTCAAAGAACATGTCTGCCACGTCTTTGTCCACCTCAAAGCAGTCCTGACAGAGAGACGGACCTATGCCGCTAATGATGTTCTCCGGCCTGCACCCAAAGTGTTCCTTCATTATTCCCACCATATTCGCACCTATCTTCCCCAAAGTCCCGCGCCATCCGGAGTGGGCGAGGCCTATGACCTTTAACGTGGAGTCATAGAAAAACAGCGGGTTACAGTCAGCATGGGTGGTAATGATTGCAACATTTCTTGCGCAGGTTACCAGTCCATCGATATCGTGGAAGCTTTCCTCTTTAGTTATACCTATGCCCCTGTGCGACTCATCTACTACCTTGATATTGGTGGTGTGAGTCTGGTTCGTCCATACCATATGGTCCACGGTCGTCCCCATGACATCTGCAAGCACACCGTAGTTGTGCCAGCGGTTCTCTGCAGAATCTCTCTCGTTGAATCCCAGGTTCCAGTTCTCGCAGCAGCCTGTACTGATACCGCCGCGGCGGGTCGTGAACACATGGGTCAGCTCGGGGAATTCATCCAGGCGTTTGAATGTCAGATACTGAGCGTCACCCTTAGCATGTAATTTATATATGTCAGTTTCCTTTGCTATCATCGTCTTACCTTCCTTGCAATAACTATATCACCAACCGTGCACCCTTGACAATACCCGTCATCGTGTTTTATATTGTTGCTCTAGGGGTAAGAATAGACTATTCAATGAACAGGAGGAATCAATATGGCAATCGAACATATAGAATATAGGCCGAGCGGAGTCTGCACCCAGTGGATGGAATTCGACGTAGAAAACGGCAAACTGCTGCGCTACCAGAGCGTCGGCGGATGCAATGGTAATTCCAAGGGCGTCAAGAACCTCATAGAGGGTATGGAAATCGACACTATTATCGATAAGCTTGACGGCGTGATCTGTGACGGCAAATGCTCATCGTGTCCCGACCAGATAGCCACTGCGCTTAAGCAGTACAGGGACAGCAAGGTCAACATCGCCAGAGGTTAAGGAGGTTATTATGGAACTCACTTATTTCTATCTTCCTGGATGCCCATACTGTAAACAGGCAAGGGAGATAATCAAAGAGCTCATTTCAGAGCATCCGGAATATGCAAACGTTAAAATCACTGAGATCAACGAAATCACTCAGCGCAAGATCGTAAGCCAGTACGATTACTATTACGTACCATGCTTCTGGATCGGCAAAGAAAAGCTATACGAGGCTGATCCTAACGATCCGGCTGACGTGGTCAAAGAAAAGTTAAATGCTGTTTTTCAGCGCGCATTAGCATAAATTTATCGGTGTGCCATATGGCATACCGATTTTTTGTTGATTGTACACAAAAAAGCGCTTGATTTTATGTTGAATGTGTATTAAAATTAATGAATACATGATAGAGGAGCGGAGTAAAAGATGGTGTGCGAGCCGGCAGGCAGTGACCGCACCGGAGGTAATCTCTCGCCGAATCGGTAAAGCAGGCATGCTTTGTCGGTGGGCCTGTCGGTCAACAGCTGCAGGACTGTCTACGTAAGTAGTTGCGCTATCTGGACATACAATGGATATTGTGTTTTTGGGTCTGTGCGCTGCGCAGTTTTTTTTATTTTGGAGGTAAATATGATTCTTGTACAAAAATACGGCGGTTGTTATCTTACTGATATGGATGACATCGGAAGGATCGCCGGGTATGTGTCACGGACCCGCGGTATTACAGACGGTCTGGTGATAGTAGTGGCGGCTATGCATGAGATCGCCGAGGGCATGAGCCGCAGAGCCGGGCAGTTCGGCGGAGATATCAATGAAAGTGAACTGGATTCGCTGTTCTCTGCCTGCGAGCTGGAGACCGCGGCGCTTATGACAGGAGCGCTTGAACGTGAGGGAGTGCCGGCGGTATCAGTGGCAGATATACGGGGCCATTCGCTGGGGATAGTGGATATCGACAGAGGACGCCACGAGATAATCCTGGATGAGATAAACAGGGTACTGGAACAGGGCAGAGTAGCCGTGGTTGCAGGATTTCAGGGCATAGGAGAATTCGCCATGAGTGACAGGCTGGGACGCTACGGGGCCGCGGCGACCGCCGTTGCCATAGCTGCCGGTCTTGGCTGCGACTGTGAGCTTTACGGCAACACCAGGGGCATATATACTGCCGACCCTGAATTAACAAAGTCAGGCAGGGTGATCAGCCGGATAAGCTATGATGAGGCTCTGGAGATGACCATGCTTGGAGACAATGACCTGGAGTCCAGAGCCATAGAGATAGGAAAGACAAAGGGTGTGCAGATCTACGTGGGACCTGCATTTGAAGACGACAAAAGCGGAGGTACATATATAGTGAACAGGAATGTAGTAGTGGAGGAAGCAGCGGTTTCCGGAATAAGCGTTTATGATAATATATTGATCTATACCCTGAAGGGGATTTCGGTCAACGGAGATATGGTTGCCGAACTGTTTGAAACTCTGGGGGACCTGGGTGTGAACATCGATGTGATATCACAGCAGACCTGCTCGCCTGATTCATGTGCAGTGTCATTCAGCTGCGGGGTCGAGGATGAAGAACTCATAGACAAGTCCTTTGAGAGTAATTTCCGATTCAGAGATCTGGACATAGCGAAAAAGGGCGATATCTGCCTGGTGTCACTGGTGGGGGCCGGAATGGCAAGCCACGTTGGAGTGGCCGGCAAAGTTTTTGTTACACTGGCCAGAGCAGGAATACGACACTACAACATCACA
>Ga0183101_1000527_pt2 | contig 14645 bp, 12 predicted proteins | sample Biomet3_FD_127790 | JGI IMG/M metagenome (GOLD analysis project Ga0183101, IMG submission 127790) | Microbial communities from bioreactor (seeded with sewage sludge) at LBNL, California, USA - Biofuel metagenome 3 | ecosystem: Engineered > Bioreactor > Anaerobic > Unclassified ... | reverse complement strand
ATTATAAAAATAACAGGTCAATCTTATAGAATTAAAGGTAAAGATATATATGAGGAGGATTCAGATCTAAAAACAACATTTTGAGATGAGCGAAAAACTACATTTTCAAATTGACTTTATCATCATAAAATATTAAAAAAACACCGATATAATCGTTGTTATTTGCTTTACTGGGGCCCCATCGCAGAATTTATAATATTATTACATAAATAGTAAAATAAGCGTACAATCGATACAATTAGCAATGTGGGAGGCACCAAATTTCCTTAATTTATTATATTTTTGTAAAAGTTAATTCAAATTTCGCTCCCAACATAAACTTTTTTCGATTGACAAAAATAACCAAGATTTATATAGCTATAAAAACTTTAAAGGAATTTTTGTTATAGCCTTATATTTATTTAAAACACCATTATTATTAGTATATGCAATTTCACAATTAATAATTAAAAATTTTGAATGTAAATCCATAGGAATTAGAATATTATCTTCAAAATTCGAACTTGCATTATCATCAATAAAAGAATGATCTCTAATGTCTTTACTAGAAATTAATACCTATTTTAAAAAAATGTTTTATAACAATTTGATTATTCTACTATTTATAACTAACTATAAAAAGAACGAATAATAAACAGGAATATATGTATATTTTTCTTTTTTAGTTTGTACACGAGGAGAGATAACAAAAGAATTAAATCTAACGTCTTTATATTTCGAAACAAATAAATCTAAAGAAGAAGTTGTAAATCTTTTACTAGATTTGACTTCAACAATGTTTATCTTTTCTCCACTTTCAAACATAAAATCAATTTGATAATATGTTTTAGTTTGTGCATTTTGTTTTGCAAAAATATGATAATAAGGCTGATGTCCATTTGAAACAAATATTTGTGCCAATAAAGATTCATATAAGGAACCCTTGTTCATTGGAAGTTTTCCAAAAAAGAAATCCTTAAATAAATTTTCGTTTTGTTTCTTTTCTTTTTCAAAAATCATTGAGAAATAAAGTCCAATATCGCCAACATATAGTTTAAAAGTGTTGTTATCTTCTGATAAAGCAAGACCTGGTCGAGGATCTGTAACATTTGTTATCATATTGCAAATCATTGATTCATTTAAAAATTCCCAATCAGTTTTATAACGATCATAGTGAGTTTTATCCTTAATCGCTTTTGATAACTTAAAAGAATTCCCTCCTGATGACAATTGACTTGGAATTGATTCAAATAATTTACTTGTGTGCCCATCCTCTTCAATATCATATTTTGCAAGATCAGAACGATATAGTTCAAGTATTGAACATTTTATTCTATGAGCATCAAGAAAAGAGTTTGTTTCTACATATTTTATTACAGCTTGAGGCATTCCACCAACTATCATATATTCTCGAATCTTTCTTGTCATAATTTGAGCAACATTATTAGGCAATGTTAGCAATGTATCATAATCGTTTTTCAAAATACCATATGTTTCTTTATTTCCAAATGCCCACAAGAATTCTTCAAAATCAAGAGGATACATTTTAATTCTTTCTTCTTCGGAAGGCAATAATATATCTTTAACATTTTTCTTTATACTTATAAGAGACCCGGTTTCAATATAATAATAACGACCATCTTCTACTAGAAATTTAATCGCTTCTCTTGCTCTTGGGAAAAATTGTATTTCATCAAAAATAATAACTGTATTTCCAGGTTTTAACTTTTTATTATAGAAAGAAAAAATTGTATTAAAAAAGTCATCAAGGTGAACCAAATCATTAAAAACATCTTTAACTTCGTTTTTTACTTGAGAAAAATCAATTAATAAATAATCATCAAATTCATTTTGAGCAAAAATTGTCGCAATCTTTGTCTTGCCTACTCTTCTTGCCCCCTCAATTAATAAAGCGGTTTGGCCCTTGGAATTTATTTTCCAATCTAGCATTTCTTTATAAATTTTTCTTTCCAAAATCATAAATAGCCTCCAATCAAACATTTTCACCTTTATGATAGTCGAATATGTCCGTTTTTGCAATGAAAATTTGACTATTTTGTCCGTTTTTGCAATGAAAATTTGACTATTTTGTCCGTTTTTGCAATGAAATAAATACTTATTAACAAATCAATGTACAGACATATACATCAAAACTGTACACAGAAACATAAAAAACATCGACTGAACCGATGTTTTTAGGCGCTCTAAAGTTCTATGGGTTAATGATTTTTAACTGACCACATAAATCTTTAGAGTTTTTTGATATAAAAAAGACCTTTCATATAATGATATTGGACACATTTATGAAAGGAGAATCTTTTAATGGATTCTAAAGATATTTTAGCATTGATTGGATTAAATGAAAAAAATATTAGATTGCAAAGTTATTCATTTTTGGTAATCTTTTTAAAAAGATGATGTTATAATTTTGCCATGTGTACTTGTATCATTTTTAACGGAAATAAAACTATTGTTGGATTCAATTTCGATAATCCAGGTTTTGAATATAAAATTATTACAAATAAAAAGAAAGCAGTAGTTTCTTTAAAAGTTGGTAATAATCATTATGAAGATATGTTTGGCGTCTCTTCTACTGGTAATTTTATTAATGCCCCTACTATGTGGCCTGAACGAGTATAAGCAAAATATAAAAGAAGTACTAAAAATAATAAATACTATTATATAGATCGAATGAATAATGATTTTTTAAATAATAAAATAACTTTTGATGAGATTATTTCTATTGTTAAGAAATATCCAATTATTAATGAAAAGAATGTTAACTTACAATGCCAAGATAGTGATAAATATGGGAATATTTTAGAGTTATTTCCTGGTGTTAAACCATATTATAGATATACTAAACGCCCACGTTTTAATGTTTTAACAAATTTTCAAACTTTAGAAAAAGATACTGTTATCCACCCATGGAGTGGAAGAGATCGTTATGAAATAGCCACAAAAATCCTAGAAAGCGCTAAAGATAATTTCGATGTAAAAGACGCTTTTGAAATTTTAGCAGCTGTAAAGCAAACAATAGTTGCTTGTCCTACTGATGTTTCTATGGTTTATGATGCCACTGAAAATATATTCTATTATGTTGAACATATGGACTATAACAACATAAAGTCATATAAGTTTAAATAACGTAGTCATCGTATTTTATTAAAAATTAATCAGCAAAATCATATATTCCTAAAGTTATAAGAAGCACCGATATTTTCGGTGCTCTATATTCGATTGGTGCCCCCTCGCAGAATCGAACTACGAATAGATCCTTACCATGGATCCGTTATACCACTTAACTAAGGGGGCATTACTAAATCGCTTTAATATTGTATATAACTTTCCTTATAATTTCAATCACTTTTAACTTAAGAATAAAAGAAAAGACTATAAACAATAATTTAGTTAAACTTCTTCGCAAATTAAATCGTAAACAAATGCATGCGTAATCTTAATTTTAATTAAGTCACCTTCTTTATGAACTTTAGCATTTTGAAGAATTACTGAACCATCAATATCATCAGGCGAATTGAAAGTTGAACGAACTTCGTACTCATTATTTGGTAAAACTTTTGTAACAATTGCTTTATAAATATTACCAATCATTGCTTTATTAAGTTCGTACGAAATATGTTTTTGTTCAACCATTAAAGCATCTTTACGTTTAGCTTTAGTTTCATCATCAATTTGACCTTTAAGTAATGCAGCCTTGGTTCCTTCTTCTTTTGAAAAAGTAAAAACCCCAACATGATTAAAACGAATATCTTTAATGAAATCTAATAGTTCTTTTGCTTCTTCATCAGTTTCGCCAGGAAAACCAGCAATTAAAGTTGTTCTTAAAGTGGCATCAGGTACAATTGCCTTAATTCTTTTATATAAATCAACAATAGTCTCTTTTGTATCATGACGATTCATCGACTTTAAAACACGGGTATTACAGTGTTGAAGAGGAATATCGAAATAATGCGTAATCTTCTTACTGTTCGCAATTAAATGAAGTAAATCATCATTAATTCCTTGAGGATAAGTGTATAAAACACGAATAAATTCTAACCCATCAATCTGATCAAGTTCCTTCAATAATTTATATAGATTACTTCCATCTTTTAAATCTTTACCATAACTTACTGTGTCTTGAGAAATTACAACCAATTCCTTCACACCCATCTTTGCTAAATCTTTGGCATAATTAACTAATTCATCCATCTTAAAACTATGGAATCGACCACGAATAAATGGGATTGCACAGAATGCACAAAAATTATCACAACCTTCGCTTATCTTAAGGTAGGCCATATAACTTGGAGTTGATAAGACACGATTAAAAATATCAAATTTTCTTTCAACAACCTTATCATTCATCAATTTATCAATTATATCTGGTAATTTATCATATTCATCTAAAGAAACAAAGGCGTCCACTTCTGGAAATTCTGCTCTTAATTCTTTTTCATAACGTTCAACTAGACAGCCTAAAACAATTGTTTTCTTTTTATATTCAAGCGCTTTTAAAATAACATTAATTGCTTCAACCTTTGCATCTAAAATAAAACCACAAGTGTTAATCATAATTAAATCACAATTATTTAAATCAGTTGTAATATTAAAATCCTCTTGCTTAAGCATTGCAAGAATCGCTTCACTATCAACTGTATTTTTAACGCAACCTAAAGAAATTAACCCAACATTATACATAATTAAACACGTTTACTTTCTTCATTAAGCTTTAAAATAGTAGGAATCATCTTTTTGAAAGCATTAAAATCTTTTAATTTATATTCCCAGTTTGGCGAAACACAAATGCCTGGAACATTCATTCTTGAGTAACCATCTTGTCCTAAAAAATCTTGCATTGGAATTATGACATAATCCGCCACACTAAAATAAGCATAATTTAAGAATTTTTGAGTAATTGTTTTACCTTTAATTTTTAAAATCTTTGCTTTTAATTTGATTTGATTTTGTTCTTCAACTTTAAGTGAATTATACCAACCAACTAAGGTGTCGTTATCATGGGTTCCCGTATAGACAATTTGATTTTTGACAATTTCACAAGCAGGATTTAAAAAATTAAATTCAAGAACATACATTCCTGGAAAATTATAATGATCTCTTAAAGCTAAAACACTTGGAAATAAATCACCTAAATCTTCAGCAACAATATCAATTTTAATATCACTATTTTTTAATGTATCGAATAAGGCGGTTCCTGGTCCTTTTTGCCAACTACCTTCAACAGCTGTTGGACAAGTAACTGGAATTTTCCAATAAGTATCAAAAGCTCTAAAATGATCAATACGTAAAACATCATATAATTTACTTGCTTCTTTAAATCTGTTCATCCAAAAAGCATAGTTTTCAGTTTTTAATTCATCCCAATCATAAATTGGATTACCCCAACGTTGACCAGTAACACTAAAATAATCTGGTGGTACACCCGCAATATAAGTAAATTTATCATTTTCATCAAGCAAAAATTCATCTTGATCACTCCAAACATCGCTCGACATTCCTCCAACATAGAAAGGAATATCGCCCATAATCAAAATGCCTTCTTTATTTGCATAAGCTTTTAAAGCTTTAAATTGCTTAAAGGCAATATATTGGCACCACTCTAAATAAAGAATTTCATCTTTAAATTCAGCATAGTTATATTTATGTTCATAGGCATCATAACGTTCATCTTTTTCCCAATTAAACCACTCTAAATAATTGTTTTTTAAAAATAAAACATGAAATTTAGCATAGTTTTCTAGCCAATAATTATTCTTAACAAATTCACTAAATTCTTTACTTGAGGTATCTTTTTCATTTTTAAAAGCTAATCTCAAATATTCATCTTTATACTGACGAACCTTATCATATTCCACACGAATAGTATCCTTATTAAAAGGTTTAACTTCCTTAAGATAGCCCTCTTTAACAAGTTCTTCTAAGGAAATATAAATAGGATCAAGCGCTTCCCCACACTCTGATTGATAAGGTGAATTTCCATATCCAACAGGGTTTAAAGGTAAAACTTGCCAAATCTTAATTTTGGCTTTTTTAATTAAATCAACGAAATCATATGCAACTTTTCCAAAGTCCCCAATTCCTTCACTACCAGGTAATGAAGAAATAGCCATTAATATACCATTTGTTCTCATATGAAACATTATAATAAATATAGTTAAAAAAATATAGATAGAAAAGATGTAATTTTCTCTATAACATTATAAAAAAATAAAAGATATTATCTTTAAATATCGATTAAAATCGTTCCAAATTCAATTGCTAAATTTTTATAAATATTAGAGTTACCATTGGTGGAATCTTGATACCAATATCCACCCGTCGAATTATAAGAAAAGAAAGTTGAACTATCATTAGAAAATAATAAGGAAACTAAAACAAGTTTTGTTCCATCACTATCAAGAGTCACACTATACATGGTTCCAGTGCTTCCACTTTTAAGTGAATATTTATTTAAAGAAGTTGAACCAGGTTCATAAGCTGTGGTGATTTCATAGTTTGTGCTAAAGAAATTGGTATACTTTTTAACATTTGTAGTATCTGGTGTTTTAATAAAACTTGTAGCAGTTGTGGTCGCATTAGCCATCGAGGTACTTATAAAATTAAACTCACTAGCATGCGTTAAATTTACCCGATATTGGGAAGAAGATGTTCCACTAGAATCATAAGCATATAGATCATTACTTAAATAATTTGCTAAATAAATACTATAGGCCTTATTAGCAACTCCTTCGTATAATTCAATCGCAAAGGTAATCATTGAATATGGATACATATCAGTCATCGATAAGGTTCGATCTGTATTCGTATATTCTTTAAAATAGGTATCATATGTTATGTCGCCACTCACTAAACTTGCACGATCACGATAATCATATTTTGTAATCGAAGTGCCAGTAGAATCACTTGTAAAATATTTAATCCTCGCTTTTAAGCCATCTGCCGCAACTAACCCACCAATTCCATTTTGTACTTGGGTTGAAGCGCTAAACCAAGCCACACAAAGACTTGTAACCGAAGTTACACATTGTCCAATTAAGATGATTGCCCAAATTACTCTTTGCTTTTTATTCATAAAATATCCTTTAAGCTGGTGTCCAAACGGTTGGAGTCGTACCAACATAATGCCAATATTGAGCACCGGTAATGTGTCCAGTGGTTGCTACATCACTAGTCGAAGCCGCATAGAAATAAAATGGAATCGCGGTATGTGATGCACTTGTGTAGTTTAAAAAATTCCATCCAGATGGGAAATGGGCAGCATTATCACCAACATATAAAATTTCAGTATCACAAAGGAAGATTCCACTTCCATTATATAAACTAGTGCAATTATAGAATGGAAGGTTGGTATTATTAAGAGTAGTTAAAGATGAAAAATTCACGCCACGTGGTAAAACTAAACTACTAAATCCACTCATTCCATTAAAAGCGCCCGTAGCAATTGTAACGTTAGATGAAAAATTATCTGCTCCAACAACTGAGCCAAAACTTAAAGATGTAGCTCCGATACAGTTTTTAAAAGCATTAGTTTGAATTGAAAGCACGCTTGAAGGAATGGTGATTGATGAAATCTTTTTGCATGTATTGAAAGCATTACCAGGTATTTCGGTCAAAGCTCCTAAGTTTAACGTGACACTTGAGCTATTATTTCCTGCATTTTGATAACAGTTTGCACCGATAGAAGTCACACTTGTAGGAATAATAATAGAAGTTAAAGAATTGCAATTATAATATGCATTAGCACCAATCGAAGTTAAAGAAGTACAAGAAGATAGATCGCCGTTAGTTAAAACCACATCATTTTGGAAGGCATTTTGACCAATTGAAGTTAAATTAGGTGAATAGGTAAAACTACTTAAGTTACTACATTGATAAAAGGCATTTTGACCAATTGTCACACTACTTGCATATGTTCCAGTAGTTGCATAACTAACGGAGGTTATTGCTGTATTATTTCTAAAAGCATAATTACCAATGGAAGTTAACGCTCGATCAAGAACAACCGATGTAAGTGAAGTATTATAATAGCTTGCATTTTGATAAATCGTAAGACAAGCATCATTAACAGTTAAGGATCCACTTAAAGCTTGTGGAATATAAATAAGAGTATCGTAATTATTCGCGCTATTAATCTTATAAATTACATTATTTGAAGTATAAAATTTAGTATTTGAAGAAGGGAGAACAATGGTTTTTAAATTTGTATTTTCGCCAAAAGGCGTAGTATAACTATTATTTCCAAATGTCGTTAATGCTGATTGGAAAATCACTGAAGAGATAGCAGTTGAAGCTAAAGCATATTGACCAATTGAAGTAAGAGCAGTTGGCATTGTTCCAGTATAACTTGTATCATTACTTAAAGAAGTAACATTTATTAAATATGGATTATTGGCAAATGCATAGTTACTAATTGTTGTGATGGTTGTTGGAATTTGAACAGTATTTAAAGAATAAGCCGAAGTTGTATTATATGATCCATAAAAACTTGATAAACCAATCGTTTTAACCGTATAAGTTGTGCCATTAATTGTAATTGTACTTGGTACAACAGGGGCTGTATCAGTTGTAGCATTAGTTGCTTTAAAGACAAAACGAGTAAGAATTAAATTCGTGTTACTTGTATTGGTTAAGAAATCAAAATATCCACTACCACTATTATAACGAACAATCGTAGTTTGAGTGGTGCTTGGACTAGTTGTTGCCATATCACTACCAACGCCATAATTCGATAAAATAGTTGGACTTACATTCCAATATTGTGGAACATTACTATTTGAAAAATAGGCTGAATTCGATTTTGTGACAGTGGATATACTAGGACCGCTACCCGTCGCTTGTCGATAAATTACTGCTCTTGCAGAATTATCAAAAGCGGTTGTATCGATTGAAGTAATCGTAGAAGGAATATAGATAAGTGAAATTGTTTCATGATTATAATAATTGGTACTTCCACCTTCTCCACCTAAGAATTCAAAGCATTTTTCTCCTAAAGTTGTCGCAGCAGAAGTTGAAAAAGTAATTGATGTACAATTATAGGCACGTGAAAAGGCCCATTTGCCAATCGACATACTGGAGGTGTTTGTAAACTTAATACTAGTAACGCCATATTGCCAAGCAAAAGCTGCTTCGCCAATAGAGGTTAAACTGTTAGGAAATACTAGGCTAAAATTACGCGATTGGTATGTGAAATCATTTTGACTTTCGGTTTCAAAGGCATGTTGACCAATCGAAGCTAATTGACTAGTCACCACGACTCCATTTTCCATATCAGTCGCTAAAGTTCCCATAAATTTAATTCGTGAATAACCATGTAAATTTTTGAAAGCAAATTGGCCAATTGTTTCAACCTTACTTGGAATTACAATATTTGAAGCATCAGTTGTAGCATCCAAAGCGCTATTAATACTAAAAGCATAATCACCAATAGTGGTTAACGAAATTGCATTTGATAAATCAATTTTTTTAACCTTGTTACAATTTTGGAATGCATTATTGCCAACATAAGTTACGTAAGATGTTGATACACCATTAATAACTTCGCCAATTTGAATACTGGTTAATAAAGCACTATTTGGTTTAAAAGCTGATTCAGCAATTCCTACTACTCGACGATTTTTGAGTAAAGCAGGAATAACAACATCTGAGTTAGTACCATCATATTTATAAATAACACAAGTGGCTGGAGTTACACTATCATCATAGGTGAAGTAGAAGCCATTATCATAATCCATAATACCGGCAGAAATAGAAATTGGAATAAAGGAATTATAAGTTTTATAGTTCCAATTTCCATCAGGACTTGCGGCGGTTGGACTAGTTGGCGAAAGAGTTGGATAGTCTCCTGATAAATAAATATAAGTTACACTACTACAACCTTTAAAAGCATAATCACCCCATGTTGTAATCCCAGAATTTAAATAAATAATCTTCGCATTAGTACAATATTCAAACGCATAGACTCCTAACGAAGTTAAAGAGTTAGGTAAAATAATTGATGGAATTGATGAACAATCTTTGAAAGCTGAATTACCAATTGAGGTAATTGCATTCGGTAAAGAAAGAGTGCCTAAACTAAGATCACCTTCAAAGCAATTATCTCCAATTGTTCTAATGGCATATGTCGTGACATTACTCACAACCGTTGATCCAAAAGTAAAAGTAGCTAAACTTCGACAATCCATAAAGACGGATGGATTTAAAGTAGTAACTAAAACTGGTAAGGTAAAGCTCGTTAAGCCACTGCCTTTAAAAGCCTGGGAGCCAATAATTGAAACCGTATCAGGAAGAGTAACACTCGTAATTGTGCGGATATAATCGTAACCTAACGCACTACTATAAGCAAAGCCACTATTTGATACCGCATTCACTGTATAATTAACGCCATCCGCCGTATAAGTATCTGGGACCGTGATGACCGTATCGGTACAGGTTCCAACGCTAACTGAGGCGTAGTGATAAGTAACATTATCAACAATTTCCGTCGAAGTTGCATAAGCTAAACCACTACTATAGATGGCATTATATGAATTGGCTTCTTTCACGCTCGTATAGTGTTCAGCAAGATATTTATCATCCTCACAAAGATAAGTTTTAGGAAGATTATCTATAATATCTCCACAACTAAAAAGGAGTAAGGAAGTAAATCCAATTAACATATATAGATATTTTTTAATGCCATTAAATTTCATATTTCTCCTCCTAAGCGGTATATTCCTTATATTGAGTCTTAAAGGTTTCGCCATTAAACGTTATAGAGTAATAACCATTATTTAAGATATATAAAGTTTTTAAGTTAGTCGCTTTGGTAATTGTTAATGGGTTATCAGTAATATTTCCATTTATATCGGTAACCTGGGTACCAGGCGTTACGACAAAATCGCCACTTGTATTATCAAAAGTTCCTTTTAAAGCAACCTTTAAACGATCATTATCTTGATAAGTAAAGCCAGTTGCGCTTGGATCAGTACCGATAAAATCAACATTTTTAATGGTATTTAAATTAGAGAAAGTGTTACTAACATTACCATAGTTGCCTTTATCGCCTTGACCTTGAACACAAACATAATAAACATCACAAGTTCCATTTGGTGAGGTCACAAAATAGTCACCTTTAGGAATCTTAAAGGTATGACAATATAAGTTATTACTTGTAGTCAATTTTGTAGCAGTTGTAGTTAGATCATTTCCACTATAATTAAAATAATATCGACTATCAACATCACTAATATTTGGACAATACATTGAGTAGGCTGGATATCTAACTGGATTATTATTAGCTTTTACAGTTGAAGCAAGGGTAACTGCTTTATCATAAATTGAAATATAGCCACCAGTACCACTTCGTGAAGCTCCAATAAGCGTAACATTAGCTCCATAATCACTACTAATTGAAAAATTAATTGTGCTATATGGTGTAGTCGTTCCAGTTGCGACACTATATTTACTACCAGTATTTATCGCGGATAAGCTTAAATATGAATCAAAAGATGTAATGTTTGAGGTTACTTTCGTTTGACGATTAACGTTCTTAATAAAAACACCAAATGTCTTATCAGTATATGATGGAACAGTGCCGTCTTTACTAATCAATTTATAACTAAAATATTTTTTTAGGAAATTACTATTGGTATTTGAAAAATAGTTTGGATAATCAGGGTTATTTAAGTTTGTGGTTGAATCAATTGACGAAGTTAATGGAACTTTAATTACATAATTAAAGTGTTTTTCAAAATAAGAATTCCAAGTATAATCATCCGAAAAACTAGGAATTGTTTTTGGAGTTAATAAAAGATTATCTCCCGATTTATCTCTTCCCCAATTAGTTACTTGATCGCCACTTAAACCATTTAAATTATCAAATTCAGCTGTTGTATAGTAAATTGTATCAAAAGTGTTTGCACTATCTTTAGAGACAACAAATTGGTTCATACCTAAATTACATGAATCATAATCAGCACTACTTGTTTCTCCACTTGCTAATTCAAAAACACCTAATCCACGATCGGTTGTATCATCATCTTTAATTACTTGTTGACCACTAAAATCAATAGTATTTGCACTATTAGTAAAATAAGTTGAGGTGCTTTGATGAGTATTTCTTAAATATCCGACAAAAACATTATCCGTAACTGGGGTATATTGTTGATAAGTACTACCTTTTAAAGAAAAATCACTAAAGGTATTGCTTCCAATAATATCACTATACATTTTAGTGAAATTAATAACACCGGTATCACCACTTTGAATATCATCAATTTTCTTACCTTATTCGTTTTCAATGGCTGGACCAACTTCGCCAATTAAACCAGTTTCAGTTTCTTGAGCCATTGGATGAACATTACTTGTTGTATTATTTAACGATAAAGTTCCACCATATACAAAACAGTTAGTAGCACTACCATCACAGTGACCGATTAAATAACCAATATTTACACCATGGGCGTATTGGGTATAACTAGTTGAGGAAGTTGAATCCACATAATCTTGCGAAACCTTAAAGGTAACAACCGAAGCGCCACTCGTAATCGCATTAACAAAAGTGATTAGATAAGTTGATAAAACTCTTGAGTACGAAATACCAGTCGTTGCATCAAATAAAATACCAACGATTGATAAACGAGCGTTAATTCTATTACCACTTGCAGCAACAAACGTTGTGTTGTTATAAACACTATTTGTTTTAGTACTATCATTAATAGTGGCGCTCCAAGTACCACTATTATTACTAACCGTTAAATATTCACTACTACTACGAAGTTCAAAACGGACACGACTAGTTGTTCCAGGCATTGTCGCCACGAAACTCTTAGTTAAATCAGTAAACGAGGTTGAAGTTGTTACAATATCCGCTGAATTATATGTCAAAGAACCAACATCTGTTCTAGTAAATAAGTTAGTAATTCCACTAATACTTTCATCATAACCATTATCGGTAATAGTTAAATTATTAAAATATACATCATGAACATTACTACCAGTATAGGTATAGCCAAAGACACCGACATCCTCTGGACCACTTTTTATACTTAAATTCTTAATTACTAAACCATTGCCATTGAAATCACCTAAAAAAGGCGTTCCTTCATTACCAATTGATAATAAAGGACTAGTTTGATATAAAGACATATCAAGATAACTTTGAGTAGAGGATGAACTATTATCAATATAAAATTCCTTCGTTCCATCCCCATTGGTATCATAACCTAACGAAAAATAATATTTTTTATCACTAAAAATACCAATGTTTTGTAAACGAGTTAAGTTATAGAAGTGAATTGGACGTGATATCACATATGGATTATCACTGGTACCAGTTCCTTCTTGGAAGTAGGACCTTAACCCAACTTGTCCTGGAAAATTACCTTGGGTATTAAAATTTGAATTTTCTTGATATAGCGCAATTGTGGCAAACGGAAAGAAGCATACCGCAACTGCCATTGCGATGCAATTTACTAATAATAAAGTTTTTGCTAATTTTAACTTATTCATACTTTATGCCTGGTTAAAAGTGAGGACAAAATGGTAATCCATATCTACCGCAAAAGTTTGTCCTAATCTAGCATCTGTATATAAGCTATAATCCGTGTTTTCAGTCGCACTACTATTAATTTTTCCATTAGTTAAATTATCATCATAATCAAGATTAATATAGAAAAAATAATCTCCTTCTGTTTGAGCAGTTGGCGTTACCGTAACTAACTCAACATAATTTGAAGAAGTATCTTTATTCAAAATTGAAACATTATCATTACCAGTTGCTCCAACGGCATCTGGAAAAATGTAATATGGGTGATTCGTTACATCTTCACTATATTGCTTAATATTTTTAAATAAAAGAGCATTAGCATCATTATCGGTAATGCCACTACTAGCGGCATAAGTCGTGTAAGTATCACTAGTTAAAGCCGTAAAATGAACATAATTACTAGCTAACAAATTCGTTGTTGTAATTGTGTCTTCTTGGGCTAAAACTACTAAATTAACCTTAGTTGCATAAGAAAGATGAAAACTGACTTTTAAAACTAAGTTTGTGTTTAAATCACTAATTGTTTTATCAGCAGAAATCTTTAATAAAGTAGGATCAAAAATATTCATTATTACACTAGTGGCATCGTTAGGAATTGTTGTTTTAGTCACAGTTCCTGGGTTATTATAATCATAAATTGGGACTGCTACTGTTCCAATATTTGCGTAAACATATTTATAGACATCAGTACTGATATTTGTAACCGCTAAAGTACTCGTAGAAGAGTTTACCATTAGTTGTCGCTCTTTTGAGTCAAACCAAGCAAATGAAAAATTAGTTATTGCTAATGAAATTAGCAATAAACTCTCACCTATGACCAAAAATAATTTAACTTTTTTCATTGTCGGTTCCTTATTAATAGGGTATGGCACCTGGCAATCCATATTATCTCCTATGGACCCTTTAGTTTTGCGTCGCTAGATTACTCTAGTTATGCTTTTTACGTCATTATTTTACACTCTTATCAATAAAAAATAAACAAAATATCTTAAACTGACTTCAAAGAAAAAAGTATGTTAAATGACAAAGTAAACGCAACTCTTTACTTTTTAAAAATATATTGCACAATAATTTTTGATCTTCTTTGCTTGAGAAAGGAATAAATATGAAAAAAAGATTA
>Ga0183101_1000672_pt1 | contig 14654 bp, 24 predicted proteins | sample Biomet3_FD_127790 | JGI IMG/M metagenome (GOLD analysis project Ga0183101, IMG submission 127790) | Microbial communities from bioreactor (seeded with sewage sludge) at LBNL, California, USA - Biofuel metagenome 3 | ecosystem: Engineered > Bioreactor > Anaerobic > Unclassified ... | reverse complement strand
ATACAAAATATATTTATAAAAATTTAAAAAATTTTTATAAGGAGTGTTTTTGTATAAGCATAAAAACTTCTGGTCGGGAAAAGCTAGTACTAGAAAGGAGAGATGATTATGGCAAATAAAATGCAATATACAAATAATAATAAAAAAGCAGATGGTAGATTTAGAAAAAAACACATAAATCATGATCCTCAGGATGAAAGTTCTAGAGCTAAATTTGGTACTATGTCGGAAAAACATTTAGATTAGTAAATATATAAGTTTCATAATTTATTTCTTGTTAAAGGTCTGAATATTAATATAGATTAGGCGGAATAAAAAAGATAAAAAGGAGAATTTTTATGGACACTAAAGTTTCACCAGAAAATAAAGTTGAGAATCCTAAAAAATGGTCTGATGACCCTAAGAGTGCTAAATATCACTCTAGAAGTGCTGAATATAAAGCACAACATAAAAATGGTAAAAATTCAAAAGAAAATTGGAATGTTTAATAAAAAAGTGTAAGAATAAGAGGTGACAATCATATGGGAAGATTTATAAACAAAGGTCATCATGAAAAAGCTATGGAAGAAACTAAAGACTTAATAGATAGAGGTGCAGGTGCGTCTGAAATAAGAGAAAGAACAGGTCTTGATAATCACGATATAGAGAAAGCAAGAGAAAAAATGGAAGCAAAAAGATAGGAGGTTTATTTATGAGTGAAGAGTTAGAAGGGGCAAAGAAAAAAGCTAGAGAAATGCTTCTAGATGGAGAAACCTTACACAAGATAAAAAATGAAACTAGGTTAAGACAAAAGGATATTATGAGAATACAGAAGGAAATCACAAGTCATTTTTAGTATATATTTTATCCGATGACTACCCGCTCCTTACTCCCTATTCTTAAAGAGGGAGTAAGGAGCGGCTACGTCCCTGGAGACCTTCGACTAAGAATCAGGTGGGGAAAACCCCATCTGATTCAAGTTTCACTTCAGAAAATAAAATATAGAAGAGAGGTTTAATAGATGGGTGTGAAAGGTAAACTTACAAATAAACAAGTTTCAGCTATGGGAATTGATAAAATAGATAATGGGAAGAATTTATATGAGCAGGAAAGGAAAGAGAAACAAAGAAAAAATGACAATGTAAAAGCAGACTAAATACCTTTAAACACAAAGAAAAGGAATTCTGTTTAATCAGAATTCCTTTTCTTTGTGTTTAAGTTTAAAATAAATATCACTAAATTTATAGGAGTTATTACATTACCAAGTTATTATAAAGTTTAACCAACTGATATGTTTTTATACACATTAGTTGATTTCATGGCAAATTTTTATATAAGAATAAAACAATTTTCAAAGGAAAAGATAATTTAGAAAGGATGTGATTTTGTGAAAAGGAAGATGATAGGCAAGGAAGTAACTGAGCGTGAACTTGATGAATTAAAAGATATAAATGAGGCTAATAGATTTCCAGACAGCATAAGAACGGAGAAAAATGTTCCAACGATGCAGACCGGTATAAATAGTGATGGGACAATAAGAGAAGAGGAAATTCCAGCACATATGTATGAATTAAATGGTATAAAAGATAGATGAAGTGAAACTTAAATCACATGGGGTTTGAAGCCCATCTGATTCAAGTTAAAAGTCCCCTTATATTTTAAAAATAAAAGGGGACTTTTTAACTACTCAGATTTTATTGTTTTACCACTTCTAATTAAATAAAGATGCTGAAAATATTCAGTCAATGCTAAAAGAGTTGAGGTTAAGGCAGCACCTATTAACGTAAGTCTAGATTCTGGTAATATAAATTGACTAAAATAAACTATAACAAAAGAAAGTAAAAAATCTGCTATGGTGCTTATTAATAGAGTCCCTGGTTTAAGCAAAGATAATTCCATTAAGTTACCTGCTATTGCAAGAACAATACCAATAAAAATAGGTTGATAAATATATGGATAATACACATCTGTAAATAAATAATTTGAAACTATTAGTGTAAGTGGACAAATAATAAGTTTCATTATTATACCTGTCATAGTATTAAATCCCCTTTCCTTTTTAATACTATGGTTACCAATTATTGTTTTATTATACATTTTTAATATTATATAAAATAGAAACAATAATCCATTATTTAGGATAGCATAAAAAGTGAATTGTAATATAATTCATGTAATATTTAAAGTCATATTTGGAAAACTAGAGTTATACATATTTATTTTCCCAGGGTGTTAATGAACTTATTGATAAAATAATAGTAAATAGGAGGAATTTTGTATGCCTGATGATAACCAAAATAAAAACCAAAACCAAAACCAAAACCAAAACCAAAACCAAAACCAAAATCAAAACAACAATTCAAATAGTAATAATGAAACTAATACCAACAATAATAATGAATGCAATAATAGTAATAACAATGATAATAATAACAATAAGAATAATAATAATTCAGGATTAACCAATCATGAATTATTAGAACTACATGAATTGTTCAGTAATGAAATTATAGGAGTTAAAAAAGCTCAAATGAATATGTCAGTGGTTCAGAATCAAGAATTAAAAAATTTTGTGCAGGAATCTCTAAATACTAAGAAAAATACAATACAACAAATGCAAAATTTTATAAATCAAAATGTTAAATAAAGGAGTGAAAATAGTATGTCGTGGCTAGATAGTATACTTGGTGAGGATAATAATAACAGTAACAATAGCAATAATACTGAAAATAATAATAACAGCAGTCTTAGTGATAAGGATATAGCATTAGATATGCTTATAGGTTCAAAATTTAGAATAGAAGCTTTAGCTAAAACTATTACTGAAACTTCAAATCCCCAATTAAGACAGATGCTAACTGGACAATTGAATATGAATATTAATGAACATTTTAGGTTATCAGATATTGCAATAAATAATCAATGGTATAATGTACAGGCCACACCTCAACAGCAGGTTCAGGAAGATGTGAAAGAAGCACAAAACTTGTCTCAAAAATCCTGATATGCAAACCTTGGTTTTATTCATTAGTTAGCCTTTAAGGATTATTTATAATTGCAATTTTTAATATTTATCCGATTACTACCCGCTCTAATACTCCCATACGCACTCTGTGAAAGCGATTCACACAAAATCATAGATTTTGGTTCTCTGCTTTTCTTCAAAGTGGGAGTAAAGAGCGGCTACGTCCCTGGATTCGTTCAAACTTCATAAGCCAGACAGCTAATGCTATCTGGCTCTATTAGTAGTGTTATCCATAATGTTGTAATGTTAAGTAAACTATTCTTCTAACCATATTAAGTGCAATTTAGAGTACTTAGTTAACGCTAAGTGCTTATTTTATTATAAAAATACATATTATTCTATTTAATATATATTTTATAATAAAAGTTAAAATTCTATATTTTTATACAGCTTTATTTGAAAAATATCTTAAATAATGAAAAAAATGTTTAAAAATTTATGTTGAATGGTGTATAATAAAACTATAATTAGCAAATATTACAATTATATGGTAATTCGTATTATAAAAAATTATTGAAAAGATGAGGGTGCTTATAGTGAAAAAACAATTAGGTACAAAAATAGAAAGAATAAGAGACTATATGCATGACTTGATAAATAAGAAGGCTAGTTTGACTGATCCAGAAGTGGTATCAGCGAGCCAAATGCTAGATTGTGAATTAAACAAGTATAATAAGTCAGCAGAACTTAATACATAAATTAATTATTGTGAAATAGAGTTCAAATTTTGAGCTCTATTTATTTTTTCAAAAAGAAGGTGAGTATTTCTCCTTGCAATTACTTAAGATTTGACTGTTGCGTCTTCGGCGGACTACGTAAAAATGAACGTAAAAAAGCGGTTTTAAAACGCATATTAAAACGTCTTAAAACCGCTTAATGGTGCCGGAGGAGTGACACTGGGGTTATCCACACTTTATAATGTGGCTTATATCAAGGTATTAGGACATTCACTCGTTATCCTAAATTTATTATAACAGAATTTATTTAGGTTAAAATAAAAGGCTTATTCAGCCTTAGAAAGAGTGAGTACTATTAAATTTCTTTAGAATTTTAATATCCATTTCATGAGAGCCAGTAGTATCTTTAAGTACATCTATAGTATCAACAATAGTATTTAAAGATTTAGAATTATTGGTAACTGCTAATTCAATAATATCTAGTTTCTCAGCAAGAGTTTTGCCATCCTTATCTTTAGATCTATCTAATTGTTCAGAAAATGATACTTGAACTTCAGCTAAAGTTTTAATATCACTTTGCATCTTTTCAAGAATAATTGTATTTTTGTCAACTTGAGATTTTATTGAATATACATCAATCTTCATTGATGTTTGATTTTCAAGTATTTGTACTAATAAATTTTCAATTTTATTATTTTCCATAGGTACAACTCCTTTAAATGAGTAATAAAATTATATCACAAGAAAATTTTGAAATCTAGTTGATTGTATTTTCTAAAGTGGAATAGAATCAAATTTCAAATTAACTTCTATATCATCTTTATAAATTATAACAGAATCTACATAGCTTGCAATGAATTGTTTTACCTCAATTAAGTCCTTATTAAGAACATGGATTCTTTGCTCTTGAAGTTTCTTATCTATCTGCTTAGGAGTTACGGCCTGAGCTTCTAATTTTATTTTAATGAGCTCATATTCATATCTAATTCTTTTATGTTCTTCATCCAATTCAGAAAGTCTCTTTTTAAAAATAGGTTGATCATATCCTTTAGCAATAGCAGCCACTATATTATTTTGTTCAAAATTTATTTCATTGATTTTTGATTTTAGTAAATCAAGTTTTTTAGTTTCTGATTGTCTTTTAGTTTTCAAATAGTCATTGAGTTTATGACTTAAATCAAGCAGAGCATTTTTACTGAAAATATTATTGATTAAATTATTAAAAACTATTTCTTCTAAAGTATCTTTTTCTATTTCTTTATTTCCACATCTTCCATTGCATCTATACATGACATAAACTTTACCACTACCATTATGCTTTCTATTACCACAATAAGGCTTACCACAGCAACCACAGTAAATAAGACCACTAAGTAAGTATACTTCCTTAGCCTTAGTTGTTCTCTTCTTTAAACAAAGCTTTTCTTGAACTTGAATAAAGATTTCAGTATCTACTATTTGTGGTATGCCACCAGGAATAGAGATAACTTCATCTTCAGATTTACGGGAGCGGTTATTTCTTTTACCATCAATGTTCCTAGAGTTTCTTTTATTAAAGGTATATATACCAACATACTTCTCATTACTAAGAAGATCATGGAGGGTAGGTTCTGTAAAGTCACCGCCAAATCTTGTTTTAACTCCAAGCTTAGTAAGAGTTTTAATTATATCTTTATATTTTATGCCATCAAGAAACATTTTAAATATCATTTGAACATAAGGAGCTTCATTTTCATTTATTATATAATTCTTAGTTGAAGGATCTATAGAGTATCCAAAAGGAACATGGCCACCATTAAATTTGCACTTATAAGCATTCTCTCTTAAACCCTTCATAGTCTCTTTAGCTAAGTTTAGAGAGTAATATTCAGCAAAGCTCTCCAGTATACCCTCCATAAGCTGACCTTCAGGAGAATCGTCTATAGCTTGTCCAGAGAAGGCAACTTTCACATTACATTTTCTTAAATTATATTTATTAATAGCGGATTCAATTCTGTTTCTAGCAAATCTATCTACCTTATGGCATATAACCACATCAAATAAACCTAACTTAGCATCCTTAAGCATTTGCTGAAAGGCTGGTCTATCATCTGTTTTACCGGACATAGCTTCATCCATATAATCTTTTACTATTTCAATATTATTCTTCTTAGCATAATCATGACTAAATCTTATTTGTGCATCTATACTTTCTTCTCTCTGCATAGTAGAGCTAAATCTATTATACGTAACCCCTTTTAACATACAGGTTCCTCCTAATCAAAAAATAATAAAAACCCAATACACAAGTGTATGGGTTTCGTGGAATCCGTATCTTAAAAGTGAAAATAACTTTTGTGGATTTATGTTTATAGGATAACAGAGATACAGTGAGTATGTCAATACCTCTGTTATTAAATAGCTAATATAGCCTTAAATTAACATGAATTTTTTTATTGATTAATGGAATATGCTAAGAATACATACTAAGTTTCAAATGTTATATATTTCCCTAAAATGTTACATTGTGAATAAAAAGTAATTTAATAATTTGTGTCTTCGTTTGTTATTAAGAAAGTTATTTGTCTGAAGTAGATCTTAAGAATAAATAGGCGTCTTCATATATTAGGTCACTTTTATATTTACCTAAACATATGGAATCTGATTTTATGATATTTTTCAGTTCATCTATACTGATACCCCATGCCTTATGTATGCATTCTATTATAAATCCTAAATTAGTTTTATTATATTGCCAATGCTTACGTTCATCATAGCTTTCTAAAAACAATTGTGAATATTTATGATTAGGAGTGAATACAGTAGAAGATATTCCTGAGCAGTGCGTGAAAACAACATTAGTTTCAGGAATAAAACCTTTTAAGTCTTTAAGTCTAAATTCAAGAAAAAAAGTATCTAGGATAATAATTGTATCTTTATTTGATAAAAAATTTATAAATTCATCTGCTGAAAAAAATTTGTCAATGGTTCTAGCGATTGGGAGGTCACATGGCTCACCTCCTAGCAATTTAATCAGACTTGAGTATTCAAGTAAGGATTTGTTATCAACGCAAATATTCTTAACCTTTGCAGCCTGGGAAGTTGACCATTTAGAAATAATTTCTTTAGAAGCTAGTACTTGTCCAGTTTCACGGGCTGCATTTATAGTAGTCGCTTTCAAAATTCCTAAAATTTTTGTTCTTGAAGATGACAAGCCACCTATGGTTAATAGACCATTTAAATCAATGTCTATAGTTGAATAAAAAGTACTCATTGGAATAAGGCATGCCCTTCCAAGTACTTCACCTTCATTATTGATAATTAGCTCAAAGTTATCTTTATATTTATAAAAATAGGCATAATCTTGCTTTGAGTTAGAATTCATATATATTTTATTAATTTTAATCATTAGATCTAAAAAATCTTCGTTACTACATTTAATCCAATGATTAGCTATATACCTTATATTATTGTTATCTTCTATAATGGTTAGATTGCAATCCAGACTAGGGGCTATTGAAAGACAAAATTCTTCGAAAGATATCTTTACTCCATAATTACTTTTCAGAAAAACCTCATCAATTTTTTTATCATCTGATAACCAAATTTTTATACTTGTACCACCGTCTCGTAGATATTCATTTGGTGCAGCTTTTCTAATTACCGGACGAGTTCTTATCCCTTCAGTAAATTCAAGAACTAATGTATCTTTTTGTCCTGCAGTTGACTGTCTTGTAATTACTTGGACTTTATCACCTAACATAAATACTGAAAAGAAACCAATGCCATATTTACCAGTTTGTTTTATTCCACGGGATATAGCGCCGGGGTATTCTTGCTGAAACAAGTCAGAATTCCAGTAACTGTTTCCAAAGTCTAGTAGATAGTTTTTTATAACATTAACAGACATACCTAGGCCGTTATCGCTAACCTCAATCCATTCTCCAATATCATCAATGCCGTATGAAATGGCGATTTCGCCCCAGTTATCTTCTCTTCCATCTATTATTCTCCTAGCACGTACTGCATCTGAGGAATTTTGAATTAGCTCCCTAATTGCGACATCGGGATTTTTTCCGTATAATTCGTCTCCACCTAAGCACTTAATAATCTTAGGAATATCTCCTATATGTACGAAAGCATCAAATGGAAACCATTCTTCTGTAGGTATAAGAGACAGTAGTCTTTCTGGAGATTCAACTCCAAATACTCTTCTTGCACTAAAGCGTTCCATACTCTTATCGGCTAGTAACATATCTACTTGTCGTAATTCCTTATCAATTACATTCAGTGTTTCGTAACATAACCACCATTGAGGGGCTTCATCATAAGGGAATGCATATCCTGATGAGTAGTTTAATGAATCTTCACTTAAGTATGGTTTTTGTATTTTTTCTTGAAATCCCCAGTGCTTATCGGAAGAAGGACTTACCTTTCGTAGTGTTCTAAGGAAAATTGGGGCCCTTCGAGAATCTATGTTACTAGCATCAGCTACACGAAGAATACATGCAATTTTAAGAGGATCAATCGTCCACTCTCTTGGGCACCATGAAGGAGCACCGATCGTTCTTGAGAATTCAACCTCTACTGTTCCTATATCCCACCAATGACTGTGTGCGATTTTACCAATTATTCTACCGAACACCTGTCTAATTTCAACATCATCAATTAGAAAAATTGGAGTTTTGTCAGTAGGATTTTGCCATGAAATCGTTGAAAGCTTTTCTGCTTGTTTAGCATGATTGCTTCTTAGTATATTAGAAACAGCAATATTTCTAATAGTTATCTCTGGACTAATCAATTCATCTTTGGTAGGAGTTCTATGAAAATTAGAAATATATAAACTTGTAACAGTATCTTCCCATAACACATCTTTTTTTATGTCATCTATTCCATTTGGATACGATACAAGTGCCATTCCAAGATCATGAAGAAGTATAGATCCTCCTAAGACAAAGGCTTCAGTTGGAGTTAAATTATAATCCTTTCCAATTATTATATCAGCCATTTCCCAAAGTGCATCTAAGTGGGAAATATCATGTACAGTAAATTCGGGTAGAACTGTATGAATTTCACCTGCTAAGAACTTTACTTTTTCTCTGAAGGATATGAAAGAAGATCTTAATCTTTCTCTTTCTTTACCAGATTCATCATTATTACTGTGCGCAAGGGTATTTTTCCATATTGAAGTACTAGTTATTATATCAGACAAATTTATCCCTCCAATTGTATTAATAAATTTACAATTTTATATAAATTTTATAATTCTACTTAAATCATGAAAAACCTTCATTATTTTGTAAAATGTTATAAAATTATCAGGAAATAAGTATAATAAAAATATATGGTTTCGATATCAAGCAAGGAATGATAATACATAGATTGTGTATCTAGAGATGAGGGTGCTACAATAAAAATTATGGCAAATATATGTGAAAAAATAATATACTAAAGAAATTTTAGATAAAAAAGTGGATAACAAAAGAAGAATAAATAGTAGTAAAAGATACTATTTATTCTTCTTTTTACTCAGATTTTACTAGTCATTCTTGAATTATATTATTTTATATCTACATACTTAAAATCCAATGCCATATCATCAGCATCTCTCTCCATATATGTATGTTGCATATCAACACCTATAATATACCCCATTTTAGGCATATCAGAGATTATATGCTTTAATTCATGCACAAAAGTGTGACATTGAGTTTCGTAATTTACATTACCATTTAAAATTAAATGATAATTATTACGTCTGCTTAAATATACAAAACCTAATATACTTGCAGGAATATTACAGGCTATAGTAGTTTTTATATTATAGGCATTCATAACCTCATAGAACGGAATATCCTCATTTAGAAGTGATTTTAACAAAGCTTTATCAAGTATTTCTATAGACAATAAAAGCCCTCCCCCATGAATGTAATAATTAAAAGATATTAACCATCATTTCTATCTTCTTCATCTTCAATTGCTTTTATAATTCTCATTATCTGATTTATATCCTTTGGAGCTAGATCTTTAGTTTGCTTAAAAAGCAGTTTTAAGTCTTCTCTTTCTTTTAATACGTTCCAAAATTCAGATAGCTCCTTATCATCCTCTAAAGCATTAGATATTTTATCTGTGGAAGTATAAAGATTTCTTATATCTGTAAGTCCCATTAAATAGTCTAAAGATACATAAAAATATATAGCTAACTGCTTTAGAGTTTCTGTATTAGGTTCATTTGTTCCAGCTTCATATCTTGATATACTTGGCTTAGAGACATTGATTACTTTTCCTAATTCCTCTTGAGTTAGTCCTTTTTCCTCTCTTAGTTGTTTCAACCTTTGTCCTAATGACATAATACCAACTCCTTATAGAAATATTATACAGTATCATTTTATGAAACTAAATAGAGTTACATAAAACGATATTTTAATTCAAAAAATATATTGACAGTTTCATAAAGTGAAATTATAATAAAAATATAAAGTTTCACTTTGTGTAACTCAAGGAGGTGATATTTTGAATAGTAAAATTAAAGAATTACGCATATCTAAAGGATTATCATGTAATCAAATGGCTCAACTAATAGGAGTTACAAAAGCAACATATTCAAAAAAAGAAAATGGGTTAGTTAGGTTTTCCTTAGATGAAGCTAAAATTATATCAGATAAGTTTCAAGAAACTATAGAGCATATTTTTTTTAGCTTCAAAGTTACTGAAAATGAAACTTGTTCAGCTTGAAGAGTATAAACATTTCATAGCCTGATTAAATCACTTCAAAAGGCTATAAAAATAAAATCATATCAAAACAAACTTAAAAATTGAATATGGTTTAAAAATTAAATAGGGGTTTCGTGGAACAAGCAAATATCTTAACAAAACATTTTATAAAGCGAGGTGCTTTACAGTGAAAATAATTTTAACAAGAGATGGTATTGAAAAAAGCAAAGAAAATACAGGGTGTGTATTTGATGAAGGCCCTGCAATAAAATTCTTAGCTGAACTTTTTGAAAGTAAAAAAGGAGAACTCAAAAGAGAGGGTAGAAATATGTAGTCCACGCTGAAAGGCATTTGGAGGACTACAGGGAGTTAGAAATAGGAGATTTTTAAAAATTGTATTTAACTATATTATAAGCATTAATTTTATAAATATCCATGAATTCAATTTCAGAAAGAAGGGGAAAAACTTGTATAAAGATTCCAGAAAAAAGGCTGGTTTAAGTATAGAAGAAGCTGCCTTTAGGCTTCATATATCACCTAGAACTTTAAGTAATTATGAGGATAACAAGACCATGCCTTCACCAGAAGTTGCACTTTTCATGTCAAAAGAGTACAAGCAGCCTTTTATAACTCAGTTGTATTGTAAAGAGTGTTGTGCCATTGGAAGATCTTACGGCTATGAAATATTAAATAATATAGATTTGGATTTATCAAGTGTTTTAATGAGCCTGCAGACAGAAGTAGATGAAGCAATGCAGGTGTTACCTAAGATGGTTAAGCTTATAAGAAATAAAAAGCACAGAGAAGATTTTTCAGAAGGAGAGTGGAGAGAGTTTATTATAGCTCTACATGAATGGATTGATTTAGAACATAACATTGAGTGTTTGAAAGTAGCTTTCAATGAATTTTCAGATGTAACCACTATAATACAGGAACACAATGAAAAGTGTATTGAGAGACATTATGTAGATAAAAGCAAGGTAATGGTATAAAAAAAGAGCACTTTGCAGAGTGCCCAATTCAATATTTCTATATCCCTATTATAAGGGAATATAAATTATTAATCAAGAGGAGGAGATCTTGTTATGGAGTTTTTATCAGAAGAACATAAAGCAAGATTCAATGAATGTATTAAAATGGATAAGACTTATCCATCAGATATAGAAAGATATGCATTATTTTATATACTTTCAGGAAATAAAGATATATGGGGAAAGGGTATAGAGAATTTTTACAGTTTTGAGGAGCAAGGTATTTTGAAAAAGGGTTTGAAAAAATGCTTGTGCAGCAGCAGTGAGCGTTTAGTAAAGTTAGGTTTCAATTTATATAATGGAACTGCTGTAGGTAAAGAAAACTCTGTAAGAGATATGTTTATGTCACTTGATGAAGCAAATACTAAATTAGCCTTAAATGCAATAAAAATAAGATTTGGAGTGATTTAGTATGGCTGAAGTATTAGAGAATGTTATACACATGATGCATAGTGCTCCAGATAAACGTTTAGAGATAGCGAAGATTATTGAAAAGTATAGAGATGATGGAATTATAACTTTACTTCCTTTGGAACAGTTAAAGATGTTTAAACAGGATGTAGAAATAATTCTTAAGAAAGGGCTGAACTAAAATTTGTATGAGCTAAGGTACTTAATTTTTGTACCTTAGCCATTAGCATATAGTGAGGTGTGGTTTCAATGAAAAAGAGAAAAAAGGAAGATGCACCTATAGTCATTTTAGATGGTCAATTAAGTATATGGGATGTTAGGATTCCTGAGAAATCTAAAAGCAATAAAGTTGTAATAGAAAATAAGGTTATGGATATTAAAGTTTCTGACTTAAATATAAACAGTGATTTAATAATAACTTTAGAACAGCAGAAGGTTATAGATATTTTTAAAATTCAAAGTAATGTATCCAGGTTAATTGCTTATAAAGATGGAAACCTTGGAATAGAAACTAAAGAAGAAGGTAATTTTAAAACTCATTACATAAATAAAAATGGAAAAGAAGAGTTTAGCTTTACTAAAAGATCTCCAGTGCTTCCTTGGGATAAAATCATTTATTTCAGTTGTGAGCATGAGAAAATTAGATTTACAAAAGTACAAACGGATAAGCTCCAGAGGCTTTTATGTAAAAGACGTAAAGACATTAAGCAAGTGATCCACCGTAAAGGAGACGAAAATATTTTTGTAGAGTTTGAAGATACGGTAATAGATATACTTCCTAATGGCTGGGAGCTGGAGTTTAAAACTATTAATCATATAGAATGTGAAGATGATGAAATCTATATGATACCTAATGAACAGAAGAAGGAAGCCATAGATGATGTACAAAGAAGAGTTAAAGCAGGAGATTTAGTACAAGCTTTATATGGAAAAGAAGTCATAGAAGGAAATATAGTACGTGAATATGGTTTAAGCAATGAAATTTTAAATATTGAGTTTGATAATGAGACAAAACATACAGCAATAAGTCGCAGAGCAGTATTAGCAATTTTAGGATAGGAGATGAATATTTATGTCTAAGGCTAAATTTAGATATGTCTATACAAATTTTTGGGAAGATCCAAAGGTAAGTGAAAACTTTACACCGGAGGATAAGTTTTTCTTTTTATATATACTTACAAATCCACATACAACCCAGTGTGGAATATATAAAATAACTAAGAAGCTTATAGCTTTTGAAACGGGTTATTCTATGGAGTCTGTAAATAGCTTAATATTTAGATTTCAACAACATCATAATATTATTAAATACAATGAAGAAACTAGAGAACTAGCAATTAAGAATTGGGGTAAGTTTAACCTTAAAAATGATGGTAAACCAATGATCGATTGTATAACACCAGAGATTAAAGCTGTAGAGGATAAAACGCTATTACTTTATGTTTTAGACAGCATTGAAAAACCAAAGGTAAACCAAGTTTTCATCAATGAATTAGTTAAGTTTGGATTAATGAAAAATGAAGATACAATAGAACCTAATGAGGAAGTTCCTAGTGACGTTGACGAGACGTTAGGCGATACGAGTAACGATACCTTTTACGCCCCGTTAACGACAGGGGGACAAAAAGAAAACAAAAAAGAAAAAGAAAATAAAAAAGATAATATATATAATAATTCTCAAAATAAAAATAATCTTGTGAATAATGTGGATAATGTGTATAACTTAAATAATTTAAATATAAATTGTGACTTAAATTCATCAGATGAGACATCTGATACTCGAAGTTCTATTCCCTATGAAGATATAGTAAAAGCTTATAATGCTATTTGCATATCTATGCCCAAAGTAATTAAGACAACCGCAGATAGAAAAAAAGCTATAAAAGCTAGATGGAATGAGTATAAGGACATGAATGTTTTTATAGAGCTGTTCACTAAAGCCGAGAAAAGTGATTTTCTTTCTGGAAGAGATAGCAAATGGAGTGGTTGTGCATTTGATTGGCTTTTAAATAGCAAAAACGTATTGAAAGTTCTAGAAGGTAACTATGACAATAAGCAGAATATGCAAAGGCAGACAGGAAAGGTTAGCACATTTAATAATTTCAAACAAAGACCGGATGCTTTAGAAAAATACAAAGAGCTTGAGAGAGTAACGCAGGAAGCTATTAGGCAAAGACATGAACATGAAGTAGAGAGTAGTGATGGAAAAGCCTTTATAGACAGGCTTAGAAATAGGTCAAAAGAAATGAGGGATTAGACTAGCAGAGGGTATAAGACTTAGAAAATAGGAGGCAGAATAGATGATAAATAAAGATAAGGTTAAAGAAACTGTAACTGAAAAGGTAAGAGAGCTTATGGATATTTTAGATGCAGAAGGAAGCTTGGAGCATTTTGATATAAAAATAAAACATTCTAGCGGTGAGGTATATGCAGAAAAAACCAGTAAACATAAATTTAAGATTAAAGTCTGAAATATTGGAGGATAGTATGTTTATGAAAATTAAAGATTTAAAAGAGATTATAGAACAATTTAATGATGATGATGAGGTTGCTATAGAAATTGACGAGGAATTGTATGAGTGTTATGTCTATGATAATGAGTATTGCAGAAATGAATTAAAGATTCCAACCTTAGTGATTGCTAAAGAATAGTGCGGAAAGTGAATAATTTGCGGACTAACTATTGAGATTTAAAGTACGAACAATGAACCTTGATAATTGAATAAATACGGTGTTAAATGATAAATTTATTTCTATCCATTTTGATTAGCCTTAATGAATGACTTTGAAAAAAATTATATAATTACCAGTAAGTAATTCAAAATGGTAACTTTATGT
>Ga0183101_1002161_pt1 | contig 14655 bp, 14 predicted proteins | sample Biomet3_FD_127790 | JGI IMG/M metagenome (GOLD analysis project Ga0183101, IMG submission 127790) | Microbial communities from bioreactor (seeded with sewage sludge) at LBNL, California, USA - Biofuel metagenome 3 | ecosystem: Engineered > Bioreactor > Anaerobic > Unclassified ... | reverse complement strand
ATCGCTGATTTTTCTCCAATGACCTGTTCTATACTGGCAAAACGAAATAAGCCAGTTCATAAACCATCCGATCGGTACAGATATCCAAACCATCATGATTCCAAAATGAGGAGCAAAGATTATTGATACTGAGACTCTAATAAATAAGTTGACAAGATTAGCAACAGTAAACATCCTCATATCACCAGCTCCTCGCAGGAGCCCATCGACTGACATCTTAAATCCGATCAGAAAATAGAACCAGCCCATATAGATAAGATAATCCTGTCCGGTGCTGAATGCCGCATATGAACCGCTTGATCCCAAAAATAATCCTATTATCGACTTGTTAAAGGATTCCAGTATTACACACATAAGCAGCCCAAAGATAGCAGCCATAACATTTGCAGCATGATATCCCTGCACGACCCGCTCTTTTTTATCGGCGCCAATATTCTGTGCGGTAAACGAAGAAACCGCATTTCCAATAGCTGCCATAGGAACGACACAAATAGATTCAATGCGCATGGCAGAGGAAAATCCCGCAAGAGCACCAGACCCAAAACTGTTGATAACAGATTGAACCAGCATCATCCCAATAGTTACGATTGACTGCTGGAGAATTGAAGGCAGAGCTATCCTTAACATGCTGAAAAACTGTGCTTTTGAAAACGTGCTGTTTTTCTCCGTTGTAAATTTCATTAAATACTTTTTCAGTACAAAGGAAGACGAAACTGCCGCGATCCCCTGTGAGATCAACGTTGCCCAAGCTGCTCCCGCCACACCCATATTCAAAGTCACAACCATAAACAGGTCAAGGGCCACATTAAGTATTGAAGAAAAAACCAAAAATAATAGAGGTGTTTTAGATTTCCCGAATGCGTTGAACATGGAGGAAATCACATTATACATGAAAAGGAAAGGTAGTCCAAGAAAATAAATTCTCAGGTATATAACTGCCATATCAAGTGTATCATCAGGAGTATTCAGCAAGACCATGATCTGCTTACAAAAAATCAGTCCTATGCCGCCAAGAATGATACTGATCAGTAAAAAAGAAAGCATCGCAGTGCTGACTGCGGTTTTCATGTTTAGGTAATTCTTCCCTCCAAAATACCGGCTTACTATAACAGATGATCCTATTCCGCCTCCAATGGCAACACAAATAAATATATTTGTCAGTGCATATGACGCACCAACTGCAGCAAGCGCCCGCTCACCGACAAATCTCCCAACGATGGCAGAATCCGCCATTGAATAAAACTGCTGAAACAAATTGCCAATAATCATTGGCAGCGAAAAAACGAATACACTCTTAAGTGGCTTTTCGGTAATCAAATAATCATTTTCCATTTACCTTTTGCCCCTGTCGCTGTTATACCTTGTGCAATTCGAAGCAAATTCACAGCTGCAGTCTGCATCCACATCAGGTATTGCTGCATCTCTTCCAAAGCATGAAAGCAAGCCGTTCACGGCTTCTTCGATCTGGCTGACATTGACCTGATAATGCATTTGATATCCTATTTTTCTACCACTGATTATGCCCATTTTTTTTAACATATTCAGCTGTTGAGAAACCGCCGGTTCACTGATACCCAGTTTTTTAGATAATGCACGGACGCAGTAATTGTGCTGCATTAAAAGCTGGATGATTTTGAACTTTGTCGGTTCAGTAATTATGTGCAAAATGTTGACATCCATAAATAGTCGCTCCTCTAATTAAGTGTTTACTTAATTAGTATAATATGTCTATCAAAAAATGTCAACCTAACCACTTCAAAAGTAATTCACTCTCCTGTCACTCAAAAAAACCATTTACGCCGCTGCAGATCAGCTTGTTTGATATATCGATCATTTCTTCGAGTGGGATCGTTTTGCCGTCGGCTACCCACTGCTTGTAGATCCCTACGCTGACCGTATTGATATAGCTCAGCAAAATATTCTGCCGGTATTTATCAAGGTCTGTGAATTTCTTTGACTCTCCCCAGGTAGAATTCACCACATTGTCTATCATTTTCTGTCTGATCGTGCTGTAGCTGCCGCTGCAGGTTATCTTCTCGTAGGCAAGTCCCTGTTCCTCTGAATATAAGAAGAACTCCCTGTTAACTTTATCAAGTTCCTCAGGGTACTTATAACCCTGCACTCTTTTTATATATTCCGAAGAAATCTGCAGCTGCATCTCCGCCAGCAGGTCATCAAGGGTCGGGTAATAATTGTAAAATGTCTTTTTGTTGACCATCGCCCTGTCGCAGAGCTCCTTAACTGTGATTTTCTCATAGTCTTTCTCGCAGATCAGTTCCTCAAAGGACCTCTTTATCGATTCTATGGTCCTTTTTACCCTAAGGTCTTCATGTCCAGTCAGCAGCATGGCAGCCTCCATTTCGTTCCGTATGCAGATTTATGTAACTATAGTTACATTTTATCATTTAGTTTCCTTGACGGCAATAGGCTCTACTGTCCAAGCTGGAACCTGCCTGACTTCATAGCTGCAATCACTCCGCCGTCGATCAGAAGGTCTGTACCTGTGATAAATGCTGCATCTGCTCCCAAAAGAAATGCTCCTGCAGCGGCGATCTCATCTGAAGAGCCGGTCCTCTTTGCCGGAGATGCGTCTATCATCTTCTGATAGCCTTCGCCTGCTGCCGCAAATTCGTCATAAGCAAGTGGTGTAACTATGACTCCCGGGCTGATAGTATTGATCCTGGCACCGTGGTCTCCCCATGTCGTAGCCGCAGCAGTCCTGACTCTCAGCTGATTTACCCGCTTTGACATGATATATGCAATGCCGACATTATCGATCTTATCCGGCTTAAGCTGCGGCAGATCCTTGAGCTTTTCTGTAGGTGTCGTAGCAAGGATAGTTTCAGTTTCATCATCCATGTTAGGCCCCATGTATCCTGTCTGGCTGGCGATAACAAGTCCTGCACCGCCTCTTGCAATGACCTGGCCGAAGATATCGATTGCATATGATGTAGCGATCAGATCAAGATCCATGATGTGCTGTGGATCAGCCTGGTTTGGCGAAGCTCCTGCACTGTCAATAAAGTACATGACATCGCCCAGCTCTGCTGCCTTTCCAGCAAAGTCCCTAACGTTTTCTTTGTCCAGGGCGTCTACTTTCATAGTATCAACATCATAGCCGCTGTACTGAAGATTCTTCTGCGCCTCCGCAAGCTTCGCCTCGCTGATGTCGCCCAGCAATATTTTACGGCCTGCCGCAATTCTCCTAACTATGGCTGTACCCATGCTGCCGGCTCCCAGCAGTGCTATGACTTCTTTATTAACATTTCTATCAAATTCCATTTATTTTTCCTCCTATATTCTCCTATATTCTTTTTAATAGCTTCGCGGGATTTCCGCCTGCGATGGTATTCGCCTCTACGTCCTTAGTTATGACGGCGCCGCCTGCAACAACAGCATTCTCGCCTATGGTCACGCCCGGCATGATCGTCACACCTGCGCCTATCCACGCATTTTTGCCTATTTTGACGCCTTTGCACCTCAGCACGCTGCGGTTCGCAAAATCGTGATTGTCCGTCACGATCGTCACGCGCTCAGGGTACGCACCGTCAAATAGATCGCTGAAGGCCTGCTTTTGCGCCGCGGTCTGAGGTTCAGAGTGATTCAGCCTGAACAAAGCTTTGTCTGCGCGCAGCAGTTCTGCCACTGCCGGCTGATACTCCTCCGCAAACATGTCGACCGGCTCTCCGCTTTTCAGTTTTTCAAATATATTCATGCTGTCACCCCCAGTTCAAACTGCGGTATTTTGTTTCCATCATTAAGCGTAATATATGTTTGCATAGTATTTCCTCCTTGTTTTTCTACTCGCGTTACTTATTTCTTATGATTGAATTATATCCCAGACAACTACGAAAACAATGGTCACTTTCGCCAAAAAAGTAAAATAAGTAACCGTCCCTTGGAAACGGTTACTTAAAATTTGAATATCTAAACTAAATCGCGTCGGCTGCAGGCGAAATACGCAATGATGCAGCAAAACGCCACTGCCGCGAGGATCACATACATAGTGCGATAACCAACAAACAGCAGCATTATACCAATAACATATGGACCGAATCCGGTCCCAAGCTCCGAAATTGCGAGGACCGTGGATATCGCCACGCTCATCCGCCCGTTGGCAGCTTTTTTTATTGCTATGACCTGCGCCATTGCAGCAAAAGTACCAAAACCCACGCCCAGCAGTATCGCAGAGAAGAACAGCATCAAAGCGTTTGCCGTCATGCTGAACAGTATCAGCCCTGCAGCAAACATCAGCAGCGACGGATACATGACACTCCCGTAGCCCTTTCTATCTGCCAGCTTTCCCAGTGCAGGCCTTGATATAATTATTGCCGCCGAATAAACTATGAAAAAATAGCTTCCGGCACTCATCAGGCCTATATCTTTCATGTATGTTGAGAAAAAACTTATGACTCCTGAGTAACAGAAATATATTACCAGGCTGATCAAAGCGATCGGAAGTGCATTTCCTTCAAAATACGCGCTCAGTCCTTGGGCTTCATGTTCCGCGGCCGCGGTTTTGTTAATGGTGCCAGGGGCATGTATCGTTAAAGCGACCGCAAACCCGCAGACTAGAGCCGCAGTACAAAATGCTGTCAGTACGGCAAACCCAAAATGTCTGTAAATCGTAAGTCCGGCAAATGGTCCTACGGCTGAAGCAAAGGTAATGCTGAGCATAAAGTATCCCATGCCCTCGCCTCTGCGTGACTCCGGCACAGTCTTTGCCGCCAGCGTCGTTATTGACGTGGTACAGACGCCAAAGGCAAGACCGTGGAGGAACCTTACCGCAGCAAATACCCATACGTCAAAAGCGAAGAAATACAAAACTTGAATGGCAAGAAACAATGCCAGCCCGCTTATCATAGTCCTTCGCTCGCCCACCTTGCCTATGTGATGACCAGTGTATATCCTGGCAATCAGCGCTGCAAGCAAAAAAATACCTGCCGCAAGTCCCGCATGACTGGATGAAGCATGCAGATCATTCATTGCAAACAGTGTGATTATTACCAGCAAACTGTAAAAGGTCAGATATACCAGGAAACTTACTAACGAAATAGATATAAATTTTCTCGACCAGAGTTTCTCTTCCATGCTTGACCTCGCGTGTTGCTTATTTCTATAATGTGTATTATACTGTCAATGTCATGAGTTTTCAATGGTCACAGCCTATGCAAACGTGAAATATGCCACAATTATGATCATGTGTGGCTTAAAGGAGCACTTTATGAATCAGAAAAAGACAATTGACTTGCGCGTCCAAAAGACCAAAGATGCTATTCAGGAAACATTCAAAAGTATGATATGTGAAATGCCGCCCAACAAAATCACAGTTAAGGAATTATCGGAACGCGCAAGAATAAACCGAAAAACGTTCTATCTGCACTACACATCTATTGAAGCTCTTTACAGCGAAATGCTGCAGATCGTTGCCAGCGGATATTATGATGAGATAGCAAAGCTCACGATACCTGCCAGCATTGCTGATCTAACGAATGCCTTCTTCAGATATTTTTCTTCTCAAGGGAACTATGTTGAAAACCTTATCTGCAATCCGGATTATCAGCCCTACTGCAGCCAGCTGTTTCGCACAACATTGAAGCATAACCGCGAACAGTACAACCCATACGAAAACCATTCAGAAACCGAGCAGAGCATCATCAACTTATTCCTTGTAAATGCAACATTGGATATTTACAGAGAATGGGTCGCATCCGGCAAAGAGATGGCGATCAGCGATATCATTGACCTGACTGGCAAACTGCTCTATTCTGGCATTCATGGCTTAGAAAAGCGAAGCGATTATTGATTAATTTTGTGGCTATGATCATGGATGCAGAGACGATATATGGTACTGGCAGCCGTGCTGCCGGGCATGGAGCACCAACGTCAGCGAGCCGCAGCTTTGATCGGCGACTTTGACGGATCAAAATCACATCAAAACGAAGGCGATCACCCGGCTTCAGGTAACTTTCTGCGCGAACAAAATTTTTTTGTGCGTTTTTTGAGGCGAAAAAGACGGAAGTGGTCACCAATCGTAACTCTACGATTAGTTGATTGAAATCGATATTCAATTATGTTACTATTTTGTGATGAAAGATAAGATATCATATGAAAAAAGAGATAATAACATTGGAGGTGTCTATTATGGATACTAATAGAAAAAAAGAACTAAAAGATGCATATAAATCAAGGAAAGTCGTTGGAGGCATATGTTCTATACGCTGCAGTGGCAGCCAAAACGTTAAAGTTCAGGCAACAACAGATATTGAAGGATCAAGGAACAGATTTAATTTTGCGGTTTTAACTGATACCTGCCCGGATCCTTCTATGAGAGAAGATTGGCTGAAATATGGGTCAAAATCATTCTCCTTCTCTGTATTAGAAGAGATCAAGAAAAGTGACAGCCAAACTGACGAAGAATTCTCCAAGGATATTGAAGCTTTGTATGATATCTATCGTTTGCCCGAGTAATTGCACAGCTGCATTGCAACGCCATCAGGCATTATCTGGAATCCATACCGTTCGTAGAAAGAAGCGTTTTTACTTTCCTCGGGCATAATTTCAATGTAAAGATAATCTTTATATTTCTCTTTTACCATATTGATCATTTTTCCGGCAATTCCCATTCCATGGTATTCAGGGTCAACCAGAACATAATGCATCAGTGCTTTATGGAGCCTTGCAGGATATTGTCCGGATACCCAGCCAACGGATAAAAAAAGCTGCTGCACCTGCTCCTGTGTGAAAATCTTTTTCTCTGTATATGTAATATTCATCTTTTCCATCCTTATTACCCTTTATGATCACACCGCTTACATTGGATCATGATATTGTCACTATCTTCTTTGTAGAATACGCCTGCCCACTTGCAGATGCTTTGCAAAACAGGGACAATTGTTTCCCCTTTTTCTGTCAGAGAATATTCTACTCTCGGCGGAACCTCATCGTATGATTTTCGCGAAACGATCTCGTTTGCTATCAGTTCTTTGAGCGCAGATGCCAGAACTGCATCTGTAATGTTTCCCATTTCTTTCCTAAGCTCACTATAGCGCAGAGTCCCAAGTGCAGACAGCACACATATGATTCTGGAATTCCATTTGCCGCCAAACAGCTCCATGCCGTATTCCAAAGGACAGCGAATATCTTTTTCTATTTTTCTCTGGTATGCCATGTTTTCTCTTCCTTTCACGATTGTCCATGCACAGTAAAGCAGAATACCCCTTAATCTTATTGTATCGTGAAAGCTACTCATTATCAAGTAACTCTGTATTGCAAAGTTAAGAACCTAAAGGCACGAGGCGGGTTCAGGAATCAGCCTTTGCATCCGCCTCCGCACTTTTTTATTTTCTTACAAAACTTTCTTGTTATCTGCACCGGGAGTTGTCACTATAACTTTTTCCGGAGTAATGATCAGAGAACCCTTAGCTGTAGCAGCTCCATTAAACATCTTTTCAACCATTGCCTTGAAGGTATCCACGATAGCACCCTCGGTGATGTACTCAGCAACACCTTTGATCTGATATCCTTCCAGCGTATTAGTGTCATAAACGGAGACTGCAATCTTTCCACCATTTGCACTCAGGTTTTTCAGAGTCGTTTCCAGAAACACATCCCCGACTACCAGCTTACCGTCTTCTGTTACATCCTTGAATGCAACTGGAACAACATTTGGTTCTCCATTTGCGCAGGTAGCCAGATCCCACATGCCCTCTTTCAGCAGTTTAACAACATTTTCATTTAACATCAAAAGTACCTCCTAAATTGTATTCGCTTGTTTCAGCATATTAATTATAGTAAAATCGCTCTTGTCGAACAAGATATTAGCGAATTCATGAGTTGCTCATAAATTTAGTAGTATGCAATTTAGTTTGTACTAGCCCTATATAGAAAAATTTGATATAATCATATTCGACTGCAAGTACAAAAACCTAATGCTCACAACACAAAAGGAGAAAGGGAAATGAGAGAAAAGAGACAGCGTAAAAAAATGCTAGTTATACTGGCCACGACCATCATCATAGCGATGTGCTTTGTAGGCATTCATCTGACTGCAAATGCTGCAACAGATAACAAACCAGGCACGCCGATGATAACGAAGGCAACCGCTACTCAGACATCCGTGCAGCTTACATGGAGCAAGGCTAAGAAAGCCCGCGGATATATAGTTTACATGTACAGCGGAGGGAAGTATGTCAAGATAAAGACCCTGAAGGCGCATACATACACTGTAAAGGATCTGAAAGCCTATGCGACATATGAGTTCAATGTAAAGGCTTACAACAAAGAAAAGATCACAACGGGAAAGAACAAGGGCAAGTATAGAACTTACTACGGGGATTTTTCCAAGGTGAAGAAGATAATGACAGCGGCAATACCTGTTCCAAGTGCAACGGTCTCAGATGCAGCAATACGCAACGGAAGCACTGCCACGTTCGAGTGCAAAGCTGCGACCGGCGGAACGCTTCCATACACATATCAGTGGTATAAGAACGACACATCAATCCTCGGGGCAACCTCTTCTATATATACTACGGAGAAACTCTATTCGAGCGACAGCGGAACGAAGTACACCTGCAGAGTGACCAACCCTGCGGGATATGTCACAGCTGAAGGGAAGCTTACTATTAGAAATGCCATTATACCACTTACTGTATCCCTGGCAGACCAGTCCGCAGCGACAGGATCAGAGGTTACTTTCAATGCAGCAGTGTCCGGAATAGGAGGTATATATAATTATCAGTGGTATAAGAAATCCATAGAAAATACCGACTTCATAAAGATAGAAGGTGCGACTTCTTCAGCGTATTCGCCTCAGACTGGCACTACAGGAAAAGTCACGATGCACAATAATGGCGTGGAATACAAATGCGTAGTAACGGACAGTTCATCAAACACCGCCAGTGCGACAGGCAAACTGACTGTAACAGGTGCGACTAAAGTAGAAAGCTGGAATGTAGGAGCAGAAAATGATAATACCGCATACGAACGCGAATCCGCAAAAGACAATGTAGTAGCCACTCTATACAGTGACGGAGAACTTACACTGACAGGGAGTGGAAATACGGTTGTATTTACTAAAGCGCCATGGTGTGAAGGCACAAATAAAACAAAGGTACATTCAAGCACGATAGACTCAAAGATAAAACCTACCAGTATGCAATACTGGTATAACGAATGTTACAATCTAACAACGGCACCGGCGATACCATCAAGTGTGAAAGAAATGGCGAATACGTTCTGCAATTGCTCATCACTCACAAACGCACCTGCGATACCTGAGAACGTGTATGATATTTCCAACACGTTCGCAGGCTGCACATCACTAGCTAAGGCACCCAAAATACCGAAAAGCGTTAAATTAATGCAATCTACATTCAGTGGCTGCTCATCGCTTACAGACGCACCGGAAATTCCATCGGACGTGTCGGATATGATAAAAACATTCTACAACTGCAGTGCTCTGACAGGCAGGATACGGATAAATGCTAATCCACCAGATTTTGTTTCATGTTTCGAAGGCGCCTCGACCAACGCAGGCACATTACTGACAGTTGATTACACTATAGACGATGTATCCAAAATTAACGCTATAATTGGAACTGGCGGATCGAACATAAAAATAGGCGACAAGATCAGATCCTGATTACGGGGTCCCCGCCCTAATTAGTGCCGGCACTCCTGTCAAATGATATTTTTGTTGATATTATTTATTGACAACCCATAACAGCTGTGCTAATATATCTTACTGTTCGGTAGGTGAGGCTCCTACAGGGATATGGATTACTGCCGCGGAGTCGTGGAGACACGATGAGAAGGTTTGAACAGGCTATTTCGAGAATAAGGAATAGCATAATGTAATTTCACTGCCCTGTAAAGCTAAAGCTCAAACGAAATCGTAAGAGACTAAACTCATGCTCTCATGTATTCCTGCCGGATATATGGGAGTTTTTTTATGAAAGGTGGTGCTTATTGTGACAGACAGTCATAGTCGAAGTAGAAACAACAAAATGATGGTCAAAATTTACAGCAACAGGTGCCGTCTGCCTGGGGCTTGATTAAACTGCGTCTTGGCAGCCCTGACCATCGTTTTTATTATCGAAAGCGGTGGTTTTTTATTACCGCTATTGCAAAAGGCGATACTGCCAGGAGGTGAAAAATGAAGAAAACAATCACTAATAAGATCCGTACCGATGAAATCAGAGAAAGGATGCTGTTCGCTGCCCGCAGCAATATTGAAGATATCATGTGTATGTTCGGTACCAGCGAAAGCGGTCTCGATATATCCAAAATAGAAGATTCAAAAGGCAAATATGGTGAGAATGTCTTGACTCGCAAAACCAACGATTCTTTTGCGAAAAGACTTGCTGCTGCTTTTATCAATCCATTTACGTGTATTTTATTCGTCCTTGCCATCGTATCTACATTGACGGATATAGTATACGCTGCGCCATCAGACAGAAACTATTTCACTGTCATGGTCATAACTGCTATGATCATTATTTCCGGAGTACTCCGTTTTGCCCAGGAAACTAAAAGCGGCAATGCTGCTGCAAAGCTCTCCAGCATGATCCATACGACTACTTGTGTAGAAAGAGCTGACTGCGGTATTGCTGAATTAGCCCTAGACAACGTAGTCGTAGGCGACATCATACATCTTTCCGCTGGAGACATGATACCTGCAGATATGCGCATACTTACATCCAAGGACCTGTTTATAAGTCAGTCTGCACTTACCGGAGAAAGCGAACCTGTCGAGAAACTGTCTTCTGACCATTCCGAGACATCAGATTCACTCATTGATGCCCGCAATCTGGCATTTATGGGCAGCAATGTGATCAGCGGCAGTGCAAAAGCTGTCGTTATCGCAGTCGGCGATGACACTGTTCTCGGTACAATGGCCAAAGGCCTTAGCGGTAAATCGCCAAAAACCAGCTTCGAAAAAGGCGTTAACTCTGTTTCATGGGTCCTTATCCGCTTTATGCTGATCATGGTACCTGTAGTTTTATTGATCAACGGATTTACCAAAGGCAGCTGGCTTGATGCATCGCTGTTTGCAATTTCCGTAGCAGTTGGTCTTACACCTGAAATGCTTCCTATGATAGTAACCACTAACCTGGCTAAAGGCGCCATAGCCATGGGAAAGCGCAAAGTGATCGTAAAAAACCTCAACGCTATACAGGATCTAGGCTCCATAGATATTTTGTGCACTGACAAGACAGGAACCTTGACTCAAGACAAGGTTGTACTCGAATATCACCTTGACATCAATGGCCATGAAGATGAGCGCGTCCTCCGTCATGCCTTCCTTAACAGCTACTTCCAGACCGGCCTTAAAAATCTGATCGACATGGCCATAATTGCACATAAAGAAGAACCTGGAAGTGCTGATCTTGCGAGTAAATATGTAAAAGTGGATGAGATTCCCTTTGATTTCACCCGTCGCAGAATGAGCGTAGTCGTATCCGATGCAACCGGAAAGACTCAGATGATCACAAAAGGCGCGGTCCGTGAAATGCTTAAATGCTGCTCATTTGCCGAGCTTGATGCAAACGTTGTTGCGCTTACCAAAGATGTTAAAGACTTCATTATTAGGAAATCTGATCAGCTGAACGATCAGGGGATGCGGGTCATAGCCGTAGCGCACAAAACAAATCCAGCTCCGGTAGGCGAATTTTCAGTTCAAGATGAAGCTGATATGGTGCTCATAGGTTTCTTGGCGTTTCTTGATCCTCCAAAGGAAACCACCGCTAAGGCGATTGATGCCCTGTATGAAAACGGCGTTTCTGTCAAAATACTCACAGGTGATAACGAAAGAGTCACTCGCTGTATCTGCAGTCAGGTTGGCATAGACATTCATGGAGTGCTCCTAGGTTCTGAAATTGACGATTTGTCAGATGAAGAACTATCTGCAAAGGCTGAAGAAACTACTGTTTTCGCTAAGCTTTCGCCAGATGGAAAAGCTCGTATCGTAAAGCTACTGCGTGACAGAGGGCACTCTGTAGGATATATGGGCGATGGTATCAATGATGCTGCCGCAATGAAAGCTTCAGATGTTGGTATATCAGTGGATACTGCTGTAGATATCGCCAAGGAATCAGCAGATGTGATTTTACTGGAAAAAGACCTTATGGTCCTAAATGATGGAGTGATCGAGGGCAGAAAAACATATGCCAATATGATCAAGTACATAAAAATGACAGCATCATCTAACTTTGGCAATATGCTGTCAGTGCTTGCGGCCAGTGCTTTTCTCCCATTCCTGCCTATGGCTGCAATTCACCTGATTCTGCTCAACTTCGTCTATGACCTGTCATGTACAGCCATCCCTTGGGACAATGTCGACCGTGAATTTTTAAAAAGACCGCGCAGCTGGGATGCTTCCTCCATAAGACGATTTATGCTGCGGATAGGTCCGACAAGCTCTGTCTTTGACATCACTACATACCTGCTTATGTACTTTGTCATTTGCCCTATGATGACCGGCGGATCGTCATATCATCAGCTCAGCGACCCATCCCTTCAGGCCCTGTACATAGCGACTTTCCAAGCCGGGTGGTTCATAGAATCCATGTGGACTCAGTCTATGGTCATACACATGATACGTACGCGTAAAATACCTTTTATTCAGAGCCACGCATCGGCTCCTGTGTTCCTGCTTACATTTGCAGGAATAGCTGCCCTGACAATAATACCATTTACAAAGCTCGGTACCCTGCTCCACCTGGCACCGCTGCCTCCAGTTTATTTTGGTTATTTGGCTCTGACTATCACCTGCTACATGGTCCTTGTCACTATTGCAAAAAAACTATATATTAAAAAATATTCCGAACTGCTTTAATAATGCCAGAACAACTTTGGCAACCCATAGAATAAAGAGCATTATCGAAAGAAATACTGCTACAAGATCAGCGAAAGAGGCGTATGCGGTCCTGACTGGGGACCTATCAGAAATTTATCTTCACAATCAAAATACCGCAGTTATTCCCACTTGCCGGTACCGAGCAGATATGTTTCAAGGTCGCTGCCGACATTAGAGACCATGACACTGTTTCTGTCTACAGTTCCGTTACTCATGAGGTTTTTTGACTTGTAAGTCTTACCGTTATAATAGATTGCATAACCTTGCCAGTTGGCGGTACCCGAACTGCCATTGCTGGCATACAGGAAAACGTGTTTCTTGCCGTTTACCGTGAACTGATAAGGTCTCCAGTAAAGAGTATCCCCTGCTTGATAGACGTTGGCAGACCCGAAGAGCTCAGATGTTGCAACAGGCAGCGTGCCTACAGAATTGATAAGATCGCTGCCGCTGTAGTATTTGTCACCCTTTGAGGCGATATTGGCAAGTGCATTGTCGATCATGGAATCGAGCTCAGTCCCCATGCCCCAGGCGGCGGAGATGCTGCCGTCGGCATCATAAGTCACGGCGACGATCTGGGCCTTTCCATCTTTCTTCGGTATTCCGCTCGCACCTTTTACAGCTTTGTCCGATCTTCCGAAGCCTTCAAATGCTGCAGCTTTGGTCCTGTCTGTCGTCACCTTGCCGTTTACGGCGTCATAATAGTAAGTCACGGAATCCCCAGGCTGGTCCGACAAATATTCAGCTGCGGCCGCAGCCTTGGCGCTCCTGACATTGGCCATATCTGCGGCCGCACGGGCCCTGTCCAGGGAAGACGCAAAGATAGGGATGCTGACCGCGACCAGAACTGCAATGATTGCAACTGTGATCAGCAGTTCGCCGAGCGTGAACCCCTTTATATTCAGATGTTTATTATGTAACCTATATCTGTTTTTCATCATTTACCTCAAATCCTATAGTTTATACAACAACATTAGCACCTTTGTGATCTATTCTTTTTATTCATTGCTTTTGCGAAATACCATAAAGTTTCTGCAAGTCTATCAGTTTCGTGATATATTCTCCGCATCCTTTTGACTCTCCAATCCACTGCTACTATTATAAAATGTCTCGACAAATCGGAATTTGTCACTCTATTTCATTTCCGGTGCGAATAAAATGGCCTTCCTGTATGGCTGCAAAAGTTGCTATAGAGCAAGTGACAATTACTGTTGTTACAAATGCCTGCCTTGAGCATCTGCCGATACTGAAAGGTAATAGAAACAAGATACAGCCAGTTATTTTGTTCATTACCGAGTGTATCGGAATTAACCTGCGGAATATCACATAACTTGATACCAAATTAGTGAGTTTGATCACAACAATTAATGCGACCCACATCCATAACCATCTTGGCACATAGATAACAGGAAGTATTTTTACCAAAACAACTGCTACAAAAACAAAATCAGCAACTGTATCAAGTTTTGCTCCAAATGATGATTTCAATTCTAGTTTTCTTGCTATCCAGCCATCAATCATATCAGTAAAACCACCAAGAAAATAAAAGATATAGAACTGTACAGAGAAAGTGGAACAAGCAAAAACAAATACTGCAAATATGATACGGCTCGCTGTAACTACATCTGCGATATTCATTTTATGTTTCACCTTTGTAACCTCCACAATTTCCAGTTTATCTTTATTTTATCATGTTACATAGTAGCCTTGCAAGCCCACTACATAATAGAGTTAGATTAATTATATCATACAACTTACATACATGCTCATGTTAGTTTCTCACTTAGCAAAGCCGCAGT
>Ga0183101_1001307_pt1 | contig 14655 bp, 10 predicted proteins | sample Biomet3_FD_127790 | JGI IMG/M metagenome (GOLD analysis project Ga0183101, IMG submission 127790) | Microbial communities from bioreactor (seeded with sewage sludge) at LBNL, California, USA - Biofuel metagenome 3 | ecosystem: Engineered > Bioreactor > Anaerobic > Unclassified ... | reverse complement strand
AGCTAGCACGTTCAACTGGGTCATCAGGCATCATCCTTTCTCTTAAAGTTCAACAGCTTATCTCTATAGTATTCATACTGCTTGGTACGGAGTTCAATTTCCTTTGGGAGACCTTTCTCTAGATCAGAAGTGATTTCAGAGAAGACATCGAGTTTCTCTACAATCTCTTTCTGCTTTTCTAAAGAAGGCAATGGAATAACAGCATTAGCAATATTATCATTGTACAGTCTAGCGATTGTTCCGCCTGTTGAAATATTCCATGGACTTGTTTGATATATGTAATTCAAATAAGTATTTAGTGCTTTGCTTTCATCATTAGCAATCCATACAATATTTGAGTCTTGGAAGTATGCAGGTTTCCCATCAAATACAACTGTCCTTCCAATCGTACCTGCCGCAGAGATTAATATGTCCCCTTTTTTTGGATAGGAATACTTGTTCTTATAATCATCAAATGTTTCTTTAGAAATAAATGCATTAGGTGTTCCGCCAAAAGTTCCAATTTTGTAAAATGGAATATCACCTTGAGAAGATGTTTCGTTCTTCATGATTCTCTTGCACATGCATACCTTACCTATCTCTGATAAAGTGGTTCTTTCAACAACATCACCAAAAGTGAGCAACTTATTTCTATAGTACGAGTACTGTAGTTTTCTTGCTGTAAGCTCTGCTGTAAGCTCTGCTGTAAGCTCTGCTGTAAGCTCTGTAAATGTATCAAGAATCCTGACTATCTCTTGCTGAACTGGTAACGGTGGAACTGGTATTACATATCTTCCTACACTTGCTGCTGATAAATTTGGCTGGGCTGCACCATTATTAAATATCAATCTTTGTTTTAACTCAATATTTGAATTAAGAACATAATACATGTATTTTGGCATCAATTCTTGCTTTGCTCTAATCACACACAATGATGAGGCAACAGTTCCTTCATCAAAATTATCAATATATGCATTCTTTCCAATTGAGCCTCTTAAACAGTAAATTACATCATATCGCCTTATCTTTGCACCGCCAAGAGAACAATATTTATCCCTAGTGATTCTGTTGCAACTATCTATTTTGACTATTCCAGTATCAATGTCTCCAGCATTTATATATGGAATGCCGTTTTCTACCAAGTCGGATTTTGATGGATAGTTTTTACCTCTATCTCCATTAAAAAATAATGCAACATTGTTTAGCATTTTATATTCCACCCCATTAGGGCAATACTGTTCTATCAATTCATCTAGCTTGCTCATAATCATTCCTCAATCTCTGCAATGATCTTCTTTGCCTTTGCTCTGAGTTCATCTATATGAGCTACTGTCTTCTCTATCTCCGTGTTCAGTTCTTTTATATCTACCTTTTCTCTTGTATCTTCTTTCTCTACATAGGTGGATACAGAAAGGTTATAGTTTTGTTCTGCAATGTCTTTCTTCTCAACTAGTTTTACCCTGTTCTCAACATCTTTTCTATCCATGAACCAGTGATAGATTGTCTGGATATTTTCCTCTGTGAGCTTATTAGAATTCGTTACCTTTACAAATTCATTAGAACCATCGATAAAAGTAACTCTATCATCAGTTCTATTTTTCTTCATGATCAACAGGTTTGTGCTGATGGATGTTCCAAAGAACAAATTATCTGGCATCTGAATGACTGCATCCACAAAGTTGTTCTCTATAAGATACTGTCTGATCTTTTTCTCTGCTCCGCCTCTGTACATGATTCCAGGGAAGCATACGACTGCGGCAGCTCCCTCATTGGAGAGCCAAGACAATGCGTGCATTACAAAGGCAAAGTCTGCCTTAGACTTTGGAGCCAACACTCCTGCAGGTGCATATCTTTCGTCATTGATCAGGACAGGGTTGTCATCACCCTCCCAATTGATGGAATATGGCATATTCATGACAATCGTGTCAAATGGTTCATCATCCCAATGCTTCGGATTAGTCAATGTATCGCCTAAGGCAATATCGAACTTGTCATAAGGAATATTGTTCAAGAACATATTGATACGGCACAGGTTATAAGTAGTCAGGTTGATCTCCTGACCATAGAATCCAGTTTTAACTCCATCCATGCCTAAGATCTTGCCACTCTGTAATAACAGCGAACCTGATCCACATGCGCCGTCATAGACCTTGTTGACATGCTTACGATTACCCAAAGCCAGCAGTGTAAGAAGTCTACTGACTTCCTGCGGGGTAAAGAACTCACCACCAGATTTGCCAGCATTTGATGCATACATAGTCATCAGATATTCATAGGCATCGCCAAAGGTATCAATGGTCGCATCATCTACATTGCCAAGGTTCATTGATCCAACGCCATCCATCAATGCCAACAAACGTTTATTTCTCTCCTTGACGGTATTACCAAGTTTTGCACTATTCACATCAAAATCAGAAAACAATCCTTTGAAGTCTTCTTCTGAATCTGTCCCCATGGCAGATTCTTCAATGTGTTTGAAGGCTTTCTCAAGGGTCATGTTCAGGTTCTCATCATTCTTAGCCTTTTCTTTGATATTCCCAAACAGTTCTGATGGATAGATGAAGAAGCCTCTCTCTTTTACCAGAGCCTTCTTCTGTGTCTCTGCTGTCTTATCATCAAGTTTTGCATAATCAAAAGAGCTGTCACCAGCTTCATGTTCGCCTTTATTGACATAAGCAGTTAAATTTTCTGAAATATAGCGATAGAACAATGTCTCAAGCACATATGCCTTGAAATCCCAACCATCAACTGCTCCTCTCAAGCCATTTGCCATGCCCCATATTGTCTTATGAAGTTCTGCACGTTCTTGTTCCTTTTTGTTATCCATTATCTTTCCCTCTATTTTCTAATTAGATTAACCCATTGATTCTATCTGTTCTTCGATCAATTCATGCTTATACTTATAATATGTACCCTTGGCTATGCCAGCCAGTTTCATCACTTCTTCATCAGTATTGTTGCCATTGAATGTCCTTGATTTCTTCAGGATGATACTCTTAGCTTTTATGGACTTCTTGGTAATGAGTTTTGTTCCCTTCTTTATACCAATCTGCTTACCATTCAATGAAGCAGTCTTCATACCTTCTCTTGTACGCTGCCGGAGATCCTGTACCTCTTTCTCAGACTGATCAAAAGCCAGTTGAATCTGTTCCTTTGCCAGTACCATTAAGTATTTATTGATACCTTCCAATATCAGGTCCACATTATTGCCTGTAAGTGGAACCTTAGCTTCTAATGCTTTTCTATATATTTCGGTGTTGATATGTGGTTCTTTTAGGAAAACTAGGCTTATGTTCTCCTTAAAGAGTTTCTCATATAATTCGGATCCTTCTTTTGAGTTTCTGCTCATTCTAGATACAGAATCAAATATGACTGTATCTCCCTTTTTAAGTTCTCCTAACAGCCGTTCAAACATTGGACGCTCAATATATCTACCAGAATATGTTTCTTTCACTATTAAAGCATCAGGGTATTTTTCTTTAATATTCCTGACTTGTCTCTCAATATTTTGTCTTGAAGTAGAGATTCTACAGTATCCATAAATAGTTGACATTATTATCTCCATCTATGTATCAAAACAAACATCTTAATAAATTGTATCAAAATTATATTAAAAAAGCACAACTATATTGAAAAATAGTTGTACCAAATCTAAGGAACGTTTGATTAAGTAGAAAAAGGCGTTTGCAAATAATGCGAATTAAGAAAGCCGGAATCTCCGGCCTTCTTATGTTGTTTACTTGTCCTGCAGCACAATATCTATCAATGAGATTGCTACAGCAATGCTTTTTTGATCAAATACAGATATTCATTGCTCCAGATGTTTGAGGTCTACGAAACCCCATGTTATTTTAAAGCTTCATCTGAGTGAACCTCATTTAATTTTGGAGCGTCTAAACAAGGGAGCCAAAGGTGCCAGTTTCATTCAATCAGAAATTATTTATTCCGTTCTTTTTTTTTCTTCATAGATAAGAATACAGCAGCAGACAGCAGCATGCTTATCATAAATGTCCATGCTGCAATGCCTGAGCCTGCGGCTGACTTATCACCCGTATCCGGAGCATCATAGGATTCACCGGTCTTGTCAAAGAAATGTCCCGCATCCTGACCAGAAATATCAGGACGGATGTATTCTTCTGGCTTGGAAGGATCTGGTACTGCTGCAGGCGTATCTGCCTTCTTGATGTATCCGATTGCAAACGGTGAGAGACTGTTGACGTGAATCTGAAGGCCCTCTGAAGTCTTTACATAGCTCAGTGTCTCTGTCTCTCCTGCATGAGGACCTGTCGTGAACATGTGAATAATCTTGAAGTCGTCATCTGCGCCGGCACCCTCAGGATACTGCAAAGTAAACGTGATTCCTTCCTTAGGGAAGTTATCCTTCGTTGCATTGATCCATGTCTTGCCGTCATCGGTGCTGAACTGCAATTTGACTTCATAGACCTTGATATTGTCTGCTTGAATATTACTGTCTGCATTGTTAATTGTGATTCGCATTGCATTGTCTATCTTGGCAGGCGTATCGAGATTGAGGTCTGTCCTCTTCTTGATGTCATCAGGTATTTCGTTGATGCCTTCCTCCTGAATGATACGGGCTGCTGAGGTATCGGGATTGATTCTCCATTGTGCGTAGAGCGTAATGCTGGAAGTGCCGTCTGTACTAGGATCAGATACAAGATTCTTGACACTCTGATTGTCAGAATAGGCGGCAGAGCCATCCGCCGATGTACTCCAGCCGATAAAATAATATCCTGTTCTTGAATAGTTCTGTGCCGTCAGCTGCTTCCATTCATCATATGTCATTTGCTCATGATCCATGGCCCCGCCGCCGCCATTTGCGTTAAACTGAACCATATATCTGTTTGCTGTCCAAGCGGCAGTATATGACTTGTTCCCGCTGCTTCCTGTTTGAATGTGCACAGATCTCTGTGCAGTTGTTCCATTGGAACCAGTCCATCCGGCAAATGTGTAGCCGGTCCTTGTTAAATCTGCAAGGGTGATGTCAGATTCGGCATTATATGTGTCAGGATTGATTTGATTATTTGTTCCGCCGTTGAGAACGTAGTTGATATGATAGGAAACAAGTGTCCACTGTGCATACAGAGTAATTGTATTATCCGCAGCTGCCGTCGCAAGATTGATCTTTGCAATATCAGCAGTATCAGCGAAGCTTGTTCCATTTCCGTCATCCCTGGTATTCCAGCTGCTGAACGTATAGCCCGCCCTTTCAAAGCTGTTTGCTGTCAGGTTTTTCGATGTTCCGTACTTGAATGTCTCATCATTCATGGCGCCGGAACCTTCAAAATTTTTGTTGAACTTGATGGTATACTGATTTCCTTCGAATTGTGCTGTGTAGTTCCGAATCTCCTTAATATTGCTGATAACAAGACTGGCGTCGGTACCTGCAGGCATGCCGTTCAAAGACCAGCTGCTGAAATGATAGCCCGCCGCCGGAGCCGCAGTAAGTGTGGTGCCTGTGCCATATTCAAAGGTGCCGGTCCCCGTAACAGTTCCGCTTCCAAGCGGGGCTGCAGATGCATTAACTGCAAAGGTCTGTTTTTTAAACACTGCCTCATAGTCTTTACTTGCATAGGCGGCTCCTTCCCTGCTCGGAACAAAAGCAGCACTGGTTGATGCAGTCGTTCCATCAGTCGTATAGATCCATTTCTCAAAGTCATAACCAGTTGCCGGAACCGCAGTCGATCCAGCAGCCTCTCCTGTTACAGCATCTATCGTCTCAGTATCTTTCGTTACTGTACCGCCGCCTGCCGAAGAAACCGAATAATTGTAGGTAGCCGTCGGCTCAGTAATGATTGCGGTAAATGTAATAGGCTCGTAAATACCTGTATCCTTGGCTACCGCATCAATCTGCGCACCAGTAAGAGTTGAACTGGTTGCATTTGGCACATCTGTCTGGATTGGATGTGCTTTATCTGTATAGACCCATTTTTCAAAAGTGCATCCTGGCACCACTTCAACATTTACATTTTCTGCTTTCCCTGTTGCAGGAGGAAGAAACATTCCGTTGGGAAAGTTTTCAAGATGTCCGCGTTTAGTATTATTCACTGTGATAGTCAGGTGAGTTCTATCGTTTTCAGCATAATACAGCCTTATAACCAGGGTTCCATCTCCCGCAATTTGCACACCGTTTTGCCCGACCGGAGCCAGAATATCACCCATGGAGGTGTTATAATATTCGGCTTTATCTATGTAGTAGTATCCAGGAATAGGATAATCCTTTACAAGAGCACTGATATCAACCACCGCATCAGTGGTGCCGGTTTTACTTGCTTCCTTACGGATCACATCAAAGCTCACTACAGTGCCGGAATTGTTTTGCGACAGAAATTGTACTTTATAGGCAGTATTGGTATTTGCTGTCCATTGCGCAGTATAGGATGCGTTTCCAGTCACCTTTGCGCCAGGAGCATTCCCATTTTCATCTTTCCATCCCGCAAAGGTATATCCAGCCTCAGCTGTCAGTGTTTGCCCATCAAGAGAGGTGTCCGTGTTGAACTCAGGAAAACCTGTATTATATTGTCGATATGCGGTATAAGAACTATTTGTCGAACCGCCGCTACCTGTAATGCTGCCGTGGCTTCCCGGCTTGAATTCAATATCATATGTTTTTGCTTCCCAGACAGCCGTATACGTTCTATCTCCAGCGTTGTTTGTTTTAATCAGAAGCTTGCCGTCACGTCCTTGTATCCCAGTACCTTGCCATCCTTTGAATTCATAGCCAACGCGTTCTGGATTATTTATAGTAAAATCAGGCGTTTCAACCGTATATTTTGTGGGATTTATTTTCCCTTGAGGCATTGCTCCGCCATCAAGATTATACGTAATGTTATATTGGATCAGCGTCCATTGCGCATAGAGAGTAACATTTGTCCCGTCGTCGCTTAATGTCGAGCCATTGGCACCATCTCCGACAGCAGTCCCGGTTCCATCAGCTTTTGTATTCCATCCGCTGAAAGTATAACCCACCCTGGTATATGTGCATGCCTGCAAACCCATACCCGAATTGTAGTTGAAACTCTGCTGGGCCATTGCATTTCCGGTGCCTTCATTTGAGGCAAACGTGACTGTATAGGAGACCTGAACAGCCCACTTTGCGTACAGTGTCGTTGCGGCAGCAACAGGTGACGTGAAATCATATTCCGTCGTCAATCCACTGTCGGAATACCATCCTGTAAAAGTATATCCAGTCTTCGTCGGATCGGAAGGCTTTGCTGCCGTCGAGCCGTCGTTAACGGATTGTGCTGCCACAATTGAGCCACCATTCGTATTGAACGAAACAGTCCACCTTGTTCGTTCAAAGATGGCATACAGTGTTAAATTATCTGTCACAGGTGCTGAAAAATCATAAGGATTGTTGCCTGCAGCATTTGTAGCCCACCTGACGAATGTATAATGTTCTGCAACAGGATCTTCCGGTCTTGTTGCCCGACCGCCTGACACAACAGTCTGACTTTGCGGATCGCTGATAAAACCATCTCCATTAAACGTGACCGTATAGGTAACTTCCCCCTGCGCAGAAACATGTACAGGCATCAGTGCAGTTAGTATAAACAGTGACAATACAAGCGCAAATACTTTCTTTTTCATATGCTCTCCCTCTCATTGAACAATTAAAGCATGTCAATTCCTGATAGTAATTATTATACTGGAGCTGCCTGTTTCTTCGCATCATCCTAAAGGATGAAACTTTCGAATTAAGCAAAAATGCAAGCACCTCTAATATCGGAATTTGGCAAACGTACTTTGAACCAAAATTGCGAATCATTCTCTTCTGATTATTATTTTTTGGTTTTCTCTTCAAAACAATCCATAACCAGCTAAACCCATTGTTTGTCTCTTTTTCTGTAGCTACTGTTCTATCATCATTATCAGCTGCAGGACTTGCAGATGGAGCTTCTGTAGATTGAGCCACTTTTTCATCATTGTGTGCTGCAGGCTCCTTGCCAGAAGGCAGATTTGTTTCTTTACCATCTTCCGCAATCGGTTCGCTTGTAGGAATCGTTGTTGGGCTTGCAGTCGGTATTGTTGTATCCTTTGGTATCGAAATCGTCATTTTCTTAGAAGCACCACTACCGATGCCATTCACAGCTTCAATCATAAAGGTGTAGTCAGCACCATTCGCAAGCTCAGTAATCGTATAGCTCAGGTCACTTGCTTTCACTGTGATTGGCCTTCCCCAAAGCTCATTTCCTTGATAGACAACAGTCTGTGTCTTTGGTATAACCTTGCTTCCACCCTCATACCCAGCATGGATGACAAGATTATTTTCTGAATCACTCGAAGTGATTGTAATGCTTCCGGTCTCGATATTCAGTTCAGAACCAGCTGGCATCACGGTTACTGTATATTCTTTTGTGAAATCCTCACCTGCAGACTTTCCATTATAAACAGTTGCAGTCAGCTTGATGGTTCCCGGTGCCGGTGCTTTCAATACATTATTCGTTATTGAAGCATTTGTTGTTCCAGCATCACTGATTGTCCAAGCAACATCACGGTAACTGGAATTCTCGGGCAATGCTGTTCCAGTCAAGGTCAATGGTTCATTGATTGTAATCGTTGAAGGAATTGAAGCGTTGATATCCGTGACTGGAACAGAGGGCACATTGATCGTGAAATCTTTTGTGTATGCTGTACCATATGCAGAGCCATTATCAACTGATGCACGCAGGACAAAACTCCCAGGTGCTTTTGGTGTCAATTTATTTCCTTTAATGTGCCGCTTTGAACAGATATTCTGGATGAAGAAGCAGAAGTCTCGGTTCCTTTTGAGGAGAAACCATAAGCAGAACCAACAACAGGATACCCTCCCGCCGATGATGTCGCAGTGATCGTGCCGGTCTGAGCAAACGTAATATCAGCACAGTCATATGGTTTTGTTGTTCCTTGATATATATTGCCAGTAATCGGAGCACCGATAACTACACCTTCAGCAGATGCAGTCAATGTACCGGAACCAGTAAATTTTAGAGTCCCAGTTCCACCCTGTTTTACAACAACGCCTCCGCTCATATGCACTTCTGCGGATGCAAGTGTATTTGTCCCCTCAATTTGAATTGTTACATTCGCGCCTTGATCTTCGCCACTGCGGCTCAGTAATATTGGGACATTCAGTGCAGTATTGTTTCTGATTGTGACATTGCTAAGAATGATTGTTACATCACCTGTCGCCTCAATTGTACTGATGATACCTCGCCAGAGACCGGTATCTTTTTGTGTGTCATACCAATTTTGCTCACAGGAAATTAGGGCCGTATTATCAAAATACTCTTTATCTTTATAAGTGCCGGAAATTTTATACGTTCCTCCTTTGTAATGTTGATCATGCCGGCATTGTTATTAACATATTGTCCGTCATTGATGAAAAAGCCATCACTTGGTCCAGTGATAGTCTAACCAAAATCTGTTTTTGTTGAATCTGCAGCATATATCCTAGTAGGTTGAACTGTCAGCAGCATGCAGGCTGCCAATAAGAAACAGAATATTCTTTTTTTCATAAATTTCCACGCAAATAGTTTCGGTCTTTATATCAAATGCAACTGTATCGCTGCATCTCTTGCTTCACTGCGTTTCTTGACACCAAGTTTCTGAAGAATGCTCCTGACCTGTGTTTTAACGGTTGGCAGCTTTACACCTAAAATCTCTGCAATCTCCTGATTGCTTCGGTTGCTGCAGAGCAGTCTGAGCACCTGCAATTCTGCCGGTGTCAGCTTTTCTTCCATTCTTACAGCAGGCCGCAGAAAATCAGGATAATACACAGTCTGTTGGCGCACCGCAACAATCAACTGCTCCAGATATTTCTTATTCTTTGTCCATGTCATTTCTGCTAACATAGGCTGTACTGCTGCACCAAACTCAGCAATCGGTGTAATGAACCGATAGGTATATGCGGTATCCAGTGCTTTGGTCATTTCCATTTGCCAGGAATCATTTTTCTGACGATAATGGCAGACTGCCTGCAGCACATTGAGATAGATACCATCGATGACTCTTCCGCATTTTTTACAATATTGATCAAATGGTGCCATGCTGATCAATGCATCATCAATAGACCCATATGCAATCTGTGCCATTGTTTTTGTCATGTAGCGATAGCGCCATAACGTCCGGAAAGGCGGCAAAGAAAGTGGTGCTGATTTATTCAGCCATTCTTCTACATCCTTCTGATTCCCTGTGCGGAGCCACAGACGGCATTTCATCGCATCAATATTTGGCAGGAATCTGGTTTCTCCTTTATCTAGCATTTCAGAGCGAATATGCTCTAAAGTTGCCAATGCTGCATCCGGTTTCCCCTGGATTGTCTGGATCCTAGCTAATAAGCCCATCGAGGCGAACAGCAGGTCCGGTGTTCCTTTCCGTTCGATATCATTCGTCTGCGACATCAGTTCAAACATCAGTGATGTAACATCCTCGCCTTTTTCAAATTTACTCTCGCAGATAGCGCAGTCAGCTAAGCCAATACCGTCTTTTCCAAGGATTGCCTCCACTGGGACACGCATCGTCTTATAGAGCAGATCATCCATTTTGCTCCATTCACAGAAATCCTTGCCGCCATTCATGATGCTCGGCATACAGCTGGTCACTGAGAAAGAAGGCATTAACATGTCCTTCTCCTTCATCGCCTTATATGTATTTGTGAGAATCTCAATCAGATTCTTGCTGCCTTTTTGCGGAAGTGCAATATCGAGATACAGAAGCTGACTCTTTGCTTTCTTATACTCTGCATCTGTCTTCTTCAGTTTTGTCGTATAACCTTTCAATTCTTCATACCATTGATCTGATGTCTCATAATCCATACATATAGCACTCAGCATGCTCATACCGCACATCAATGTCGAAGAGCGAAGGATATCTTCCCTCGGCAGTGCATTATAATATTTTTCCAGTTCATAAAAATTTGCTTCACCTGAATGTTTTTGAGCATTCTTCACAAGAAGATCTGAAACCTTATAATGATCTCCGCTCTTGGAAAAGCAATCCAATGCATGCGGATAGTCTTCATGGAGTTCATAATACAGACCAGCCCGGCGATAGATTTCATTCTGCTGGTCAACTGTACATGCCTGCTGCATCTCCCATTGTAAGAACCTGCGGAATAACGGCCAGAAATGATAGGTGTCAATGCCGTCAAACAGGACCATTGATGTCTCATGCCTTAGCTGAGCAATCAATTCATTGACCTGGTTATTACCGCTGACGATCTTTGCCAGTTCTGCATCAAATGTTTCAAACGGTGCCAATCCGATCAGCAGCTGCCGCATCGGTATCTCGAACCGCTCATATACATATGTCTCAAAGACAAAGAAGGACTCTCTCCTTGCTTCATCTGCTACTGTTTCATCATAATGCCTGCCATTGGCCAATAATCGGCAGAGAATAGATACAATCAAAGGATATCCCTTGCTGTCCTCTACAAGAGCATTGAGCTCTTTATTCGGTAGACTGATATTGTGCAGCATCAGCATTTCCTGGATTGCATCCCTGTCCAAGCTCAGCATTGTACTGTTGATCTGTACAAGCATGCCTGTGACCTGATAAGGAATCAGCCAGTTTGGCAGCATTCCTCTTCCTAATACGATCAAATGTCTTTTTGGGTTTTCATTGATCCAGGAACAAACAGCCTGCTGTTGCTGTTCATCTTTGAGCATATGAATATCATCGATCATCAGGTTCATACACGTTGTCGGAATGGGCTCTGCCGACATATCTAATGAATCTCCATTTCTTATAAAGTTTGTGTAGCTCTTCAGCAGCAGCTGTGCTGCAGTTGTTTTGCCAAAACCAAAAGGTGCACCAAAATAGATGACTCTATATCTGCGCCATGATTCCATAAAAAAAGACCTCAATTTTGATGTGACCACAGTATATTTAAGATCGTCCTGCATTTGGGCACCCCCTGGTTCTGCTTGTTTGTTCATTGCTTTGATAGTATCAAATTTCCATCTATTCTGTCATCATCCTAAAGGATGAAAGAAATCAGAAGTGATACTTATTCATAAACAACATTAGAGATTCTTCAAGCAACAAAAGGCGGTGCATCCTGGCTTGTCGTTTTACCAGTGATACACCGCCTTTACCTTTGACTCAGTTCTAATTATTTGAGAACTTCCAGAAAACAAGGGATTCATTACTTAACCTTCATTTCCCGTTGAGTTACTATTCATCCTTGAATGAGCAGTCTATTGAATTATGCTTCGGAATATTTACGCTTTAACAACAGAGCAATGACTACTCCTGCTGCAGATATAGCAAAGATCTCACCATACAGCATTGAGTTTGTCTCATCACCTGTATTAGGTGTTGATGGACGGGCGTTTGTGGTATCAGTTGTTGTTGTGTTTGTATTTGTATCTGTTGGAGTCTCCGGTGTTGTTGGTCTTGAATCAGGGTTTACTGTTGGATTTGTTGGTGTTGGGTCATCTGGAGTTATTGGTGAAACAATTATTGCGTCATATCTAACCGTTGGGCTTTCAAATTCCTCTTGTCTAGCAGTATCATTGCTATCTATTGTATTCAAAGTTGTTACGCCGTTTGTAGCCATCGTATGAGTACCTCTTATTGTAGGAACTGTTGTCAGTTTCTCAGAATAAGTAAGCTGTACTCTTGCAAGTTCTGTAACAGGAACATTGATATCCCAAACGATATGTTCTTTTGTAGTGTTGGTCTTTGCAAAGTAGTGAACAACATATGATGCCGCCGTTTCATTCGCTGCGGATCTAAACTCATATACTGCTGTTTCACCATTTGCAGGAGCAACACTCTTAGCTGTATAACTATTGCCATCAACGGTTAATGACAATTTTGCAATATCATTTACGAAACTGAATGCATAATTATCATTGAGATTTGTCAGGCCTGTTCCCATTTCGTTGTAGACACTGCCAGAAGCAAGCATATAGAACACTTCATTCCCTACTGTAAGTATGTTCTGTGCTTCTCCACCTGCAAGGTAATTCATGAAGCCCGTGAATGCAGGAGCTACACCTTTACCGCCTTCCGCAATTGTTGTGTATGCGTGGCAGTCAATGCCTTCATCTTTCATCTGCTGGTAGATTTTATGCGACTGATAGAAAGACTCTTCCACGTTCGTAATAGGATCATAAGATGTATTATTTTCGACAGTGTACGGCATTGTTTTATCGTGTGTTCCGTAGAAATCAACATTATACTGTGCCATATTTTCATTTGCATCTGCAGCAGCGATTCCTTCGAGATAATCTGTCCAATCTGATGCTGTCCATTGTGCATAAGCTAATTGTCTAGCAGCAATTAATGCAGCTTCTTCTTTCGTTGCATATTTTAGATTCCATTCAGATAATGTGCCAGCTTGAGAATAAGCCATACTAGGAATACTACCTAAATTTGTTCCGTGATAATCCATGACACGTGTTTCAACACTTTTATAATCATAGCCGCTTGCTGATGTTGCACTGTCTTTGCAGAACAGGTATGTTGCACCATCACTTACTAGAAGCATGTGCTTACGTGAATTATCTACTGCTTTATCTGCACTTAATGTTTCTTCTGCGCATGCCAGACCCGCACTCATATTTGTGTAATGTGGTTGAAATGTGCTGGCAGCTATTGCATCTGTAACATTCTTTGTAATAATTGCTGCGATATCTTGTTTTTTTGCTGTCTTATAATCCGTCAAAGGATATGCAACCATTGCTTGGGATTTGAATACTACAAACCCAATCTTTACAGACGCGCCATTTGCTGCAATCTGTGCATCAAGTTCATCAACAATATTTGCAATTACTTTTTCAGCATCTTTTTCGCAGCTGGATACATCCATTACAAACAAAAGGTCCGATGACAACTGTGTCTCCGCTGCAGGCAGAGATAAAGTTACCTGTGTCTCATTATTTGCATCTAAAGCTGTTGCTGTCTTGGATTTAGAAACCGTCCATTGTGTTGTTGTGTCTTCTGCATTTACTACGGCTGTTCCAGTAAATATACTGACTGCCATCATAGCGGCAACAGCGATACTGGTTAATACTTTAAAATAATTTTTTTCCATATAACCCTTCCCCGACTGCAATTGAAAAGCAGCCATTTAGTAATGATCTCTTCAAGATCATTTGCAGCTGGCTGCCTTTACGGGCCCTATAGTTTTGCGTCACAGGTTTTCACCTGCTTTGCTATGCGATACTATATTTTCTTAAGATTATTTCATCAATGATCTGCTTTGATTGTTAGCAGACTATTTTAGCCTAGGAGAATTTGTAATTCTCTTTATTGCAGTTTCCGGAAGATCAACTCATTTTATGCTTCCATTTGAGACCTAGTGCAATGACCAATACAGAGGTCATCATCAGGAACGACCATCCCGCTAAACCTGACTGATCAGCAGTATTTGCAGAACGATACTCATCTGTGTCTTTCGTTGAATCTATCGTGTTCTGTGATGGTGCAACAGTCTTTTCTGCATATCCGATGGCAATCGGCGACAGGCTCATGACCTTGACCTGCAGGCCATTTTCCGTACGGATATATGATAGATTCTCTGTATTTCCTGCATTTGCACCGGATGATAAAAAAGTGACAGGCTGAAAATACACAGCCTGCCATTTTAGATGCTTCAGAAGCAGATCCCATTACGATATAATTGCAGTATATGATATGTGAGAGCTGGGCACGTCCACTATATGACAT
>Ga0183101_1000203_pt16 | contig 14661 bp, 19 predicted proteins | sample Biomet3_FD_127790 | JGI IMG/M metagenome (GOLD analysis project Ga0183101, IMG submission 127790) | Microbial communities from bioreactor (seeded with sewage sludge) at LBNL, California, USA - Biofuel metagenome 3 | ecosystem: Engineered > Bioreactor > Anaerobic > Unclassified ... | reverse complement strand
GCGGAGCCTGCCATGACGTGTCGCTTCAGGTGCGCCAGTGCCTGATCTGGAAAAAGAACTCGCTGGTGCTCGGACGGCAGGACTTCAAGTGGATTCACGAACCGGTGCTTTACGGCTGGAAAGAAGGAGCGTCGCACCGCTGGTTCAGCGATTTCTCGCAGACGACGGTGATGGAGTTCGCCAAGCCGCGCTGCAACGACGTACACCCGACCATGAAACCGGTCGAGATGCTGGTTTACCTCGTCAAAAACTCCAGCAAGCGCGGCGAAACCGTCATCGACACCTTCGGCGGCTCAGGCTCGACGCTGATCGCCTGCGAGCAGACCGGACGCCAATGCCGCACCATGGAATTGGACGAGAAATACTGCGACGTCATCAGAAAACGCTGGGCGGAGTTCGTCCACGGCGAAGGCTGCAACTGGATTGAAAAAACGCCCCTGACGGAACCGGAGGCGTGATGCATCATTTGGTGAAAAATCCTTTTTTCAATGCACCATCGACGATGTGCCAGTGGGAGGAACAGGTCTTTTGCAAAAACATTCGGTCGTGACTGATCAGGAGCAATGCGCCCGCACACTCCGACAGCGCCGCCTCCAGACAACGGATTGACGGTAGATCCAGGTGATTGGTCGGTTCGTCCAAGACGATCAATTTCACTTGACGCAGTACGCCAAGGCCGAAAAAGAGCTTGCGCCATTCGCCCGGACTGCAACTGGCCGAATCCAATATCCTTTCTGGGCGCGAACCCAGCGAAGCCACCACATTCATCACCTTGCTGAAATCGTCGCGACCGAGCTCTCGCAATGTGGTGTAAATCGTGGCGGTCATGGTCGAATTCAGCTCCTGCGGCATATACAAATATTCCGTCGGTTCCAACTTCAACTCTGGCAACAGTTGGCGCAACAGCGTACTTTTGCCGCCGCCGTTGTCTCCGGTCAGCGCAATCCGGTCGCGGTTGTCGATGACGAGCTCCGGAAACGTCAAATTACGGGATCCTCCCAGCGGCAATACACCCGCCGGAAATTTCAGCAGCACATTCCGGTTCGAATAACAACCGTAGGGAATTTTCAAACCATACTGCGGCTTTTTGACTTTGCCGAATTCCGCCAGCTTCGTCACAGCGCGTTCGACCGCCTTGAGCTGTTGTTTGGCCAGATCGCCGGCTGTGCGATCCCGACCGGAGACGCGGGCGGCGTCAATCCGGCCTTTGCCATCGTGATCGTGGCGGTCAAGCTTGCGCTTGCAATCGGCATTACGCGATTTCTGTTCCTTTTCACGGCGGCGCTGGAGTTCGGATTTGGTGCGCTTGAATTCGCGCTTCAGCGTTTCCTGTTGCGCAAAGAGTTGGTCGATTTCGGACTCCTGCGCGGCGATCCCGGCGGTGACGCCGCCCAGACGCAATGTCGTCTTGCCACGCTCCAGAAACAAACACTGCGAACAAAGCGCGTCCAGAAGTTCGCGGTCGTGGCTGACGATCACGCCGATGCCGCGAAACGTGTTTAGTTCGCGCAACAAAAGCTCGCGGCCGGAGACGTCCAGGTGATTGGTCGGTTCGTCAATGCACAAAATATCCGGTCGCCGGTGCAATGCCTCGGCAATCTGAAGTTTTTTGCGTTCGCCGGGTGAAAGCGTCTCCCAACGCGAAAGCATCTCCGACGTGAGCTTGAGATTCTCGCACAAGCGAAACGCATAACCATCGGTGGAGGTGAACAAATCCGCTGCGCCGTCGGGTGGGCTGAACACCTCCTGCATGCAGAATAGGGCGAGGCCCGAGGCCGAAACCGTACCGCGATCCGGTTTTAAAAGTCCGGTCAGGAGCTTCAATAAAGTGCTTTTTCCGCATCCGTTGGGGCCGACCACGCCGGTAAACCCGATTGGAAACGACAAGGAAAGTTCATCGAACAACGGTTCGACGGCGCAATCATATTCAAAGGAAATTCGGGAAATAAAAAGATGAAAAGACATCACGGCCTCCTCGACAAAGAACAACACCACAAGCGGATGAAAATGAATCCGCTAAAATCAGAAACGCAGACTGAAACGCCTGCACAATGTCGTGTTGTTACTTGCGCACCGGTATGTCCTCCATTGGGTTGCAACCTAATAATATACTGTGCCTTGGAAAAAAATGCAAGCTCTTGAACCGCAAATGTTACATTTCTGGTTCCGGAACTTCGGTAAACGCCATGGAATTGAGTTTGAATTTACCGCGCACCTCAGCTTTGACGATGCGCGACTCCTCCTTGGTGGCAATTTCGCGGAAGATGGCGGAGTAGAGGCTCTGCTCCGGAGTTTTCGCGGCGGTAGGAATCCATAGCCCGGCGGCGACGGCTTTGGCTACCAGCTCTTTCGCGTTCAGCGGGGCTTCGGGTTCTAGGACTTTCGCCGCCGCGTCGAGAAGCGAGAGCTTTTTCGCCGGAGCCAGAGCGGCCGGTTCCGGCATGGCAGATTCATTCGGATTTTCGTCTGCCGGAGCGGCCGGTTCCGGCGTTGCGCTTTCCGACGGTGCTTCCGCCGCTGGAACGGCGATGACGCGTTCAAACTTCATCGTCGCGAACTCCCTTCCGTTGGCGCGGCTTCTGACCAGCCATTTGCCGTTCTCGGTTCCGATCACATCAACTTCGATCTCGTTGCGTCCGACCTTGACAATGGCGGCGCTTCCGACCGCGATTTCGTTCACTGTGTCCATTTCGACCTCCTTGCGGTTGTTTTCGGCACTGCGCATATACAAGCGTGAATCCGCTGGCATAGCAAGGCAAAACCATGGAGACAATCGACTTATATGGAAAACTCTTTGAAACTGACGGCGCTTTCGCCGGAGAACATCGTTCAGCTGCTGAAGCGGGCGGGCTGTCGCGGCATGACGATGGAACTCCTCGAAAGGGATATCGACGCCGGACTTCCGGTGAACGGGGACGGCACGATCAATCTCATCGAATACACGGCATGGATGATAAGGGAGGTGAACCGCGATGGCAATGAATCCGAGCAAACTCAAACCGATTGACATCGTCCGGCTGGTCAACTCGACGCAGTTGCAGGCGGTGCTGAACGACCGCCAGCTCCGGCGGCATCGGGACCGGGCCGGATTCCGCATCACGGACGATGGCGGCCAGTCGCTCAATCTGTTCAAATACGCGGCGTGGCTCCGGGAGCAGCTGCTTGTCCGCGAGAGCGCGCCGGTTCAGACATACGAGAGCAAAAAGGCCGCAGTCCGCAACCGCAACATCGCGCTTGCCATCGCCGGACGCGACATCGGCGAGTTGCCGGAGGTGGTCGATCCGGAACGGAAAAAACTGGCAGAGCGCAGCTTCCGGCTGTTTTGCGAAAGCTACTTTCCGGAGACCTTCCGGCTTGGCTGGTCGAAGGATCACCTGAAGGCGATCAACAAAATCGAGACGGCGGTTCTGCGTGGCGGACTCTTCGCCCTGGCGATGCCGCGCGGTTCCGGGAAAAGTTCGCTGGCCGAGGCGGCATGCCTGTGGTCGATGCTGTACGGACACCGGGAATTCGTCATGCTGATCGGCGCGACCGAATCGGCGGCGCTGGAAACGCTCGAAAGCATCAAAACGGAACTCGACGTCAACGAACTGCTCGGCGAGGACTTCCCGGAAGCCGTGTTCCCGATCCAATCGCTGGACGGCATCGCCAACCGTTGCGCCGGTCAGCTCTACAAGGGCGAACGCACCCGCATCGTCTGGACGAGCAACGAGATCGTGCTGCCGACCATCGCCGGAAGCAAGGCGTCGGGGGCGGTCATCCGGGTGTCCGGGATCACCGGACGCATCCGCGGCATGAAGTTCAAAAAGCCGAACGGACGCTCCATCCGTCCGGGGCTGGTCGTCATCGACGATCCGCAGACCTCGGAAAGCGCCGGTTCGCTGGAGCAAACCCGGAAGCGCGTCCGCGTCCTGGCCGGGGACATCCTCGGCCTCGCGGGGCCGGGCGAGAAGATCTCCGGCATCATGCCGTGCACCATCATCCGTCCGGGCGACATGGCCGAGCAGATACTCTCCAAGGAAAAACACCCGGAGTGGAACGGCGAACGAACGAAGATGCTCTACAGGTTCCCGAGCAACACGAAGCTGTGGGACGAATACGCCGACCTCCGTGCCGAGGGGCTGCGCTGCTCCGGCGACATCCATGAAGCCACCGAGTTCTACGCCGTGCACCGGGCGGAGATGGACGAAGGCGCGGAGGTCGCGTGGGAAGACCGCTTCAATCATGACGAGATTTCGGCGATCCAGCACGCGATGAATCTCAAGCTGCAGGACGAAGTGGCGTTCTGGGCTGAATACCAGAACGAGCCGCTGCCGGAAGACCTGGGCAGCGAGGAACAGCTCTCCATCGACGGCGTCATCCACAAGCTCAACGGGCGCGGTCATCTGGACGTTCCGGTCGGCTGCAACCGCATCACGATGTTCGTCGACATCCAGAAAGCCTTGCTCTTCTATGTGGTTTGCGCATGGGAAGACGACTTCACCGGCTACGTGATCGACTACGGCGCGTATCCCGACCAGCGCCGAAGATACTTCTCCCTGGCGGACGCCAATCCGACTTTGCAGAGCGTTTCGCCGCGTGACGGCATCGAGGGTTCGATCTACACCGGACTGGAAAAGCTCACCGGCGATTATCTCGGACGGGAGTTCGTCCGCGACGACGGGGCTATGATGAAAATCGAACGCTGCCTCGTCGACGCCAACTGGGGCGCGAGCACCGACGTCGTCTACCAGTTCTGCCGTCAGAGCAAGTATTCCAACATCATCCTGCCAAGCCATGGCCGCTACATCGGGGCGAGTTCGAAGCCGATGAGCGAGTACAAGAAGGCGGTGGGCGACCGGATCGGCCACAACTGGCGGATGCCGAACGTCGCCGGAAAACGCGCCATCAGGCATGTGCTTTTCGACACGAACTACTGGAAGACCTTCATCCATTCCCGCTTCCTCGTGTCGATGGGCGACCGCGGATGCCTGAGCCTCTGGGGCCGCGAACCGGAAGCGCATCTGCTTTTCGCCGAACATCTGACCGCCGAATACCGGGTGAAAACCGAAGGGCGCGGACGCAAGGTCGACGAATGGAAGATGCGTCCGGAGAACAACGACAACCACTGGCTCGACGGCGTGGTCGGCTGCGCGGTGGCCGCTTCGATGTGCGGCGCGGTGCTGCCGGGGACGGATTCCCAGAAGTCGGCGAAGGCGAAAACGAGGCTGAAACTTTCCGAACTGCAAAAACAGCGAAAAAAGACGGAAAATCTTTAAAAATCGCGGCAGTAAAACGGCATGTCCGGGAAAGAAACTTGGCAGAAGCGGGAAATATCAACTCACAACCGGGAATCAGAAATATGAACTACGGCAGCGTATGCAGCGGCATCGAGGCGGCGAGCCTCGCGTGGAACCCGCTCGGATGGCGGGCGAAGTTCGTCGCCGAAATCGAGCCGTTTCCCTCCGCGGTGCTTTGCCGCAGATGGAACGCGAGCCGTCCGAAACGGCCGCTTGATCCGGCGGAGGCGCACAACGAAAAAGACCGCAAGCTCCGCGAAAGCTGGAAGAAGCAAATCGAACGGCTTCCGGAGGACGGTCTTGTCCCAAATCTCGGCGACTTCACCAAAATACAGAAAGGCGACTACGATGGAGAAATCGATCTCCTCGTCGGAGGCTGTCCCTGCCAGAGCTACAGCCTGGCGGGGCTACGGAAGGGACTCTCCGACCCAAGAGGAAACCTGTCCCTCGAATTTGTCAAACTGGCTTACCGGACAGGCGCGAGGCTGCTCGTTTTTGAAAACGTTCCGGGCATACTCAGCTCGGGCGACGGCGGAAGCGATTTTGCCGGATTCCTATCGCTCTTGTGCGGATGGGAGGTCAAGCCCCCCGCCGACGGCTGGCGCAGATGCGGAATCGTCAGCCCGGCGCCCGGATGTTTCGGCGTGGCGTGGCGAATACTTGACGCTCAATATACCCGAGTTCCCGAATTTTCGGGGGCGGTCCCGCAGCGAAGGCGTCGTCTCATCCTTGTCGGACATCTTGATAGTTGGCACTATCCCGCGAAAGTATTATTTGACGGCGAAATGCTCGGAGGGAATACTCCGCCGCGCCGCGCAAAGGGGCAAGGAATTGCCTCCGCTGCTGAAGGCGGCGCTGACGCGGCAGAGCCGGACTGTGTAACCGTTCCGGGCGACGCCTGCATCGACATCCGGCACACGGACATCGTGGAACACAGCGTCGCGCCGACGCTGATCGCCACCGACTACAAAGGCGGCAAGGCGGTCTGCTTCGAACATCACGCCCAGGACGCCCGGATCAAGCCGGTCGAAGTGGCCCAGACGCTCAGCGCCCGGATGGGAACCGGCGGCAACAATCTCCCGCTGGTTCAGGACGTCCTCGGCTTTATCAAGAACGACGCAGGGGGAGCCAAAGACGGCTACGGGAACGAAGTGTTCCCGACCCTGCGGAGCCAGGTCATCCCAGCCGTGGCGCGTCAGGAATGCTTCAACGTCACCTTCTGCGACGCCAACGGCGTCCGGAAAGACCGCAGGGACGGCGGCCTCTATGTCACCGAAGCCGAAAGCGGCAGAACCATCACGACCGGCGGAACGAACGCCGACACGGTGGTGGTGAACACGGAAAGGATTGGAACAACGCATGACAATGCCGAGGAAAGCAGATCCATTGAAATTATGCGAATTCTGCGGCAAGAAATTGGAGCGGATGCGTTTCGGGAATGGTCGCTTGGAAGACTTGACCGCATTCTCCCGTCGAAAATTTTGCGACAGGAAGTGCATGGCGATGGATTTCGACCGGAGGCCAATAAAAGCGAATCCTCAATGGATGACGGCGCATTACCATGCGAGAAAGCTTCTGCCGAAGACGCATTGCGAAACCTGTGGAACGGATATCAATCTCGACATCCATCACAAGGATGGGAATTGGCGGAACAATTCATTGCAGAACTTGATGTGCGTATGCAGGAGCTGTCATCTGAAAATCCATCGGCAGGGAATCCTGCCGTCCGGCGACTCTTGCCAATTGAAGCAGAACGCCTCATGGGATTTCCCGACAATTACACGAGAATCCCGTGGAAGGGCCAGCCGGAGAAAGATTGTCCCGACGCCCCTCGATACAAGGCCTGCGGTAATTCCATGTGCGTCAATGTGATGGCCTGGGTCGGGCGGCGGATTCAGCAGGTGGAAAAGGAGACCGGCAATGGAAGAGAATGAAATTGATTTGAAGCAGAAAGCCGGTCAGCCGAAGTCGGCTGAAATCGACGGGCAGAAGATCGAACAGCATCCCTTGCCGGATCAGATCGAACTCGACCGCTATCTCGCCTCGAAAGAGGCCGCCAGAAAAGGGCGCGGCTTCAAAATAACCAAAATGCGAAGCGGAGGCGCGTGATGCTGAAAACGATACGAAACCTTTTCACGCTTCGGGAGCGACCGCAGGTCAAGGTGGTTCGCGGACGCTATGATGCGGCGCAGACCAACGCCGACAACGCCAAGCACTGGAAGGCCGCGGAATTTTTAAGCGCCGACGCCGAAGCTTCGAGCGAAATCCGCAAAATACTGCGAACCCGCGCCCGCTACGAAATCGGCAACAATTCCTATGCCCGCGGCATCGTGCTGACTTTGGCGAACGACTCCGTCGGCATCGGACCGCGCCTGCAGATGCTTACGGAAAACGAAGAGGTCAACCGTCAGATCGAACAGGATTTTATGCGATGGAGCAAACAGATCGGATTGGCCGAAAAGCTCCGCACCGTCCGCGTGGCGAGATGCCAGGACGGCGAGGCGTTCATCCTGCTGGCGCAGAATCCCAATTTGCCGAACGAGAACGTGAAGCTGGACTTGCAGTTGATCGAAGCCGACCGGGTTACGGAGGACAAGTTCAACAGCGATCCCAACTGCGTCGACGGCGTCGCGTTCGACGAGTTCGGCAATCCCAAATCCTACCGGGTTCTCAAATACCATCCCGGCGGAGAATACGCGGCTTGCGAGGATGAGGGACGGGACGTACCGGCGGAGAATATGATCCATATCTTCCGCGCCGACCGACCGGGACAGCATCGGGGCGTGCCGGAAATCACTCCGGCCTTGCCGCTCTTCGCCCAGCTTCGCCGCTTCACGCTCGCGGTTCTGTCCGCCGCCGAGGCGGCAGCCGATTTCGCGGGCATCCTCTACACTGACGCTCCGGCGAACGGCGAAGCGGATTCGGTCGACGCGCTGGACACCATCCAGCTCGAACGGAACATGCTGCTCACCATGCCGGGCGGCTGGAAGATGAGCCAGCTCGACCCGAAGCAACCGGCCACGACCTACGCGGAGTTCAAGCACGAGATCCTGAACGAAATCGCCCGCTGCCTGAACATGCCGTACAACATCGCAGCCGGGAATTCGAGCGGTTACAACTACGCCTCCGGGCGGCTCGACCACCAGACCTATTACAAGGCGGTGCGCGTCGATCAGGCGTTCACCGAAAACGTGGCGCTTGACCGGATTCTCGCGGCCTGGCTTCGGGAATACAGTCTCGCCAAAGGACTCGAAATCGAAGCCGTCGAACAGCCGCACACATGGTTTTGGGACGGCATGGAGCATGTCGATCCGGCCAAGGAGGCATCGGCGCAGGAAACCAGACTCAACAACCGCACGACCTCCCTCGCGGCGGAATACGCCCGCCAGGGCAAGGACTGGGAAACCGAGATCCGGCAGATCGCCAAGGAAAAGAAACTTATGAAGGAGCTGGGCGTCGAGGCGGCGGAAGCCGTCCCCAAAACGCAAGCTCGCAACGAGGAAGAAAATGAACGAACAGAATGAATTTCTTGAAATCACCGCGTCCGCCGACGGCAAACGCCCATCGGTGAACGGCATGGCCTACTCCGGCGGCAAGATGAAGCTGCCCGGCTGGAAATATCCGGTGGTGGTCGATCTCGCGGGCATGAGCATTCCGGAATCCGTCCCCTTGCTCGCCAATCACGAAAACCACACTTCCAGCCGGGTCGGCATGGTCGTGGCGAGGATCGACGCCAATACGCTCGCTATTTCCGGCGAAATCGTGGCGGAGGGAGAAAAGGCCGACGGCATCGTCAATCAGGCGAAAGCCGGAGCCGACTGGCAGCTCTCCATCGGCGCGGACGTCGAAGAGGCGGAACTCGTGAAGGGAAGCCGCGTCGTCAACGGCCAGGAACAGGCCGGGCCGTTTTACCATGTCAAAAAATCCACGCTGCGGGAAGTTTCGGTCGTCGCGGTCGGAGCGGACCGCTCCACCCGTCTGAAAGTCGCCGCGGCATTCAATCTCAAAGGAGAATTCATCCCCATGAACGAAGAAGACCAGAAGGGCGAGACCGCCGTCAAGGCCGAGGCCGATCTTGCGCTGCAGGCGGCCAAGACCGAACGCGAGCGTGTGATGAAGATTCGCGCCGCGTGCAACGGCGAATTCCCGAAGATCGAGGCGCAGGCCATCGAAGAAGGCTGGACGCCGGAGGACACGACCGCCAAGGTTCTGACCGCCTACCGCGCCAAACAGCCGGTGACCGCCGTCAATGTCATCGTGAAGAAAAACATTGATCCCGACAGGAACAGCATCGAAGCGGCGGTTTGCCTCCGCGCCGGGATTCCCGAGGACGCGCTGCTGAAAGCCTACGGCGAGCAGACGCTTGAGGCGGCGTATCCCGACCGCGACATGTCGATCTCCGGCATGATGCGCGAATGCATGCGAATCGACGGCATGGACGTGCCGCGCCGCTTCGACAACGAGACCATCAAGGCGGCGTTCAGCACCGTGAGCCTGCCGGGGATTCTCTCGAACGTGGCGAACAAGAAGCTGCTTCAGTCCTACGAAGCCCAGCCGGTCATCGCCACGAAGCTCTGCGCCACCGGCGATCTCAACGACTTCAAGGAGACCGACCGCTTCCGGCTGACCGATGTTGGCGACCTTCAGCCGGTCGCGCCCGATGGCGAGATCAAGGACGGCGCCATCGTCGAAGAGGCGGCAAAGAACCAGATCGACACCTTCGCCAAGAAGTTCTGCCTGACGCGCAAGATGATCATCAACGACGACATGGGGGCGTTCCTCAAGGTTCCGGTGGCGATGGGCAACCGCGCCGCGCGGCTGATCGACCAGCTGTTTTTCAGCCGTCTGCTGAAGAATCCGGCGCAGTTGGACGGGAACGCGCTGTTCCACGCGAAGCACAAGAACCTTCTGACCGGGGCGACTTCGGCGCTGTCCGCCGATTCGCTGAAGAAGGCCGTCCAGCTCTATCTCGACCAGGTGGACGCGGACAACCAGCCGATTTCGGTCGAGCCCCGTTATCTGCTCGTGCCGACCGCGCTGAAGCATCTCGCCATCGAACTCACGAAGGGCGCGACGCTGATCATGGCAGGCGGCGCGGAGAACACGGTCCGTCCGGCGCTGAACGTCCTCGCCGACGAGAACCTGCAGATCGTAAGCTCCCCGTATCTGGCGAACTCCGCCTATGAAGGGGCGAGCCAGACCGGCTGGTATCTCTTCGGCGCGCCCGGCCAGGTGGACACGTTTGAAATCGGCTTTCTCAAGGGCAAGCGCACCCCGACTGTGGAACGCGGCGACCTTGATTTCAACGTCTTGGGCATGTGGTTCCGCGTCTACTTCGACGTCGGCGTCCGCGAGCAGGATTTCCGCGGCATGGTGAAAGCCAACGGCGCGGCCTAGTTCCCGAAGCCGGGCGGCATTCCGCCGTCCGGCGCAATTCAAATTCAAAGGAGTTTCAATCCATGTACGCTCGATATGTGCAAAAAGGCGAAGCCATCGACCATATGCCCGAGACCGCCGTCGCCGCAGGCGATGTGGTCGCCGTCGGCAACCTGATCGGCATCGCCCGTCTCGACATTCCCGCCGGAGTTCTCGGCGCGCTGGCCGTGGTCGGCGTTTACGACGTGGCGAAAGCCGCCGGAGCCGTTGCCGCCGGAACGCCGCTTTACTGGGACGCCGCCAACAAAAAGGCGACCGCCGTCGCGGCCGGTAATCCGTATCTCGGCAAGGCGACGCGAGCCGCCGGAGCCGCGGACGAAACCGTCAGGGTGCTCCTCAACGCGCCTTACACCGCCACCGTGGCGGAGTAAGTGGCGGAGTAATCCGATGGGCATGCTGGAACAGGCCGCCGAATGGCTGGAAGCCGAAAAGCGGAAGTCTCTCGCCGTCCCGATACGCTATGTCCGGAAGAACGGCGCGGAGCTTGAACTGAAGGCCGTGCGCGGACGCACTCTGTTCCGGGCGGAAAACGAATACGGCGTGACGGTCCGGACGGAGACTCGCGACTTCCTTGTCGCCGCCTCCGATCTGCCCGGCAATCCCGAACGCGGGGACGCCATCCTCTGCAACGGCTTCCGCTACGAGGTTCTCGCCCCGAACGGCGAACCGGTGTGGCGCTGGTCGGGTTCCTGCCGTCTGACGCGGCGTATTCACACCAAGGAAACAGGAGAAATCGAATGAACGGAGACGTACCGAGCCACGCCGAACTGTGGGAGGCGATCAACCAGTCCCGCATGGACATCGCGGAACTCAAGGGGATGGTCTCCATGCATTTCCGCGACGGCGAACACCATTATCCGCCCTGCAAGGCGGCGGCGAACATACAGAAGACCATGCTTTCGGCGGTCGGAGCCGCCGTCTTCGCCCTGCTGGCCGCCGTGGGCGCGCTGGTCATGGAACTGGTGCGGAGGTGAACGATGAGCGAAGTGTTGAAAATGGCGGAGGCCGTCGCCGCCGAACTCGCGGAGTATCACGCGGAAGTAATGTTCTTCCCGGAATTCGAACTCCGCGAACTTGAAGCGATGCGCGTGGCGGTCGTCCCGACCGGAACGGAATACAAGACGGTCAGCAGGAGTTCGCGCGAAGAGCTTCTGAAAGTCCAGATCGGCTTTCTGAAGCGCGGCTGCGAGGACGAACTCCCCGAACTGCTTCAGCTGATCGAGGGTCTCGGCCTTGGATTCCTGAACCGTAAACTGGCTGGCGCGACCTGCGTAGGCGTCGCCTACAATCCCATCTATTCCCCGGAGCATCTCCGGGAGCGCGGCCAGTTCACCAGCGTGATCGAACTCACGTTCAAGCGGTTCGGATCGTGAAATGCCGCGTCGAGTTCGACGAACGCCGGATCATCCTCGCCGTTCAGAACGGCAATCTGACCGCCCTCCGCCGGGCCGGAGCCTACATCCGCAAGGCCGCCAGAAACCAGGTTTCGGCCTCCGAAAAGGCGTCCATGCCCGGAACGCCGCCGCACACTCGTCGCGGCCTGCTGAAGAACTCGCTCCTCTTCGGAGCCGAGAAGCGGACGCAGTCCGTGGTGATCGGCCCGGCGGAGAGCTTCATCGGCACCGCGATGGTCGCGCATGAGTTCGGCGGCCGCTATCGCAAACGCCGTTATCCGAAACGCCCGCTGATGGGGCCGACGCTTCGGAAGACGGCATCGAAACTCCCGGATCTCTGGGAGAAATCTGTCAAACCATAAGGAGCTATTTCCATGGCAATCGTACTTGGCCTGGATGCCAAACTGCTGCGAGGAACCGCCGGGGCGACCGGCGCGACCGAGGTCAAAAACGTCAAAGACCTGACCTTGAATCTTGAGTCGGGCGAGGCGGACGTGACCACCCGCGCCACCAAAGGCTGGAAGGCCTCCGTGGCGACCTTGAAGGAGGCGTCGCTCGAGTTCGGCATCCTCTACGACACCGAGGACGCCGACTTTCAGGCGTTCTCCAGCGCCTATTTCAACAACACGCCGCTCGCGCTCTTCGTCTCCGACGGGGCGGGCAACGGGCTGGACGCCGACTTTTCCATTACCGGGTTCAGCGTCGAACAGCCGCTGGAGGAAGCCTTGAGCGTGTCCGTCACCGCGAAGCCGACCGCGTCGACCCGCGCCCCGGCGTGGAGGACCGGCAGTGGTTCGTAAGCGTCCGAACACAATCACAAAAGACTTTAACTGGAGGAACCTCCCATGAAGAGTTTTACCGACAACACCGGCAGGGCGTGGCTCGTCAACGTCAATGTCGGGACGATCAAGCGGGTTCGCGCCCTTTGCGGCGTCGATCTTGCCAACATCATTTCCATTGAATCCGGACAGAAGCCCAGGATCGAACTGCTGGAGCGGCTGGCCTCCGATCCCGTGCTGCTGGTGGACGTGCTGTATGCCGTCTGCAAGGAGGAGGCCGACTCCAGAAGCGTCTCCGACGAGGAGTTCGGACGGAGCATGGCTGGCGACGCCATTGAGTTCGCGACCGCCGCGCTTCTGGACGAGATCATCGATTTTTTCCCCGAAGCGAAGCGGAAGGTGTTCCGCCGGATACTCGACGCGACCCGCCGCTTCGAAACGAAAACGAAAGAGGCGCTGTCGACGCTGCTGGCCGATCCGAAGCTGGACGCGCGAATCGACGCCGCGCTCGAAAAGTTGACGACCTCGTCCTCGAACTTGCCGGAATCTGCGGAGTAAATCCCGATCCCTACAAGCTCCGCGAACTGGCCGCCATGGCGGAGGCGCGCGGTGGCTTCGAATGGGAACAGACCTCAAGCCTCATGGCGCTGATCGTCAATCTCGTGCGCAATCCCAAGAAATCGAAACCGGCGAGAGCCGCCGATTTCAATCCCTATAAGGTCAAGCCGAAAGTGATGGTCAAAGCGCCACTTTCGATTCTGAAGGAGGTGTTTGTGAAAGAGTAGGAAAGTCAGCATTTAATAAATTTTGACTTCAGCTTATGAATATCGAAGCGTCCCCAACAATGTTTTGACAACTCCATGCCCTGATTCTGAAACTGGGCGTGAATAGTACGAATGCCAACAGTTCTCAAAAAATCAACAGCAGGGATGAAATCCTTGTCTCCAGAAACAATAATTGCCACATCAAATTTTTTCATCCAGGCGTCTTGAAGCATGGTAGTAGCAATTAGCGTGTCAATGCATTTCTCCTCGGTTCCAAGCATACTTCCACCACATTTGGGACAATTTTGGATTTCCTCATGGCATTGAGTGCAAACCGGACCGGACATTTTTTGTTGTCGCTGAAGGAAACAAACATTCGCACCAGGAATCTTAGGAAGAAACGTGCTGATCCAATTCCGCAGTTTCGCATCTGCCCCATTGGCTGAATAAGAACCAAAAATATTGAAGTCTTGTAAGTCAAGTGCTAGATCGGATAAGAGCGAAGCCGCTTCCGCCTTAAAAACCTGCGGAACTGCAAACCAATCGGGACGAAAAGCAGGGTCGTCATTCTTGAAAGACAGAGTGAAGTTCCAAAAATCAAGGAAAATGGAAACTTTCATCCGTCATCTCCTTTAGGCAGAAAATTACCGGACACCATTTATTCTCTCACAGAGAGAAGCATCCGGTGGGTCTTAATATCTTTAAGATACAACAATAATGACAAAATGTCAACCAGAAAGTTCCCTTTTTTTATTATTTTGGGATGAAAATAGCGAAATTTGACTCATCGATTAGGTGTAACATGTCCATATCCAGTAACATCCGCGCAGGAGCGGCCTACGTCGAGGTCACCGCCGAAACGAGCAAACTCCAGCGCAACCTGAGCGTCGCGCAGGAGCAACTCAAGGACTTCGGGCGTTCCTGCGACTCCATCGGCAAGGATCTGCTGATGCTCTCCGGAGCGATGGCGCATCCGTTCGTCCTCGCGGTGTAAGGCGTCACCGCGTTC
>Ga0183101_1000073_pt14 | contig 14663 bp, 14 predicted proteins | sample Biomet3_FD_127790 | JGI IMG/M metagenome (GOLD analysis project Ga0183101, IMG submission 127790) | Microbial communities from bioreactor (seeded with sewage sludge) at LBNL, California, USA - Biofuel metagenome 3 | ecosystem: Engineered > Bioreactor > Anaerobic > Unclassified ... | reverse complement strand
CCCCCCCCCCGCCCCCCCCGGCGCGTGGGCGTCTTCCCCGCCCGCTCCGGCAAGGGCGGCGGCGAGTCCGCCGCAGCGGCCCGCCACGCTGTCCGCCAGGCGGCGGACCTGGTCCGGGCGCAGAGGCCCTTCAAAGAGAACCACGTCTCCCCGGCCCGCGTTCTGCTCCGCCAGGGCGGCGAACAGCCGTTCCTCCAGTCCGGCGGCGCGGACTTTTTCCGCCGCCAGCTCGCTCAGCGTCCGCTCCACCGCCCCGGAGGTCTCCGTCATTTTGGCGGACAGGGTCTGGGCCACAGCCCGGTTTTGCTCGTAGACGGCGGAGAGCACGTCCAGCGCCCGCTGTCCGCAGACGATCTCCATGCGCACGCCCTCCCGGAATTTCTGGACGGACAATACCTTTACCAGTTCCACCTGTCCCGCCCGCAGAACGTGGGTGCCGCAGCAGGCGCAGCAGTCCGCCTCCGGAAAGGTGACGATGCGCACCGCCCCGGTCAGCTCCTTCTTGCTGCGATAGTTCAGCTCTTTCAGCTCCTCCCGGGAGGGCCAGGCGATCTCCACGGGCTGATCGGCCGCGATCACAAGATTGGCCAGCCGTTCCGCCGCGATGGCCTGTTCCCAGGTGATGAGGGTGTTATAGTCGATGGTCACGGTGTCCGTGCCCATGTGAAAACCCACATTGTCGCAGTGATAGGAGCCGCACAGAATGCCGGAGAGGATATGCTCGCCGGAGTGCTGCTGCATATGGTCGAAGCGCCGGGCCCAGTCCAGGGCGCACTCCACAGTCTGCCCGATTTTCACAGGCCGGTCAACCATGTGGAAAACGACGCCGTTTTTTTCCTGCGCATCGCGGACGGCGGCCTCCCCCAACATTCCGTGATCGGCGGGCTGCCCGCCGCCCTCCGGATAGAAGGCGGTGCGGTCAAGCACCACCGACCAGCAGGTTTCCTGCGGCTGGCAGTCCAGCACCACGGCGGAAAAGTCCTTTAAAAAAGGGTCCTCATAATAGAGTTTTTCTGTTTCCATGTGGAAAACTTCCTTTCAAAGTTCAGGTGAGCGCCGAAATCCACGCCCACACAGGCTCCGCCAGAAACCATCCCGCCAGCGCCGAGCAAAGATTGGCGGCGACGGCGTACGCTCCGGCGCGGCGGCGGGACTGTTCCGTTAAAAGCCGGCGGTAGAGACACGTCTCCGTGCAGAGAATGATCGTCTCGATCAGCACGTAGCTGAAGATGTACCAGTAGCTGAAGCCGTTTTTGACAACGGGGATGCAGAAAAACACATAGAGCCCGGCCTGCGTCCCAAGGTTCACCAGCAAGAACGGCTTCCAGCTCTTTTTCCAATGGTAGCCGAACGCCGACAGAATCCCGCCCTCGATGACCAGCGTGGGAATCAGCGTTGCCAGAAGCTCCAGCGCGTAGGCCCGCCACGCGGGCGGCTCGGAGACTGTTTTGGCCTTAAAGTCCACGGTGACGGAGGATTGCAGCGTATGCCGCGTGATCGGATCGCTGACCCACGTTTCGCCGGCCTTGTCCGCGATCACGATGCGGCATGTGTCCGGCAGGCCGAAGTAACCGAAGGTATGGACGTTTTTCCCGCCTCCGGAGAGATCGTCCTCCGGCGTCAGGCTGCCCCACAAAGGCGCGCCGGTGCCCTCCGCCAGACAGGCATGCCAGCCCTCCGGCGCGGCGCCGCGCAAGGCCTGAAGCAATTCCTGGTCATAGGTGACGGGGACTTCCTGACCGTTTTCCCAACGGGTCTGCGGCAGATTATCCCCCTGGGAGGGAGGCTCGCCCTCCTCCAGCAGATCGAGGTAATAGAGCCCCTCGGGCGGATGGAGCACATTCACGGTGAGCAGGGGCTTGGGCCCGCTGTCTGCCAGCGCCGGTACGGTCAGCGCGATCACGACGGCCAGCAAGAGCAGCGGGAGACGCAGCCGGGTTTTCATAGCAGCTCCTTTCACGGGCAGCGGGGCCCGTCCGGCTCTCGGGCGTTCGCGTCCTTTCAAAAAGCCGGTCACAACAGGCCCAGACTGTGCTTCCAGGTCAAAACCCGGGTGCAGGCGGCGTCGATCGTGCTTTGGGAGAGCGTGCCGTCTTTCACCGCGGCCAGCACCAGCGGAAACTGCGTGCGGTAGTCGGTGGTGATGAGCAGGTCGTTGCCCGCCAGGAGGGCCAGCACCGCCGCGCTTCCGTCTTCCTCATAGGCCTTGACCGCGTCCATCGCCAGGTCGTCGGTCATCACCACGCCCGAAAAGCCCAGCTTGTCCCGCACCAGGGCATGGACCTTGGGAGAGAGGGAGGCGGGCAGAGATGCGTCCACCGCGGTCATGATATTGTGGGAGACCAGCACCGCCGTTTTTCCGTCCGAGGAGGAGATGCCCGATTGAAAGGGCAGAAAATCGGAGGATTCAAAGGTGGAGAGGGGCCGGGAGTCGATGGCGATGCCGGTGTGGGTGTCCGCGTTGTTCCCGTATCCCGGGAAGTGCTTCAAAACGCTGCCAATGCCGTCGCTGTTGGTCTGCGCGATCACGGCGGAGATATACTCCGCCGTGGAGGCGGCGTCCTGCCCCAGCGTCCGGGGATAGATGAAATCGTCCGGATCGGTGGAGACATCGCAGACCGGCGCCAGATTGACGTTGACCCCCAGAGCCCGGAGCAGCCGGTCCTTTTCCATGGTTTCGCGCACGATCTCGTCCAATCCGCCGTCGGCAAAGAGCTGCTGGGGCGAGCGGTATTTTTCTCTGCAGAGCGCCGGGTTGGAGCTGACGCGCACTACGCTGCCGCCCTCCTCGTCCGTGCCGATCAGGAGGGGAATGCCGCCCGCCTGTCTGGCGGCGTCCTGGTAGGCGGCGATGGTCTGGATGATCTCATCCGCGGTTTTGTCCTTGAAATCCCGGCCGAAGAGCAGGTACCCGCCAAGGTGATAGTCGCTCACATCCTCCACCGCGCTCTCGGCGGGGCAGCGGCCGAAAAACAGCTGGCCCACCTTTTCCTCCAGCGTCATGGAGGCGAGCGTCTGTGCGACCGGATCGGCGGAGGAAGGCGCAGACGCTCCGGAAGAAGCGGCGGGAGTGCTTGCGGGAGAGGAGACGGCGGTAGGCGGGGCGATGGATGTTCCCTTCCTTTCCAAAGAGGCGCAGGCGCTGAGAGCGAGCAGACAGAACGCGGCCAGAGCCGCCGCAAAAAGACGCTTCATGGAACCCTCCTTGCGTTTATTTTTTTCAGTGTAACACGGAGAGAGAAAAAAAGAAAGGGAGCGGAGGGAGAGAGAATGTCCCGCGAAAATTTGCCGCCGCAAAAAGCGGCAGGCTGCCGGAATCTCCGGCAGCCTGCTGAAAAAACATCAGTCCTCGTGCTTCGTCACGGTGATGTGCAGCTCCTGGAGCTGCTTGTCCGTGACCTCGCTGGGAGCGCCCATCATGACGTCCTGCGCGTTTTTGTTCATGGGGAAGGGAATGATTTCGCGGATAGAATCCTCGCCCGCCAGAAGCATCACCATGCGGTCCACGCCCGGGGCGATGCCCGCGTGAGGGGGCGCTCCGTAAGTGAACGCGTTGTACATGGCGGGGAACTTGGCTTTCACGTCGTCCTCGCCCAGACGCACCAGCTCAAACGCCTTGACCATGATCTCCGGATCGTGGTTGCGCACCGCGCCGGAGGAGAGCTCCACGCCGTTGCAGACCAGATCGTACTGATCGGCGGTAATGGTCAGCGGATCGACTTCGCCGCGCTCGGCTTTCTCCAGAATTTCCAGTCCGCCCGCGGGCATGGAGAACGGATTGTGGCAGAACTCCAGCTCGCCGGACTCCTCGCCGATCTCGTACATGGGGAAGTCCACGATCCAGCAGAAAGCATACTGCTCTTTATCCATATGGCCGGGGACGGCGGCGCCCAGCGTCTTGACCAGCACGCCCGCGGTTTTCTGGGCGGCGGTGAGTTTTCCGGCAGAGAGAGCCACGAAGTCGCCCGCCTTCAGTCCCAGCGCGGACACCACGGCGTCCTTATGGGGCGCGACGAACTTGGCGATGCCGCCCACCAGTTCGCCGGACTCGTCCAGGCGGAACCAATAGGCCTTGCCGCCGGAGACGGTCTCCACATCGGCGAGAGTTTTGTCGATGAATTTGCGGGTCTCCTTGAACGCGGGGACCACCACGGCCTTGACCACATTGCCCGCAAACGGCTCGAAGCCGCAGTCGGCGAGGACGGCAGTGGCGTCCTTCACCCGCAGGTCGATGCGCAGGTCCGGCTTGTCGGAGCCGAAGGTCTCCATAGCGTCGTTATAGGCGATGCGCTGGAACGGCGCCGCGCTGGCGCGGCTGTAAGTGCCGTATTTGGCGAAGATGGGCGGCAGCACGTCTTCCAGCACGGCGAATACGTCCTCCTGGGAAGCGAAAGCCATCTCCATGTCCAGCTGATAAAATTCGCCGGGGGAGCGGTCCGCCCGGGCGTCCTCATCCCGGAAGCAGGGGGCGATCTGGAAGTAGCGGTCGAAGCCCGAGGTCATCAGCAGCTGCTTGAACTGCTGGGGCGCCTGCGGCAGCGCGTAGAATTTGCCGGGGTGGTTCCGGGCGGGCACCAGATAATCCCGCGCGCCCTCCGGCGAGGAAGCCGTCAAAATGGGCGTGGTGATCTCCAGAAAACCGTGCTCCGTCATGGACTGGCGCAGGGCGGCCACCACGTTGCAGCGCAGCAGGATGTTCTTTTTCACGTCGGGATTGCGCAGGTCCAGATAGCGGTACTTGAGACGGGTCGCCTCGTCGGCCTCCCGGCTGCGGTTGATGGGGAAGGGCAGCTCGCTGTGACGGCAGCGGCCCAGAATCTCCACCTTTGCCGGAACGACCTCGATCTCGCCGGTGGGCAGCTTGGGATTTTTGCTGGCCCGCTCCCGGACGGCGCCCTCCACGCTGATGGTGGACTCACGGGTGATGCCCTTGAACGTGGCAACCATCTCCGGCGTCTCGGCCACGATCTGGGTGGTGCCGTAAAAATCGCGGAGGATGACGAAGGCCAGCTCGCTGCCGACCTCGCGGACATTTTCCAGCCAGCCGACCAGCTTGACGGACTTGCCCGCGTCGGTGAGCCGCAGCTCCCCGCAGGTATGGGTACGTGACTGTGTCATAATTAAAATCCTTTCTGTATTTTATAATTCAAATAGTACGGAGCGTTTACATGAAAAGAAGCTGCCGCTTGAGGAAAAGCGAGTCCGTGCGGCGGAGCAAAGCTCCGCTCAAACGTAAAAAGAGGGATAATTCAAATCCAAACAGTATTATTAAAACTAAATAGTACGATCTGTTTTGAAAAAGACGGCCGTTTCCCGTGCCTTTTTGTCTGAAGCCTGCTCTGCGCCGCAGCTGCCGACTCAGGACCGGAATTCTCCGGCGCTCCTTCTGCGGCGCGCCTCACCGGGCGCTCAGCCCAGAATGACGCTTCCTTTTTCCTTTTCCGCCAGGCCCGCCTTGATGCGGTAAACGGTGGCGGCGGGCTCCAGCTTGGTCTGTTCGCCGGTGGCCATATCCTTGCAGGCCACGACGCCGGCGCTGATCTCGTCCTCTCCCAGGAAGATGACATAGGGGATTTTCAGCTTGTCCGCATAGCTGATCTTCTGCTTGAACTTCCGGTCCTCGCAGTGGAGCTGGGCGCGAATGCCCGCCTCCCGCAGCCGGGTGGCCAGGGCGATGGCGGGGGAGAGGTCCTCCGTCATGGGCAGGATCAGCACGTCCGCCGGGGCGGTGGGCAGGTCGGGATTCAGCATCCCCTGTTCGCCCAGGACGTAGAAAAGGCGGGTCAGGCCGATGGAAATGCCCGCTCCGGGCAGCTGGCGGTCGGTGTAGTATTCGGCCAGATTGTCGTACCGGCCGCCGGAGCAGACGGAGCCGATCTCCGGGTGATCCAGCAGCGTGGTTTCGTAGACGGTGCCGGTATAGTAGTCCAGTCCCCGGGCAATGGTCAGGTCCACGACAAAATTCTCCGCCGGAACGCCGAACGCGCCCAGATAGCGCACTACGGTGGTCAGCTCGTCCAGTCCCTCGTCAAAGATGGGATTCCGGCCCCGGTATCCCTCCAGCGCCGCGAGGACGGCGTCATTTCCGCCGCCGATGGCGATAAACTTCAGGATTTCCCCGGCGTGGTCGGGGGAGACGGCGAGCTCCTGCACCAGAAGTTCCCGGACCTTTTCCGGGCCGATCTTGTCCAGCTTGTCCACCGTGCGCATGATGTCGCCGGACTGCGCGGAGAGGCCCAGCATGGCGTAAAAGCCGTTGAGGATCTTGCGGTTGTTCACGCGGATCTGGAAGCGCTTGAGCCCCAGCGTGCTGAACGTCTTATAGATGATGGAGGGGATCTCCGCCTCGTTGACGATGGAGAGTTTTCCGTCGCCGATAATGTCGATGTCCGCCTGATAGAATTCCCGGAAACGGCCCCGCTGGGCCCGCTCGCCCCGGTAGACCTTGCCGATCTGATAGCGGCGGAAGGGGAAGGAGAGGTCGTTGTAGTGCAAGGCCACATATTTGGCCAGCGGCACCGTCAGATCGAAGCGGAGGCTCAGGTCCGCATCTCCCTTGGTGAAGCGGTAGATCTGCTTTTCCGTCTCGCCGCCGCCCTTGGCCAGCAGCACGTCCGAGGCTTCGATCAGGGGCGTGTCCAGCGGCGTAAAGCCGTAGAGGGAATAGGTGCGGCGCAGGATATCCATAATGCGCTCCATCTGCTGCTGCGGCGCTGGCAGCAGCTCCATGAAGCCGGAGAGGGTGCGGGGTGTCATTTTAGGCATGGCAATAAGCTCCTTTGCGGTAAGTTGACGGCTGCGCGCGCACGGCGGGCAGCCCGTGAAGAACGGAACCCGGAAATGGACCCGGAGGGATGTGCAGGGGGCGCAAAAACCGCCGCCGGCGCGTATTCAGCCGAAAATCGCGGCTGACCCGGCAAAAAAAGGCGCTCTCATCCCCTGCGTTGGGACGAGAGCGAACCTGCGCTTCGTGGTGCCACCCAAGTTCAAGGGGCGCAAAGGCCCCTCCTTTAACCTCCTGGCTGCGGGGAGGGTGCCGCGGGCGTTTCCGCCCCCGCTCCGCCGCTGTCCTTCTCCCGGGCCAAGACCGGAGACGCTCTCACCGGCGCGTCTCTCTCTGTACGGCGGCAATCGGGGTACTGCTGCGGCTTCCTCGCGGAAAACGTTTCTTTTTCGATGCAATTCTATGCAATTTGCGGGAAAATGTCAATCCCTGTCCGGGCTTTGCACTCAGGCGATGGGCTTTCCCCGGGGATTCACGATGAGCCGCCAGTCCAGATCGCCCCGGGCAAGGCCCAGAATCAGCATTTCGGCGGTGGCGATGTTGCTGGCATAGGGGATGTTGTTCTGGTCACACAAACGGGAGATATAGGTGATATCCTGCGCCATGGTCTCGCTGTTGGGGTCGCTGAAAAACAGCACCAGATCAAATTCGTTGTAGGCGATGCGGGCGCCGATCTGCTGGCTGCCGCCGTGGGCGTAGGAGAGGAAGCAGTGGATATTCAGGCCTGTGGCCTCCGCTACCATGTGACCGGTGGTGTTGGTGGCGTAGATCTCGTGCTGGGACAGAATGCCGGCGTAAGCCGTGCAGAACTGCACCATCAGATCCTTCTTGTTGTCGTGGGACATCAGGGCGATATTCATATATAGGGCTCCTTTCTATCTGATGCGCGTCAGCGGCACGCGCTGGCCGGTGATGCGTCTGGCGATGTTCTGATACGCGGGGACCGCGCTCCCGCCGCCGCTGAGCAGCACGGGCACGCCCCGGTTCATGCAAAGGGGAAGCTGGCTGTCCTCCGGGACCACGCCGAGAAGCGGCAGTCCCGCGGTGTCGATGGCGTCGTCGATGGTGGCGCGCATACTGCGCAGCAGTCTGCTGCGCACCCGGTTTACCACCAGGTGGAGCGAACCGCGGGGAAACCGGTTCAGCTCCATGACCGTGTGCTGCGCGTCCCGGAGGGAAGAGGCCTCCGAGGTGGTGACGACCACGCAGCGGTTGGCGGCGCAGGTGGCCAGGCGAAAGCCCGATTCCAGTCCTGCCGGCGCGTCCAGCAGACAGTAGTCGTAGGTTTCCCGGACCTCGTCCAGCAGTTTTCGCATTTCCTCCTCCGTCACGGGCCGGGAGGAAATGCGGGCGGGGGCTGTGAGCAGGGAGAGTCTGGGGAGCTTGGGATGGATGGCCGCGGCCTCCGCCAGGGTGCAGCGGCCCTGCGCCACATCGGTGAAGTCCATCAGCGCCCGGTCCGAAAGCCCCAGCGCCAGATCCAGGTTCCGCAGCCCGATGTCGCAGTCGATGCAAAGAGTTTTGTGGCCCAGCAGTGCCAGCGCGGAGCCGACGCCCGCCACAAACGAGGTCTTGCCCGTGCCGCCTTTGCCGGATACCACTGCGATGCACTCGCCCAAAGTCCGATCACCTCCCGGTAGTCAGGCGCTCCGCGCGTCTGCGCGTCAGAGCGGCTGTTTTTTGATCTTTGCGAACGCCCTGGGATATTTGGCGGGCGTCGCTGCTGTTTTTTCAATGATAATCGCCCGGTGGACGATCTCCGTGCCGGGAATGGTGTAGTCCCAGACCCGCTCGACCCGTCCGCCCAAAAGCGAAATGGCGTGGGCCGCGCTTTCCAGTTCCTCGCCGGAGTCCACGGATTTCATGGCGATGAAGCGCCCGCCCACGCGCACCAGCGGCAGCCCAAGCTCCGCCAGCATCGGCAGGGCGGCCACCGCCCGGGAGGTGACAAGATCGAAGCTCTCCCGCCGGTGGGCGGCAAATTCCTCTGCCCGGGCGTGGACACACGCCACGTCGGAAAGCCCCAGCTCGCCGCAGACCTCCCGCAGGAAGTCCACGCGCTTTCCCTGAGCATCCAGCAGCGTCAGGCGCAGGCTTGGAACCGCGATGCGCAGGGGAAGCCCCGGAAATCCTGCTCCGGTGCCGATGTCGGCCGCCGTGCGCCCGGCAAAATCCACTGCCTGCAAAAGACACAGGCTGTCCAGAAAGTGCAGCGTCGCCACCTGCTCCGGTTCGGTGATGGCGGTCAGGTTCATCACCTTGTTCTTTTCCAGGAGGAGCTGGGCGTACCGCTCCAGCGCAGGCACGCAGTCCTCCGGCAGTCCCAGCGCGGAAAGACCGCTCCGCAGAATCTGCTCCATCACTTCCGGTTCTGCTCGCGCAGCAGATCGCGGATCTCACTCAGCAGGAGTTCCTCCTTCGTGGGCGCGGGGGGCGCGGCAGGCGCGGACTCCTCCTTTTTATGGAAGCGATTCAGCGCCTTGACCATGGTGAATACCACCAGGGCGATCAGCAGGAAGTTGATGACGGCCATGATGAGATCACCAATGGGAAAGATGCCGATGGTCACGCCGGAAAAGTCGATTCCGCCGGTGATCACGCTGATGATCGGGTTGATGATATCGCCGACCACGGCGTTCACAATGGCGGTGAACGCACCGCCGATGACAACGCCGACCGCCATATCCATCACATTGCCCCGGGCAATAAATTTCTTAAATTCGGCAATCAGACCGGAACTTTTGGACATAAATTACATCTCCTTGCTTTAGACTGAAACTTTTTGGGGAAATTCACGTTTCGCTCAGCCGTAGGGACGGCTGTAAAACACGGGCCAGAATGGCGGCGGCCTGTCCCCGGGTGAGGGTGGCGCTGCCCCTGAAATTTCCGGCCGCATCCATGCCGCTCACGATCCCGGACTGATAATAATTGGAAATGGCGTCCGCGGCGTAGCTGTCCGTGCTCACGTCCGGCGCGGCGGTTTTGTCGATCACGGGCAGGTCTCCCGTGACTGCGTGCAGCAGGCGCACCAAATCCTCACGGCGCACGGCGTCGGCGGTAAAACGGGCGGGAACGGAGTAGATGCCGCCGGTATAGAAACTGCTCTGCCGGCCCACCAGGTCGGAGAAGCTGAAGCAGCCGGCGTCCCACAGAGAGAAAGCGGCGGGGAACCACCAGGCCGCGCGCATGGCAGACTGATTTTCCGCCGACAGCTCCGTGGAAAAGTCCCCGGCCCGGCTCAGCGCGGAGGAGAGCGTCTCCCCGCCGCTCACGGTGCCGGCGGAAAAGCGGAAGCCGGTGCGGTAGATCGGCGCGGCGGGCTGGGAGAAATCGGGATAGCGCTGCCCGGCCGGCACGGAGTAGGCCTCGCCGGTTTTCAGCGTCTCCCGGGTCCCGGAATAGGTGCGGAGCGTTCCGTACCCGTCCAGTCCCACTTTCAGCGTGCAGGTGGTGCTGGCAGTCAGCGTCAGAGTGTCCTGATCGGAGGAGGCGTCGTCGGTCAAAAAGAGGAAGCAGCTGCCGTCGCTCTCCGACGCGGTCTGAAAGCCGGTGATATTGTCGTAGTTCGCGAACAGCTTTCCGTCGGCGTCATAAAACCTGTAATACATCGCGGCGCTGTACGCCTCCGGCAGGGAGGGGGCGACGCCGGTGCCTCCGCTTCGCAGATCACGCAGACGGGCGCAGATGCTCAAAAGCTGTCCCATGGTCAGCGGCCCGCCGGGGGAGAATCTGGACGCCGACGTGCCGTTCAGCAGGCCGGCCTGATTGCAGACACGAATGGACTGAGCGCACCACAGCGTTTCCGGCACATCGGAAAACGTCTGGGCCGCCTGTGCTTTTTCATTTTCTGAACCCGCTGCGCCGCAAGGGATACAGAGCACAAACAGGAACAGAGCCGATAGAAGGGCACAAAGCTGCCTTCGCTTCATGCGGCATCGCCTCCAGCCGCTCCAAACGGTTCCAAAATATGGGAAATCAGTGCTTTTTGGGCACCAGCTTTTCCTTCCCGCCCATGTAAGGTTGGAGCACCTTGGGGATCAGTACAGTGCCGTCGGCCTGCAGATTGTTCTCCAAAAACGCAATCAGCATCCGGGGAGGAGCCACACAGGTGTTGTTCAGCGTGTGGCAAAGCTGCATCTTGCCGTCCTCGTCCTTATAGCGGATCTTCAGGCGGCGGGCCTGAGCGTCGCCCAGGTTGGAACAGGAGCAGACCTCAAAATACTTCTTCTGACGGGGAGACCAGGCCTCGATGTCGCAGGATTTCACTTTCAGGTCGGCCAGGTCGCCGGAGCAGCACTCCAGCTGCCGCACGGGGATATCCATGGAGCGGAACAGCTCGACGGACAGTTTCCACAGCTTTTCATACCACTCTTTGGAATCGTCCGGCCTGCAGACCACAATCATCTCCTGCTTTTCAAACTGATGAATGCGGTAGATGCCGCGCTCCTCGATGCCGTGGGCGCCCTTTTCTTTGCGGAAGCAGGGGGAGTAGGAGGTGAGGGTCAGCGGCAGGTCGGCGGCGGGCACGATCTGGTCAATGAAGCGGCCGATCATGGAATGCTCCGAGGTGCCGATGAGATACAGGTCCTCGCCCTCAATTTTATACATCATGCCGTCCATGTCCGTCTGGGACATGACGCCCTCCACCACGTTGCCGTGGATCATAAAGGGGGGAATGCAATAGGTAAAGCCCTTGTCGATCATAAAGTCGCGGCCGTAAGCCAGCACCGCCTCGTGAAGACGGGCGATATCGCCCAGCAGGTAATAGAAGCCGTTGCCGGAGACCCGGCCCGCGGCATCCATGTCGATGCCGTCGAAGCTCTCCATAATCTCTGTGTGATAGGGAATCTCAAAATCGGGCACCTTCGGCTCGCCGAAGCGCTGGACCTCCACGTTGTGGGTGTCGTCGGGACCCAGGGGAACGGAGGGGTCGATCATCTGCGGAATGACCAGCATCCGCTTGCGGATCTCCTCGTCCAGCTCGGCCTCCTGTGCCTCCAGCTCCTGAAGGCGCTGCGCGTTGGCAGTGACCTGCGCCTTGGCGGCGTCGGCCTCCGCCTGCTTGGACGGGTCTTTCTTGGCCTGCCCCATCAGCATTCCAACCTGCTTGGAAAGCTTGTTGCGCTCCGCGCGGAGGCTGTCGGCCTCGGCAATGGCGGCGCGGCGGCGGCTGTCGAGATCAATGACCTCGTCCACCAGCGGCAGCTTGGCGTCCTGAAATTTCTTTCTGATGTTTTCCCGGACTGCGTCCGGATTTTCCCGAACAAATTTGATATCCAGCATGGCATTCACCTCAAATGAAAGTTTGGCGCGGAGGAAAAGTGTTTCACGTGAAACAAATATTTATTTGGCCTCGACGGCCTGTTTCAACTGCTGATAGCGCTGAGCGGGAGAGGTGATGCCGCTTCCGGCGTCGGTGGGGAGGAGCTTATCCTGTCCCGCGCTCTCCATCTTTTGAATTGTATCCTTGCAGGCGTCGTAGTCCTGCGCGGCATATTGCTGCTGGAGAACATAGAGCGCCAGCAAGGCGTCGCTCTGCTGCTGGGCGCTGTCCTTGGCGCTGCTTGCGTCGTCCAGCTGACTTTGCAGGGAGTCCGCCTGCTTTTGAGCGTCGTCCAGAGATTCCTGGAGTTTGAGGTTCTTATCCTGCTCGTCCTGCACCTCCTGCAGGGTGGAAACGGAATCCTGAAGACGCCCGATCACTTCACTGTTGCTGCGCTGGTGCATAAAAAAGGATATTGCCATCAGAACAAACGCCACAATGAAGAGAATCATAATATAGACGATGACCGGCTTTTTGCCGCCCGGCGTCTCCGGCGCGGGAGCCTGCGGTTCCGGCGCGCCCTCGCTGCGTTTTTCAAGTTTCAATCTGACCTGTCCTTTCGGAAAGAGCGGTTTCGCCGCCCGTATTGATTATTGACCGGTTTGCCCGTTTTTTTTCACCCGGATCAAAGCCAGCGCCTCCAAAAGATCGTTCAGGTCGTCCAGGCCGTAGTATTCCAGCTCAATGCGTCCCTTTTTTCGCCCGGTGACGATGTGCACGCCGCGCCCAAGGCGGGAGGAGAGATCCTTCTGCGCCTCGGCGGCATAGTCCACGCCTCCGGCGGGGCGGGCCCCCTTGTGTTCCTTTTTCTCGCTGGCCGCCCTGCGGACCAGGGCTTCCGTCTGCCGGACGGAGAGACCGCCGGCCAGAATCTCCTTCGCCGCGCGGAGCTGCGCTTCGGCAGGGAGGGGGAGCAGGGCGCGGGCATGGCCCGCGGAGAGACTGCCGTCCTCCACCAGCTTGCGCACGGGAGAGGAGAGAGACAGCAGCCGCAGGGAGTTTGCAACGGCGCTCCGGGATTTTCCCACGCGCTGCGCCGCGTCGTCCTGCGTCATGTGGTAACTCTCAATCAGCGACTGATAGCCGGCCGCTTCCTCCATGGGATTCAGGTCCTCCCGCTGGAGGTTTTCAATCATGGCCAGCTCGGCCGCCTTGCGGTCGTCGGCCTCCATCACGATGACGGGAACCTCCTGCAATCCGGCCATTCGGGCCGCCCGCCAGCGCCGTTCGCCGGCGATGATCTGATAATAGCCGGACTGGAGCTTGCGCACCGTCAGCGGCTGAATGATGCCGTGGAGCTTGATGGAGTCCGCAAGGTCGGACAGTGCCGACTCCTCAAAGAGCTTGCGGGGCTGGGAAGAACAGCTCTCCACCTGCGAGATGGGAACGGACAGACTGCCGGAGGACTCCGGCTTCAGCGCGTCCTCGCCCAGAAGGGCCCCAAGGCCGCGGCCAAGACCCCTGGCCTGTTTAGATGCCATTTCATCGGTCTCCTTCCGAATGCGATCCGGACTTCTGCGTCCGGTTCTTTCTGAGAAACTCCGCCGCAAAGGAGGAGTATGCCTCCGCCCCCCGGGAAGAGGGGTCGTAGGAAAAGATGGGCTTTCCGTGGCTGGGCGCCTCGGAGAGCCGCACGTTCCGGGGAATCACAGTGGCGTAGACCTTGCCGGGGAAGTAATGCTTCACTTCCTCCGCCACCTGAAGGGCGAGATTGGTCCGCCCGTCGAACATCGTTAAAAGAACACCCTCCATCTCAAGAGAGGGATTCAGGGAGCGGTGCACGATCCGCACGGTATTCATAAGGTCGCTCAGCCCCTCCAGCGCGAAATACTCGCACTGCACCGGCACCAGGAGAGAATCTGCGGCGCACAGAGCGTTCAGCGTCAGCAGCTCCAAAGAGGGAGGACAGTCGATGAGGATGAAGTCATAGCGATCCGCGACCTGGGCCAGCGCGTCTTTCAGGAGAAATTCCCGCCGGGGCATGGAGATGAGCTCAATGCCGGCGCCGGCCAGCGATTTGTTGGAGGGCAGCACGTCCCCGTATCGGGTGGAAGCCACGGCGTCCGCCGTCGGCAGCTTGCCGATGACCACTTCGTAGACGCCCTGGGAAACCGATTTGTCCACGCCCATGCCGGAGGTGGAATTTGCCTGCGGGTCAAAGTCGCACAGAAGGACCCGTTTCCCCGCGCTTTTGAGAGCGGCAGCCAGATTGACGCACGTGGTTGTTTTCCCGACGCCGCCCTTCTGGTTTACAATTGCAACTGTTTTGGACAAATCCGGCACCTGCCTTTTTCTGCGTTGTAGTGAGAGAGACGGGCTCGGCCCGGTCTCCGGGGCTCGCCAGACGGCGATTGTATTCATTATAGCAACTGCGCCGGGCACTTGCAAGGAGAACCGACAAAAAACACGGAAAACCCCGCGTTGTTTCACGTGAAACAAACACAAAAACGGAAAACCGGGCGGATGTTTCACGTGAAACATCCGCCCGACAGCTCACTCGGTCAGCAGGAAACCGGAGCGCGGAGAAAGGGGGAGGCGCACGCGCCCGTCCCCGGC
>Ga0183101_1002159_pt1 | contig 14664 bp, 19 predicted proteins | sample Biomet3_FD_127790 | JGI IMG/M metagenome (GOLD analysis project Ga0183101, IMG submission 127790) | Microbial communities from bioreactor (seeded with sewage sludge) at LBNL, California, USA - Biofuel metagenome 3 | ecosystem: Engineered > Bioreactor > Anaerobic > Unclassified ... | reverse complement strand
CAAATAATTATTTACATATAAAAATATACCTAACAGAGAATTTAAACCTTTCTGTTGGGTATATTTTATCACTTAAATTGCGCTATCGCTACGCGTCGATTCTTTGACGCTTACTATAAGGCATATATATCTATATAATTAAGTTAGAAGATTCTAGACTATGTTAATGTGAACTGTGATTATTGTTGTAAAGAAAGTAGTCAGAAGTTCTCTAAACACTGCTTTTTGTACTAAGAAATAAATGCAAGAAGTAATAATATCTTCTGAATTAAATATTTTTTGAAGAATTAATACGATATGGAAATATTATCGATTATATTAATTAATATATTGTAGAGTAGGAAAAATACTGCAAAAGAGGAGCGAAAATTTATTTATATGAATTTTATTTAATAACCAATTTAATACTATTACATAGTATAAGATTATAGGATATAATCCTAATACTGTATATAATATTACGGAGGATAAAAAAATGGTTTACAGAAAATGTAGATGTCAGACAGGAAATTCTAATGGAGTGCTTGGAGATACAGATAGAAGAAATTGTAATGGGGTGCTTGGAGCAAATGAGCGATGCAACGGAAGAAATTATCCTGCTGCAGATGCATTGGAAGATGCTTATAATCAAGGATACAATAGGGGATATTGTGATGGAGTTGAAGCAGGGCAAGAGCAAGGGTATTGCGAAGGATATGAACAAGGGGCAGTGGAAGGGTGCCAAAATGCTAAACAAAAAGCTTTGAATTGTATAGGGGATATCGATTGCTAAAAGTATAGAGAGCTAATAAAAAAATTATTATTTGGTAAATTTACTGAATAACAAATTAAAAAGAGATAGTATATTAGATGATATTGTAATTCTTATAATACTATCTCTATTTCTATGAAAATTTATATTTTAAAATTTATAAAAAATTAAAGAATAAATAGGAGAAAAATCAAATTATTGATTTTCCCTATATTAAAACTAACTGTAGAAAAGATTAATGGTACCAATTTTTATTATATTAGATATATAAGAATATTCACTACAGTTATACTATATAAAATAACAAGAAAATAGTTACTCGAATTCATAAAAAATAGGGAATATACATAAAAGCATAATCCCTTTAAGTTAAGTATATATGAAACAAAAATATCCAACCACTATTATTATACTTTATATTCTCAGAAAAAGAACAAAAGATAGAAAAATTATTAATTAATTGTCTTCTGACCATTTACCTAGTTATAAAAGAATATGTTTTAGTAATTAAAACTACTATTTTTTATTAGTAAACACGTATGTTCATTATTCTACTATTAATAAATCAAATACATTATTGAGCCTATATACACACTATAACTAAGATATTATTGTGACAAAACAATTAATAAATAAATTATCAGTAAATTTATATAAATATAGTATGAATTTTTGTTTTGCATTTTTATTTGTAGGATGTTATAATGAAATTAAAGCAATTAATAAAAATCACATTTTGAGTTCTTATTTAAGAATAGAGAGAATAAAGAGAAATCTTTATTCTCTCTATTCTTTTATATCAAATCTCAAACTAATACATATTATGAAATTATAGGAGCTTATTTACTAACATTATAATTAAATTACTGAAGAAAAAAATGGGTAACAGAAGTTATAGAAGGTGTGAGAATCCTAATGTACTTGGAGCTGCAGATATTAATACAACACTTGACGAGAATAATGCATATAATCAAGATATAATAAATGAGATTTTTCTGATGTAGAAGCTGGAAGTGAAGAACGATATTTACAAGGACATCAACGAGGTGCAGAAGAAGTGTCAAAACACTAAACAAAAAGCTTTAGATTGTATAAGAAATATTAATTGTCGCCAGAAAATATATTTATTATTTAGTAAGTTTACTAAGTACCCCAAAAAGAGGTAGGAAAAAAATCAGGTAAGAATAATAATACTATCTTTTTTTATTAAAAATATAAAATTGTGAATTACACATTTGAGATGAATCTATTATATAATTTAATAAATATATTAAAATTTGAAAAAATTGAAGAATGTAAATAGTTACTATGGTATAATATAAAAAAACGGTTTTTTGGAGGAGAAATTTGTGGAAAAATATAATGGCGATTTGAATATGCTAGAATTAAGAGATATTATTGATTTGAAATTTCTTCAAAAGTTTCAAGATGATTTTGCACAAAGTATGAATATTGCGAGTATAACAGTGGATAAAAATGGAACTCCAGTTACAATGCCAAGTAGTTATACTAATATATGTTCTAATCTTACTCAATCTACACAACTTGGGAAAAATCGATGTGCACAATGCCATGCCAGTGCTGGAGAGGAAGCATTTAGAACTGGAAAACCTTATATTTATAAATGTCATTCAGGACTTATTGATTTTGCAGCACCAATAATAGTTAAAGGAACCCTTATTGGCACAATTCTTGGTGGTCAAATTCTCTTTGATAATCCTAAAGAATCTGAGTTTAAACATACTGCAAGAGAGCTTGGTTTAGAAGAAGAAGAATATTATACTGCAGCTAAAGAGGTGAAGGTAGTAGAGGAACAAAAGATTAAGTCAGCAGCAGAAGTTTTATTTTCGGTAGCTAATACATTATCTCAAGAAGGATATCAACGGTTAAAGATTACGGAATTAACTGGAACCCTTACAGAGAGTTTTGAACAAATATCTTCTGCAACTCAGCATCTTGCTGCATCATCAATGGAAGTTACTGAAAATCAAAATTTATTAAATAATGAAATAGTAAAGGTACGAGAACTTTCTAATAAAATAAATGTTATTTTGGGTTACATAAAAGACATAACTAATCAAACAAAAATGCTTGGGCTTAATGCTTCAATTGAAGCTGCAAGAGTTGGGGATTTGGGAAAAGGGTTTTCTGTTGTTGCAAAGGAAATTAGGAATTTAGCAGAAAATTCTAGAGAAACATCAAAAAATATTGCTGAGTTGGTGAAAAAAATACAGGAATCAGTAGAAAAAACTATGCAGGTATCAAATACTACACTAGATATAACGGAGCAACAATCAGCTGCAATAGAAGAAACAAATGCTAGTGTTGAGGAAGTAACAAGTTTTACTATAGAATTAGATAAACTAGCTAAGTCGCAGTAAATCCTCAAATATGGACAGAACAGTACGAATAATATATTATGTTCCCCATTTTGGGGATTTCTTTTATTCTTTAAGAAATTATAAAGTCAGTTAAATCTTTTAACAAATCATATAGCAGACTATTCAAGTGTGTTTTGAAAGAACTAAAAGAATAAAAAAACAAATCTATTAAAAGATTACTGCTTGTAAATAATTATGATAATTAAAGTTAAAAGGTTTGTTTATAGATTTAGAAATTATATAAATTGTAAATATTTTAAGAAATAAAAAAGAAACGTTAAGAAAAAATTAGCTTTCCACTTCCAATTATCACAAAGGTATAGTCATAATCAATGGGTAATAGATTATATTTTTGTGATTGAGGTTTTAACCTAAAAGCTTGCTGCATTAACTGATTAGAGTCAAATATAATTATTGTTGCAGTAGCATTTTGAGATATATTTTCAACTTTAGGAGACATATTTGGTGATAAATTCAAATCTCTTACAGAATATATGCCTTGAGAGTATTGTTTTTGTTGAGCTACAGCATTTGATGTGTTAATAATTAACGATGTAGATAGTAAAAAGGAAATTATGCAAATGAGTTTTTTCATTAATATTAGCCACCTTTCATAATTTTAAATACGTTTTAAATAACAGCTAGGAAATTTTAGCTTGTTTAAAAGTTAATTTAACATCGCCATATATTATGAATTTGTAGTCAGGTTTAATTGGAATTAATGGATTTCTGGTAGAACTAGGTGGTATTCTTATAAATTGTTCTACATTTTTACTAGAATTAATAATAAATAATAAACCATCAACGTAGGGTTCATTATTTTCTACAATGTAAGTAACATTATCAGCAAGATTAAGATCTTTCATTGTATAAAAACCTTGGGAATATATTTTTGCTTGAGCAAATGTATTTACTGTATTTATAGTAAATGATATGAAGAAAAAGATGGAAAATAAAATAACAGATTTTTTCATATGATTATCAACCTTTCATAAATTAAGTAGTATTCAAATAAGGAGTTAAATTTATTATATGGAGTATAGAAAAATATATTCGTTATAGGAAGGAGGATACTTATGTTAAATGAGAAAGAAATTAAACATTTTAAGCTTATTCTGAAAAAAGAGAATTGCAGATTAGAATCCAATATTAAATTCTTTAAATCAAAAGGTACTGATCTTGATGAAGCGTGTCTAGAAGAACAGAAGAGGCAAGAAAATGCTTTGTCTGAAAATAAAGAGACAATTATAAAATTAGATAAAATGCTAAGAGAGATATCTAATTAAACATTTGATTAATTGAATAATATTGAAAGAGCATATAAAAACCCCAATTAAGGGGCAGAAAATGAATAGAATAAAGTATAAGATGACTATTAATTTAGATCTACTAAAAGAGAAAATAATATTTTGAAGATTATATTTAATTATATGAAGATGATTTTAAAATAATTCTAAACATGGATAAATAACTTGTAATCTTAAAAAAGTGAACATAAGACAAAACATATTAAAAAATAATATCTAGCTATCAGTTAAATGGGATCTAGGTTAACAATCTATTTTGTTATTAAAGTTTAATCTGTTTAAATCTTCCTTTGCTTCTGATACTAAAGTTCTATCAATTCACTATTTTTTTAAAAAACTTATCTAAGATAAATAGTAATCCTATATAAAAAGAGGGATTTAGATTTCAATGTGTAATACTATACTTTGGATTATTTATACTTATGTTATAAAAAATAAGGGGTGGTATACAAATGAAGTGCTTATTAAATGAAAATGTAATTCTAAAAGAATATAGATTGATTTGATTATTCAAAACATTACAATCTTAGAAATATATAAAGAAATTTTATAATAAGATTGGTAATTCGTCTGTAAATAAAATATAAAAAAACCCCTATATAAGGGGTAAAAAGTGAATGGATAAAAATTATAAAGTGAATATTAACAAAAGAGAGAAACATTCAAGATGTTACTTTAGATTATATGACATATATCTTCAAAAGATTCATAATATTAAATGTTGAGTTTGTAAATAATTATTTTGGGTCCAAAGTGTATAGTTAAACACTCATTGTGGCTTGGTATATTTATGATAGGAAATTCTAATTATCTTTCCAGTTTCATCGAATTTATAATTTGTTCTACTAGAAGGACTTAGTCCAGAGACAAGATTCATTCCTACCGTGTAAATTGCATCTGCATATTCACGAGGATTTTGAATAACAGTTCCTGCCATAACTCCTTGATCGATTAATTGTAATGCTTTTGGCAAGCCATTAATTCCAAATGTAGGAATATACTTTGATTTGTCTCCTTTGTTATATCCATACTTTTGTAGTGTTTCAAGGGCACCAATTGCCATAGCATCATTATTCGAGATTATTGCTTCAATCTTACCGTCAAATTAAAAAAAAACATCCTCCAGATTAACTCTAGCGCAGTTTTGCATCCAACCACAAGGTATTGAGAAAAGTTCTTGAGTTTTTATTCCAGCATCATTAATAGTTTGAATGGAAGATTTAGTTCTGGCAAGTGTTGCAGGGTCATTAACTGGTCCTTGTAGTATGGCATACTGCATCATATTATCTTTATTTTTATCTAGAATTTCTTTATTAGAGTTCCATGTACCAACAATAAGTTCGCCTTGTAAAACACCAGATTGCTCGTCATCCCCGCCTATAATAACACTAGTTGAATCTTGTAGATACTGTGAAAATGATGGATCTGGAGGTGCAAGTATTATTAATGGGATTCTTTCGCTAATTATTCTGGAAATACTATTTTGTGATTGTTCAATATCACGGCTAACTGGACTTACTACATAAAGGCCAAATGCTTTAGTACTAAGTGCCTGAGTAATATTATCATTTTGAATACCTTGATTTGTTTTGGAATCAAAAAAAGTAAATTGAACTTTATTTTCATTTTCTTTTTGTATATTTTCTAAGTTTTCCTTAATACGTGAATAAAATTCTTCGCCAGCATTATATAAAAATACTCCAACTTTTACTGGATTTTGAGGATTAGTATTAGGAGCTGCATATGCATTGAATTCAATCATTGGTAATAACAAGATAAAAGCTATAAAAGCTGACAATATTTTCTTTAATATGTTCATATTAAGCCTCCATTAATATCCTTTTAATTAAAATACATAGTAATAGATTTACTAGTATAATGAAATTTATTCAATATTATAATAATCTAAATATGTTTTATGAGAAGCTTAAAAAGGAAATAGTAAAATTAAGCTAAATATTAATTTAATGGATAAAATTAGATTAAAAGTCAGTATAATAAATTACAACAATAAACATTTCGTGTTATAATATTAGAATAATTTGTTATATGAGATGATATTATGATAAAATGTAAAAAAAGATTATGAACTTGGAGTGAAACAAATTGACGAACAGCATGAAAAGTTATTTGAGATTGCAGATAGAGCATATAAGTTATTAACTAATGACTTTATTAGTGATAAATATGATAAAATTATTGAAATAATTGGAGAATTAAAAGAATATACATTGTTCCATTTTAAATCTGAGGAAGAATATATGTTAAGTATTGGACATAGAAGGTTTTTATCTCATAAAGTAGAGCATGAAAACTTTATAAAGGATATTGATAATATTGACCTTTATAAAATTGACTCAAACCAAGATCAATCTGTAAAAGAAATATTAGAATTTGTTGTGAATTGGATAGATATTCATATATTAAATCAAGATAAGCTTATAGTAGAAAGTTAGTATCATACTTTTTTGAAGCAGTAGTTATTAGAAATATAGCTACTGCTTTTTATATTAGTAGGAAGTTGACAGGGAAAAATTAGTATAATTTTATACAAAAGAATTATATTTTGGAGTAAGCTGATTTGATAATGTAACAATATTATTCTTATGCTCATATTATGTTATAAGGTTTTTGCACCTATAAAGGGAGGTTAAACAATGCTTATTGAAAAGTTTGTAGTATTCTCCATTGGACAAGAAGAATATGCAGTACCAATATCCCAAGTTAAAGAAGTTATTTATTATACAATTCCTACAAGGATACCCTCAAGTATGGATAGTGTGATTGGTGTTATAAATTTAAGAGGTAAAATACTACCTATTTTGAATTTAAGCAAAGAGATTGGTATTAAAAGTAATAAGGAATTTAAAGAGCAAAAAATTATTATTATTGAAAATAATAATCCCTTTGGAGTAATTGTTGATGATGTTGAAGAAGTTATTAAGTTACCTAAAGAAAATATTAATAGGATTGACAGTATATATGAAGGAGAAGAATATATCATTGGAATTACTAGAGTAAAGGATAGATTAATAATAATAATGGATTTAAATCTATTTTGGGAGGAAATATCAGGATGAGATTTACAATTAAAAAGAAATTAATTGCAGCATTTGGATTAATAATTTTGCTGGCATCTTTTTTAGGGATGTATTCCATATCATCAATTAAAAGTTTAAATGATAAATCTGACGAAATTACAAAAGTGTGGTTTAATGGAAATGATTTAGCGCATACAATGAATACAACTATGGCGGACTACAGGGTACGAGAGTATAGACATGTAGCAACGAATGATGAAAATCTAATGAATGATACTGAAAATGAACTTAAAACATTAAAAGATAAATTTGAGACAGCCTTAAATGATTATCAAGGAACTATGATATTAGAAGAGGAAAAAGATTTAGTAGCGGAAATTAAAGAAGAATATTTGAAATATTTTGAAATAAGTAATAAAGTTTTGGCCTTAAGCAGGGAAGGGAAGAAAGTAGAAGCTAATGAATTGTCATTAAGTGAGGCTAAACAGGATTTTGACAAAGTAAATGATACAATTACAAAGTTAGTGGTACTCAATCAAGAACAAGCTAATCTAGCTAATGCACAAAATAATAAGACTTATGAGCAAGCGAGATTTATGCTAATAATGATTGCAATAACTATAATTTTATTCAGTATTGTAGTAGCAGCATATATTACAATTAATATTACAAAGAGCATGAAGTTTATAACAGATTTTATAAATAAAACGGCAGATTTGGACTTGGCCTTTGATCAAGATGGATTAAAGACGATAAATAAGTACAAAGATGAATTTTTTGATATGGGTATGGCATTAGCAGGAATGAGAAAAATATTTAGAGAAACCATAGATAACATTAAGAAAAACTCTATAAATGTATCATCTAATGCTGATAATTTGTCAAGTATTATAGGGGAAACTTCTGAAACAATAGAAGGTGTTGCAAAAGCTATAGATGATATGGCTCAAGGTTCAACAGATCTTGCTAAAAATGTTGAGGATGGCGCTGGAAAGTTAGGATTGCTAGCAGATGAAATTAATGAGGTTGTAAAGAGTACTGAGTTGATGAAAAATCATATAAAAATGGTCTCCGATGCAAATTTAGAAGGCATAGAATATATAAGTAAATTAAAGGAAGCTGTAAAAGCAAATAATTCTGTGGCAGGGAAAGTTTCTGTACAAGTTAATTTATTAGATAAGAAATCTGAATCTATTGGGAAAATTTCAGATACGATTAAGTCTATAGCATCTCAAATTAATTTACTATCTTTAAATGCTGCAATTGAAGCTGCAAGAGCAGGTGAACAGGGAAAAGGCTTTGCTGTTGTAGCTGATGAAATAAGGAAACTTGCTGCTGAAACTGCACATTCAACAAAAGAAATTGATTCTATTGTAGCAGAGGTTAAAAAGGAAATAAGTACAACTAAATTAGAGATGGCCAATGAAGAATCTGCAATAAACGAAACGAGTATATCATCCATCGAAACGGAAAAGGCGTTTAAAGCTATAGATGATTCGGTTAATAATATAATCAAACAAATAGAGAATTTAATTGTCAGGATTAATAGTATAGATAATAATAAAGATGGAGTTGTAGAAAATGTAACTGATATATCAGCAATATCAGAAGAATCAGCATCCACAACTGAAGAGATATCTGCTTCTATACAAGAGCAATCTGCTAGTATGGAGCAAATATCAGAATCAGCTAAGGATTTAAAGAAAATTTCAATTGAACTTCAGGAGCTGATTGCTAAATTTAGAACCTAGTAAAAGAAAATATAGGTGTAGGCACATTTCTACACCTCTCTATAATATAAGTTTCATTCGTTTCAGATTAAATTTGTAAATGTATAGAATTTAAAGTTTTAAATAAATGTAAATTATCTAAAAGATCAATAAAGAGATACAAAAATATAACTTATAATACCAAAAGCAAGTGAGGTATAACTATAAGTAGAAAGAGAATATAAATGTATCCTTATGAAACAGTGTAATTAAGTGGGAGTTCCCCCCCACTTAATTACACTTGTTTTTTATTATTTTTCTTTTCACGGTAATATTCAGGTTCTTTATTGCAGTATGGGCAAGGTGTAATAATTTCATATCCAGCAACATCTAATGCCAGATTATGAATTTGCGATAGTGATAATCCTGTATTTTCTAAACTCTCCCATTCTTTATCATAGGCATAATCATCAAGACATAGTTTATATTTTCCAGTGTTATGACATTTGATATATTCCATATGCATATTGCTTTTCAAATATTTCTTGGTAAATTCCACTATAAGAAATATGATTATTCAATAAAAAATTGAGCAGAGTAATCATTATAAATTAAACTAAAAATTAGAATTCATTAAGGGTAAAATCTTAGTCATTCCAATTTTTGATTTTATAGTCCTTGTTCGTAGCTTTCTATCATTTTCTTTACCATTTCCTTACCAACACTACAATTTTGTCTTAAAGAAAGATTTTCTTTATCTGTGTAAGAGTGCTTTTGAAGTCCTATTTCGTAACCTCAGTTTTTAATCTGTTTAAATCTTCCTTTGCTTCTGATACTAAAGTTCTATCAATTCACTATTTTTTTAAACTGATCTAAGATATAAATAGTAATACTATAGAAAAAGAGGAATTTAAGTCTCAATGTGTAATACTATACTTTGGATTATTTATACTTATGTTATAAAAAATAAGGGGTGGTATACAAATGAAGTACTTATTAAATGAAAATGGAATTCTAAAAGAATGGGAAAACTTTATATCAATTATTAGTGAAAATGCTATAGCAAGAAGCATTACATTGGAATCATGGAAGAGGTGTAATGATTTAGGATTAGAGCGTGATAAAATTAAATTTAAGTTCTTGAGTGATAAAGATCTTAAACAAAAGGTACAAGAAAATTCGTATTTAATTGAAGCTTCGAAGTTGTATATGGATTCTTTGTCTACCAGCTTAATTAACATACCACATATAGTTGCTTTAGCAGATAATGAAGGATGGATAATTGATTTGAGAGGAACACCAGAAGAATTTGGAGGAAAGCAGGCAGTCATTTGTCTTGGAGCAAGTTGGTCAGAAGAAAATATAGGAAATAATGGAGTGGGAACAGCTATCTCCATAGGAGAACCAATCCTTGTTTATGGAAGAGAACATTATGCAACTGCTTATGGTGGTTGCGCATGTATAGGTGCACCTATTATATGTAACGGTAACATTATAGGAGCGATGGATATAAGTGTACCGGTTAAGTATGCCAATTTAGCCAGATTGCACATACTTATTGCATGCGTAAATTCAATTGAATCTACAATTATGCATACTAATAGTAATGACTCTGAATTAGTTTCAATTAACATGAATCCATTGATAACAAGTGAGTTAATTGCAACAACTATCCATGATCTAAAAAATCCATTGGCTGTAATTAGAGGATTAGGACAGTTGGGAAAGTTGAATTCAGATAAATCTAAAGTTGATAATTACCTTAATAGGATAATTAAACAAGTTGATGAAATGAATGATATGGTTATTGAACTCTTAAGCATATTTAAACCGGAGAAACTTATAGCACAAAAAGTAGCCTCTACATTAGAAGAAATCTTATTCTCGTTTGAGCCCATTTGCGAGTCAAAAAAAATCAAGTTATGTTTACATAAAAATGAAGATAATTATGTAAATATATCTGAAAAACTTTTAAAGAGAGCAATCGAAAATATTATCAATAATGCGGTTCAAATAATGGATGAAGGTGGAACAATTGAAATTTTAACAGAACAAGATGGGGATTTTATAATAATATCAATTAGAGATACTGCAGGAGGTATACCAGAAGAATTAAGTGAAACTTTATTTGAACCATTTACTTTTAGAAGAAGTGGTGGGACAGGATTGGGCTTGTTTATGGCATATCATACAATTGTAAATGTTCATAAAGGTCAGATATGGTTTGAAACAGAATTAAAGAGGGGGACCACATTTTTTATAAAATTACCGATAGCAAAAGACTTTGAAAGTTCAAGAATAGAAGAATATAGATTGGTTTGATTTGTTTTAATTAAATAATACCATCTTATAAAAATTTATAAAATCAGAGATAAAAGAATAAAATACTAATTTTATGACAACAAATGATAAAAAAACGAGCAATATTAATTTTAATACTACTTTAATGGCTAAAACTAGATCAAACTTGGATTAATAATTTTAATAATAATGGGAATACGTAGAGGAATAGGAGCATTCAAAAGTTTTACAAAAAGGAATAAACAAATGAATGAAAAATTTGATACCATTTTAGAAGAACTAGAAAGAACAAGAAGTGAATTTGAGGTGGCTTCTAAAAAATGTTTCTTTAGATTATACTATTAGGAAGTGAATACATATGAAGTTAAAAAGGCCAGTATTAGTAACATTCATTGCATATTTAAATTTGCTAGGTGCATTTTTTATAATAATATCATTTTTTCCAATACAAAAACTTATTGAACAATTCGGTATTCTCATTATTCCGATATCGGATTTATTAGATTCTACAATTAGAATATCAAGTGCTCTAGTAATGTTAATAATATCATACGGATATTTTAGACTTAAAAAATGGGGTTATGGTTTAATGATAACTTATAATTTATTCTTTTTAGTGTTATCTATGATTTTTATAGCATTAAAAATTAAGAATTCGTATAATACACAAGGAATAATACAATCACTTGTTGGACTAATAATTACATTTCCATCTAAACGATACTTTATTAAAGAAAATGAAGATTCGTAATATTAATAAGTCGTGTATTATTTTATAATCTAAATTCAAATTGAACTATCTATTAACATATAAAGAAATTTAAAGGCAATAAACACTTCAAAATGTTTATTGCCTTTTAGTCATGCCACTTTATGAGAATCATCAGTAGAACCCTCTGTATCAATAGCTACTCCAAGTTTAGCTGATATTATGGTATTTAACTTATTAATTGAATTAGATAAGCTAACAATTTGTTTCTCTAAGCGAATTAGCAAATAGGCAGACACCGCCACTGGAAAACCATTGTTTACTATAAGATTAATTAAATCTGTTACTTCCATAATTACATCACCTCCTACAAAGGATATATGAAATAAAATATATTAGTTCATGTTAGAGAATAAATAATTATTTGAAATTAAATTACTGAGTGCCACCTTCATTTACAATATGGTTATGATAATAATCTATAGCAATATCAACTATGGTACTTACACATACATTAATATCTGGATGAATACTCTTTAATTCATGTATCTTTCTTATGGTAGAACTTCTAAGAGTGTAGCTTCTTTTAATATTTGGAGTTTCACCATCAATGGCAGGGGTAGCACCATTAGGTAGTGGAGTTCTTCTATTATCAAACAGTTCTTTAGTAGAGCTTAAAGTATTTTTTATTTCTATGGAGTTGGTTATATTATTTTCAAAATTGCTGTTAATAGTTGAAGCAGTATTAGCTTGAGTATTAGTTTTAGGATCTTCTTGAATTGCAGTATTATTAGATTTACATTCAGAATTGGTTTGAATAGTATCAAAATCATCATCAAAAGAGAAGGAAGATATGCAGTCACCAGCTATGGGAGTTTCGCTAGTAAATCCATATATTTCACCTTCATCATATTCAAAATCACTTTTAGGAACCTTTGATATTTTTCTTCTAGCCATAAATTATATACCCTCCTTAGCAGTATTTTTATGTATCCTCGTAAAAGATATATGGTTATTAATTAGAGATTCTAAAATTCTAAAGAATTTAGGAATATATATTTTTTAGAATTTTAGAATAAAAGAACTTAAGAATATAAGAATTTGCTTGTAAAATACGGGTTAGGAGATTATACATACAAATTTAATCATGATTTTAATGTTATGTTACAGTATAAAACATATATCCTTAATAGCAGCTGCTAAATTTTAAAGATGTAAATAAATTATTGGAGTGTGTTGTAAAAATGATTAAAGATGAAATTAAACTTAATTCAGAAGAAGGAGAGTGCTTTGATAAAAAGCAAATAGCTTTAGCAATTAGAAATTCTACTTTTAATGATGAACTTCAGTGTTCTTTACTTACGGAAGGGATACTTAATAAATGTGAAGGATGTTCTCTAAAATATATTTGTGATAGAATAGATCAAGTTGTTGATAATTATGTGGAGAAAACTACAGAGGTTGTGAATAATTTTAATTTTGAATAAGTGGATATAGATTAATATAATTGTATAAAAATAAAAACTCCTAGGTGAGCCTTGGAGTTTTTATGCTTTGATGCTTTTATAATAATGAAATATATTGTTTAATATTTTCTTTAGAATAGTGTTCTTTTTTAGGATAGCAGTAGAATAGCACATATTCTTTAAATGAGAGTAATCTAAAACTGTATAATTTTTAAAGAATACAAAATCTATAAATTCTTTTTCCTCTCGGGTTAAATTATCTAAAGCCAGTCTTAAATCTTCATAATCACACATTTCACATAATGATACTTCAGTGGAAATTTCTTCTGAAGGAAGATAATTTTCAAAATTATCATGTAGACTTAATGCTTCATTACCTTCAGTGGAGCTTCTAGATTTAATTCTCTTTATAAGATCTTTGATATTATTTTTAATGGCGTTAGTAGCATAAGCAGCGAATCTATGCTTTTTTATATTGTACATTGAAACAGACTTGAAAAGTGATTCAAAGCACTCTTGCTGTATATCATACATGTTATAGCCATCAATAAAGGTTCTTTTAGAAATGTTATAAATTAAAGGTTTAAATTCAGCAGCTAATTTTTCTTTTGCTGTTTCATCGTTATTCTTGCATTTGATAACTAAAGATTCAATATAATTAAAATCCATGTAAACCTCCTTTAATTCAGTTAAGAGTTTTGGATAAAATCCTCACAAGATTTCTTTAAAAGATTGCTCGCAGAGGTTTATGTAATTTATTGTGTTTGTTATTAAATTTACCTCTACATATAGTATATATGGTTAAAAATCATACAACGTATATGAAATATAAAATTAGTTGAGCTTCTGTCGTTTTAGAATATTTTTTTAAGTTTCTAATTGCAGAAAAGTTCCTTATTGTAGCATAGCTACTCTTTTCATATGTGTATAACGTATATGAGTAATTAAAAAAATTAAGAATTATAGGGAGAGATGTAAAATGAGCAATTTTATAATAGC
>Ga0183101_1002158_pt1 | contig 14670 bp, 22 predicted proteins | sample Biomet3_FD_127790 | JGI IMG/M metagenome (GOLD analysis project Ga0183101, IMG submission 127790) | Microbial communities from bioreactor (seeded with sewage sludge) at LBNL, California, USA - Biofuel metagenome 3 | ecosystem: Engineered > Bioreactor > Anaerobic > Unclassified ... | reverse complement strand
CCTAAAAACAAAACCTTTGAAAAAGAATTAGAAGGTACAATTGCTATAATTACTGTTGATGGAGAGGCTAAGGGACTTATGGGTATTAATAAGAAGTACAAGGAAGGAGCAACATTTCAGCTAAAGGAAGACATAGATGAAATTTCTGTAGAGGAATTGGATAAAAAGGTAAAAGAAGCGATTACTAATGACCCAAAATTTAAAAAATTTATCAGAGGTAATGTAGGTATAGAACTTATGGGAATATATGAGGGTGAGTTTGAGCAGTTATATAAGAAAGAATATAAGTTTAATAATGGAGAACTATCTCAATAATAAAAGCACAGAGGATTGTACCTCTGTGCTTTATTGTTTTACCTATTTTCTTGGAAGAGTAGCTAAATCTGCTTTAGCTTTTTCAGGGAACTCTTTAAGGTAAACAAGGTAAGTATAAGCTCCGATAGCTGTTAAGTTAGTTTCCTTATCTATTCCCTCAGCAGTATATCCTTCAATTTCTAAACAAGAACCATCTGCCATTTTAAAACTACCAGTTTGAGTGTAGTTTTCAAACTCTTTAAATATTTCTGGATGGCAAGCTAAGTGACTATGAATTACTTTAGCTACCCCTTCATCCAATTTTCTTTCTTCTCTTAAATACTTCATTACTTTATCCATTAGAATTTAACTCCTTAATTTAAATATTTAGAGGACTTAAATAAGCTAATATCAATGACAAAGGATTGTGCTACCTGTTCGTCATAGATAATATATCCATAACCTGATATACATTCTTCTGAACGTACTTGGGCAATAGCGACAACTTCTTCTCCCTCTTCAAAATTTCTTACATTAGCTTGGGCTACTACTTCATCTCCAAAGGGGATATATTCTATATAATCATTAGAAAAAGGCTCTGCTACAGTAATTACTTTTGGAACGAGATATGTTATAATATTAGCCATATCATTCACCTCTTAATGTATTTTTGTATTTTACATTATAGTAATGATGATATTTATAAATAACCGAACTTGTATTATAAGAAGGTGTTAGACATGATTAAAAAAGAGAATATAGGAGAATGTTACATATTGAGTTATCAATATATATATGACCACAAGAATTGGACACTGGTGCATGGGTATATCACTTTCCCAGGTAGAACATACCCTATAATCCCTCATTCGTGGTGTTTAAGAGACGATATAGTACATGACGCTGTATTAGGTCAAGATATGAAATGGGAGCATTACAAGGCTCTATATAGGGCAGAAATAGATAAGCAATATACCTTTAAAGAAATGTTGGATATGGCGTTAAAATATGAAACTTACGGTCCTTGGCATGAAGGAAGAGATTTAGATTTAAGTTGTTACGATGATAATGGAAAATTAATAAAAAAATAATGTAAGACACAAATAGAACCTAAATTTTATCTAAATGTATTATACGAACAAACTGTTAACAGTATATTAATAACAAATATATTTTGTTAACGGAGGAACTTGCTAATGATAATTAATAAATTAAAGAAAACCCTTACACTTTCTATTGCTTTGGTGGCTATGTTGGCTATGACACCAACAATACAAGCACACGCAGAATGGAGACAGGACAACGCAGGTTGGTGGTATACTAATGGTAGTTCGTATGATACTGGATGGAATAATATAGGCGGAAAATGGTATTATTTCGATAACAGTGGATACATGAAGACTGGATGGGTTCAAGATGGCGGTCTTTGGTACTACTTATATCCAGACGGAAGCATGGCACATGATACTATTGTAGGAAATTCTTATTTAAGTAGCACTGGTGCATGGATTGATACTTCTAAAGTAAATGTATCAACTGAAAACCAAGGAATTTCTGTTACATATCCTTCAAATTGGACTAAAAAAACAGTTTCAGGAGTAGAAGGTTACTACTTAGACGATAAAGGTACTAATATAAATTTAGTATCTGAAAGTATGCAAGGATATTCTATAGACCAATATAGTAAAGCCTCTGATGAAGCTATAAAAAAATATCTTAATGTTGATACCATATCCTCTAAGAGTGGAGTGGTTAATAATAAAAATGTAAGGATAACACTTTACCATAGAACTCTTAACGGTAAAGACATAGAGGTATATCAAACGTTCTTCTATAACAATAACACAGCCTATATATTCACACTTACTGGTTTAGCTCCAATTGCAGATGAAAATATAGACGCTTACACTAAAATGTTAGGCACAGTTCAATTTAAATAATTGATAAATTGAAGAATAAGAGAGGCTACTACCTCTCTATTTTTATTGATGATAATATTTAATTTAAAATGTATAATAATTATATATAAATAAAATAGGTATTTTTCAAAAATTAAATTTAAAGGGGGATTTCAGATTATGAAATTGAAAGAAATTTACGAAATAATGAAAAGTTTTAAAAGCGGGATGTTTGAGTTTGGTGAACTTAAAGAGTTGTTAGAGATTACTAATAATGAACCAGTAGAATTAGCTTATGGTTATACTGTGGAAAGAGAAACTTTAACGATTATTCTTTATAAAGATAAGTTCAGTAGAATTCTTACAAACAGTCAAGGCGAGGTTTTAGGAAGATTAGATTTTGTTAAAGTAGTTGACTTGAATGAACTTGTTGGGCAACATAAGAGGTTCTATCCAAATAGGGTAAATGAGGACTTTAAGATGATATGCGAATTAAGCGATGTACACTTATCAATTACCAATACACCTGCTAAGGGTGAACCTAAATTTGATTTTGAATAATAATTTACAATAAAAAGAAACAGTACCTTTGTTGGTACTGTTTTCTTCATGCTCGTATTAAGCTTCTGTTTTTTTATCAGTATCTATAACCTTATTCATATTAAGTTCAGATGTTCCCTTGATGATTTCATCAAGTTCATCTTCTGAAAGGGTTTCTCTCTCAATAAGAGCATTTGCTATCTTTTCTAATGTAGCTTTATTTTCTGTTAGAAGTACAACAGTCTCTTCGTAAAGAGTATCAGATAGCATAGTAGCTTCTTTAAGAACAAGGTCGCTACTTACATTTACCTCTAAGACATTAAGGTTTAATCTTCCGACAGTCTTATTCATACCATATGATGTTATGATATGTTTAATTTTATTAGTAGCTTGTTGGTAGTCGTTATAAGCACCTGTAGTAACACTATCTTCGTCTTTAAGTAATAGATACTCAGCCACGTTTCCTGCATAACTAACTTTAATGTCATTATATAAATCCCTCTTAGACATTAGCCCCATTTTCTTAGGTGCTGTAAAAGTAACTCCACCTGCACCGCTTGTACTTGCTATAATTGTTACATTAGGAATATCCCAATCAGTTAATAGTTTGGCAACAAGAGCATGTCCTGCTTCATGCCAAGCGACAAGCCTAACTTCTTCATCTTGTCTTTCAAGGTCATGCTTTTGATGTCCTTTTAGAAGTTTTTGATATATTGCTTTATCAATACATGCCTTATCAACTGTATCCTTACCCTCTGAAACAGATATAATAGTTGCTTCATTAAGCAATGCTTCAAGGTCTGAACCTGAGAAGTTATACGTTTGTCTTGCAAGATTTTCTAAAGAAACATCGTCTGCCAATTTTTTATTAGCAGTGTGAAGTTTTAATATATCTAATCTTTCGGCAGGTGACTGAGGAAGTGGTATCATAACATGTTTATCAAAACGTCCTGCTCTTATCAATGCTTCATCTAAACTGTCTAAACGGTTAGTGGCCGCAATAAGCAAAATACCTTCATTACCTTGAAAACCGTCCATTTCTGTTAGGAGAGCGTTTATTGTTTGGTCATTCTCTGAGTGAGAATTTATACCACGCTTACCACCAATTGCGTCAAATTCATCTATGAAAATTATACAAGGTGCTTTTTTACGAGCCTGAGTAAATAATTCCCTTACTCTTTTAGCTCCTACACCCACATACATTTCTACGAAGTCTGAACCTGAGACAGAGAAGAAAGGAACTCCCGCTTCACCTGCAATAGCCTTGGCTGTTAGTGTCTTACCAGTACCAGGTGGACCATATAAAATCATACCCTTAGTCATTTTTGCTCCACTTGCTGTATATTTACCAGGGCTTTTTAGAAAGTCTACAACAACCTTAACATCATCTTTAACTTCTTTATTTCCTGCGATCTTATCAAAAGTTATGTTCGGTACATTTGCTACTGGTTCTGCTGTCTTTTTAGAACCTCCCATACCTTTTACAAAACTTAATATAGAGAACCCCATTATTATTAAGAAAGCAAAGTTTAATAATCTTGAAATAATATCAAGCATATTTGAACTTTCGTATTCTGACACTTTAATTCCGTTTTCTAATAATGTTTTTTTGAACTCCTTGTCTTTTGGATTGTCAGTAGTATATTGTGTTCCATCTGTATCAGAGAACTTAAATGTACTGCTGTTAAGGTCGATAGAAACCTTATCTATTTTCTTATCCTTTACCATCTGCATAAATTCTGTGTACTGTGCAGTTTTAGCTTCAGTTGGGGGATTTTTCTGGGCATTTTGTAGCATTGGTACTCCAAAGAACAACACGACTATAATTAATCCTGCAATGTTCTTTTTTATCCATTGTAAAAACTTATTCAAAATGATCTCCTCCTATGTATCAGTATAGTGAATGAACCGAAATTCATTGACTAATAAAAGAATTATATCATTTATGTTGACTGTAGGCAATAGAAATTTACTTTTTCTGTGTCGTAGTCAATGGTAAATAAAAAAGACACTCATTGAGCGTCTTAGTTTCTATTTATTCAGCTATATATTTACTACAATTTGACCTTTCCTTACCATGGTTAACACAATCACTGGATTTACAATTAAAACAACCCTTAATAAAAGCTCTTGGAGTTAAATTTAGTCCTATGAGTTCTAAGTTCTCAAAAAACCTCTTTATTTGTAGGTCATTGCTTGTCTGTACTTCTTGTTGTTCCTTAGTTTTTAATAAGTCCCTCTCTAAATCAACACTTTCAATTCTACCTTCATACATAACATAAATCCTCCTCAATAATAAAGTTTACTTCTAAACACCTGTCGTCATATCTTTTATATACAGATATGATATGAGGATTGTAGTAAAATTATAAATTATTCATAAATAGTGGTAATATTGGAAAACAAAACTATGGATAAACACAGTCTACGCCTTGCATTATCATTGACAATAGTCAATAAAAATGTTATATTTGAAATATAAACTTAATAAAAGGAGAGATAATTATGAGCGATGTAATCAATAAGTATTTGATAGTTAGAGTAAGTGATAACTATTACGCAATAGATATATTTGATATACAGTCTATCGTTGAATATAAACAACCAACCAGACTAATAGGTTCTCCCGAAGAAGTTCTCGGACTTATCAATCATTTTGATAAACTATGGAGCGTAATAGATTTAAAGAAGTTCTATCATAAAGACTTCATTAATGTACAGCTAAATGAGGATGGAGTGCCTACAGAGCAATCAAGAGGTTGTAAAACTATTCTTCTATTTGACCAAAAGAACGGTTTGTTAGTAGAAGAGGCTTCAAGGACTGAAAATGTAGAAGCTAATGATATTAAAAAAGTTGAGATCGAGGGAAAAGAGTATTCTGTTATTAATATGAATGGTCAGCTTGCATGTATCATTAATCTTGCAGAAATTCTAAGAAAAGAAATAGTAGCAGAAAATGAAGAGAAAGTTGAAGTTGTAGCCTAAGCTTAATTGCTTAGGTTTTTCTTTTTTGAAAATATTTGACACAATATCTCTCTCTTTTAGTCAAATTCGTATAATTTCGTTCCACTTTGTCAATTTCGTTCCAATCATTGTAATAATGTTGTATAATAAACATCAACAAATAGCAACAATACTTACATTTGGGAGGAAAAAATGAAGTTATACCACGTGTCTTCTGATGTTAATGATTTTGAGAAAAACATTAAAGTATTTAATCCAAGAATTCCTCAGTTGAGAGTTAAGGGGGAGAACGGTGAAATTAGGAGAATATGTTTTTCAGATGATATAAGGAAGTGCCTAATTGCTATGCCAGAGTATGAAGATGACGGAATATATGTAGGAGAGATGACAACTCTTGGTATGGGTATGCGGTCAACCATACAAAATAGATTTGGAGTACCTGCACTGTTTAGTGTATATGAACTTGATACTGATGATATAAAGAGAGGAAATGTTCTAACACCACAAGAGCTTAACGAAAAAGGTTATGTACCTGATTGTTTAAAAAATAGCGAATACTGGGTAACTGGTCAAAATGTTAAGTCAAGTAGATTGGAAACGGTAAGATATGTCGATTTTAATGAAGAAGCACCGTCTTCTTCTAAAGACAACGAGATACATTATAGTAATTTAATTTATGAAAGAAGCATTGAAAAATATGATAGGGAATGTAAATATGTATTTTTATCGAAGATGGAGCTATATAAGATGAAAATTCTTCTGAAAGAAATACATGTGAAAAATTTAGAAGTGTATGAAATAAAAGATGACATTTTGGGAAAAGTTTTTATGTTAAAGTTTAATATACCTGCATTAGTTGATATACAGCAGGTGTGGAAGAAGTATTTTTTATATTGTTATTCTAATTTTATTAAGTTATCGCATGAAGAGCAGGATAGATTGAGTAGTACCATAAGAAATTGGACGATATAAGAGAATTGTCAGAATATTCACAACTACTCTCGAATCATAATCCTATATACATGTAGATTTATATTAAATAAGCCGACCAGAGTTTTATATTAATAGGTTTATATACTTGTAAATTACATTTAATAAAAATTTATAAATTTTACATATCTATAATAGTATTTTTTTATATCAAGGCTGTGTTTTAATAAAGTGGTGATATTTATAAAAAATAAAACCAGTATAATCATATACTGGCTTTATTTCATGCTTTTTTAGTATTATGCCTCTTCTACTGGTTCTAATACAGATAATTCTTCTTTTAATTCGTGTATTCTATCTTTTATTGCTTTATCAATTATACTTTTAATTTCTTCATCGGAAATTAATGAGCTATAGTCTTTAAGTTCATAGAAATTTGCACTAAGGTCATCGCTATATGCAGTATATAGAATACATACACCAACTAATCCTTCGCTTATTGCTAATACAGCCTCATGGTCTTCTGTATCTGTTATAGTCCTCTCAATTTGCTCACAAAACATTTTATTTACATTAAAATCAGTACCCTTTAGTAAAATTAACTTGTCTCCTATTTCTTCATTGTTTTTTAATGTGAAAAATTTATCTCCATAGCCATAATAATCCTCAATATAAGCTGTCTTTTTTGTATCTATCTTTATCATAAATTTGCCTCCTATAAACATTTTTACTTAACCACTTCTACATATAAAATTAAATCTTAAATAAAATACCTTTTTTTTGTTTTTATATCATATACAAAAGACTGTTGAAAAATCAACATTCATTTAAAAATATAGCGTATATTATGGAGAGAGCTGATTAATTTAAGACAATAAAAAAAGAGCCGAAGCTCTTCTCTGTTGTTATATTGCTATTTGATTTCTTTTGTGTATTCCTGCAATCTTTCTTTGAAGGTAAACTCTAACTTCCTTCATTGAATGAATTCTCTTATAAGTTACTACTTGTCCATCAGGGAATACTTTATTATGAGGCATGTCATAAACAACAGGCTCACCTATAAGTTCAAAATCTTTTAGGTTATGAAGACCATCATCTACAATTACATCTGCCCAAACAGTATCCTTTTCATTACAAGGGATTATTCTATTAATAGGGAAGTCAGGGAAGTATTTAGCCATCCATTGTATCTTCTCTAAATAACCCTCAGTAGAGGTACACGCAGTCACGATCCAAACGTCAAACAGCTCATTGTTGTATATCTTAGGAAATTCTTTTAAAACATCCTTCTTTGGTTTTAAATCGTAAAACAATCCTTTAGTGTTGAATATATCATTAACATTATCTCCATAGTAGGTCTTTAAGTTCCAGTTAGTAATATCCTCTACTGCATAATTTCTATTAAACATAGCATTTAATAGTGGTAGAACGCATGGCATGAAGTCTGCAAGAACATCATCCATATCGAATATAACCTTTAATTTATTATTTTTTCTTCTTAACGTAAATATTTTATCTAACATATCGTTATTCTCCTTTCGTACTGCTATTAGCTTTTAAACTAATAATTTCTTTTGTTTAATTAATTCTTCCAATTCAAACTTACTTGTACATTTCCAATTCTGAGTTAGGACTTGACCTACGCCTCCGCTTTGAACATATTCTTCAATATGGTTTAATGCAAATCCTGTTATTTCTACTCCAAAGTTGTCCGAGCTTGATATAACTGCTGTCATATCTTTTAATTCCATCTCAGTTACTTCAAGTGAAAAGCTGTGGATATTAGCCTCTGGTTCTGAATATGTAACTAAAGGTTCTATTTTGAAGTTGTGATTTAGTATTAAGCCTGTTTCTTCTTTTACTTCTCTTAACAATCCTTCAATAAGTGTTTCACCAGGGTCTACCTTTCCACCTATAAATCCAACAAATCCGTCATGTCTGCTGAGAGATAAAACTTTAGGGATTAACGTTCTTCCATTTGGTAAGCTATATTTTTTATACGGTTTTCCATCTCTACAATAAATTAAGAGAAAAACACATTGTAATTTTCCAGTTTCAATTGTTCCAGTTTCAATTTCATTATACAATTTAAGCCCTCCTTCGTATGTAACATTCTATAAAATCTATCTAAATGCCTGATTTTACAATAGTTTATTATATTACAATATTACATTAATCATCAACTAAAGTCAACAAAAAAATGTAAATTTCATGTTAATTTTATTGACTGTAGTCAACGTAAGTGATAGAATTTAGATATACATATTTATTATGGAGGTGTAGCCAATGTCAAAATGGAGTGTAAAAAACTTTAATATAAAGAATATTAAGCCCATATTTAGAAGTTGCCCTATGTGCGATAGCGAGAGGGTTGAAGTTGTTGTTATAGACGATAAAATGAGCCTTGAAAGGTATGGTGATAGGATATTTGAGTTTAAGAATATAACAGTAAAATGTAATCATTGCGAGGAAGAGTTCTTACCTGGCTATCTGGTGGATTTTTCGTTACTTCAAAGCATGGAAGCTGTACCAGTCGATATTCGTACAGAGAAAGATAAAGATTATATAAGAAGACTTAGGAAGTCTGTAGGGCGTGAAGGCTACTTTAAGTATCTTCAAAGGATGAATAATTCTAAAAAGTAAATAAAGAGATTGATATATGAGAATGATGGTTTTTAAACAAATACTGTTTGGTTTTATATTAATGTCGATAAGTCTTGGAACTTTGGTTGTTAGCCAAATGGTTCGAGATGAATTCATACAAAAAGGGGCATATCTTGTATGCGGTACTTCAATGGTTACTGCTATTAGTTTTACCATGTTGGCAATAGTTAGATTGGGTACAGAGGCAGGGAAGAACCAAAATAAGTGACTATGAAGCTATTAAAGTAATATATGAAAAGTATAATATTAAAAAAGAAAGGAGAGATGTTTATGTATTTACATATACCTCCTACTACAATATTCTTTGCAGGGTTTGTGGCAGGGATTGTGGCTACAGTAATTATTGGAGCAATATTTAGAAAGAAATAACCTTTAGGCACTATTGAATGTGCCTTTTATTATCTAATGAATTAGCTTTGATGTGTCTATAATATATAAACTGTTTATACAAAACAAGGTAATTTATTAAAATTTTATTTATTGAAGGAGATGTTTGAACATGAAGAGATTAAATCAAGAAGGAAAGAAAATAGTTGCAATGAAGAGTGAATATCTTAATAACTTAGATAATGAAGTAGTGAGAGACGCTATTGCAGATAGTGTAAAAATTAGAGGTACTGCAACAGTATATAAAGCTTTTGTTGAAAAAGACGAGGCTTCACTAATTAATGCACTTGCCAAAATAAAGAAGTTTCAAGCTACGGAAGATGATAAGTTCAATAATAATATTGAGGAAGTTAGAAGTAAATTCGATAGTTATAAGATACCACATGTTGTACTTATTGATGAAAAAAAGAATGAGATCAGAATTAGAAGGTTTTTTGGATTAGATACAAGAGATTTAGTTAAATACTTTGGAGTTACGAAGAATGAAAAGCTATTTACTCATTTTGTATCAAGAGAACTTTTAGAAGGTTTTGTTAATTCTAAGGTTAGAGACAAACTTATAGGTATTGGAAAAGAAGCTTCAAATGCCTTTTCTGAAAACATTGATGGAAAGAATGTTAAACTTCAAGTTGAAGTATCTAAGTCATATAGACATGAAGAATATACTTCGATGTTTAATGTCAACTACGATATTATAATTCCTTATAATGAAGTAGACCCAGTTAAGGTTCTTGGACTTGCTAAGAGAATATTAAATTATGCAATAAGAGAATTCAGTGTATAAGACCGTAGACAACTACGGTTCTTTTATTAAGTAATAAAATTTTTAATTTAACAGGAGGAATGAATGATGAACAAGGAATTTAAGACATTTATAGAGGTTAAAACTCTTATAGAAAGTATAGCTTTAGAGGTAAAAAGTTTAGGTGGTAGAGTGGTATATGTAGGGGGTTTTGTAAGAGATGAAGCTCTTTGTATCGACAACAAAGATATAGACGTTGAAGTGTACAACATAACACCAACACAGCTAAAAGATATACTGAGTAATTATGGTATAGTTGATGAAATAGGTGCTTCTTTTGGGGTACTAAAAATACATGGAGTTGATATTGATTTCGCCATGCCAAGAATAGAAAGAAAAGTGGGGGAAGGTCATAGAGGATTTGATGTATCTGTTAACCCATTCATGTCTTTTGAAGAGGCTTCAAGACGCAGGGATTTTACTATCAATGCAATTATGAAAGACGTACTTACAGGAGAAATTATTGATTGCCATAATGGTATGAGAGATATAGAAGCAGGGGTGATAAAGCATATTGATGACTGCACATTTATAGAAGACCCGTTAAGAGTTTTAAGGGCTTGTCAATTTGCTTCAAGATTTAAATTTGATATTGCACCTGAAACTATTGAACTTTGTAGGTGTATAGAGTTATCATCTCTTCCTAAAGAAAGAATATTTGAGGAGCTAAAGAAAGCATTATTAAAGGCTAAAGAACCATCTATTGCTTTTGAAGCTATGAGAGAGATGGATGTACTTGAAAAGTTGTTTCCTGAACTTTTAGCGTTAATTAAATGTGAGCAAAGACCAGACTATCACCCAGAAGGTAATGTTTGGGTGCATACAATGATGGTTATTGACGAGCTTGCTAAACTTAGGGACAAGTCTAAAAATCCACTTGGATTAATGTTGTCAGGAGTATGCCATGATTTAGGTAAACCAAGTGCAACTAAGGAAGATGAAGATGGAATGCTAAAAGCTAAAGGACATGAACTTGAAGGCGTTCCAGTTGCGGGTGATTTTATGAGTAAGCTTACAACTGACAAAACTTTAAGACATTTTGTTGTGAATATGGTTCAAAATCATATGAGACCTAATACTATTGCATTACATGGTAATAAAAAAACTATAAGAAAGCTTATAGTTGATACAGATATTGAAGAAATTCTTTTACTTGCAGAGGCAGACCATAAAGGTAGAGGTATATCAGAAGAAGAAAAAGATTATACAGCTATAAGAAGTTGGTTTGACCAAAGAATAGAAGAGGTATCTACAAGTCCAGGTAAAATTGACCCACTTGTTACTGGAAAGAACCTTATATCTGAGGGTATTAAACCAGGCGTGGAGATGGGTGAAATGCTAAGAAAGGCTTTTGATTTACAATTAGAAGGACTATCAAAGGAAGATATACTTTCTATATTATTAACTTGTAAACATTAAGACACTAAGAGGGCGGAGTAATCCGTCTTTTTTTATTTTTAGGTAAAAGAAAAAGACAACCCATTAGGTTGTCCCATCCGAAATCCATAAGATTTCTTATCCTCTTCTTCTCTTCTCTTCTCTTCTCTTCCCTGTTATTGCACTATACTGGCAACTTGCTTTGTTAAAACACCTGTTGGTGCTGTTGCTGAAATGACTATTGATTGCTGTGAAGGTATGTATACAGCGTCAGTTACTTCATTTTTTACCTTATTTTCCTCAGCTCTTGTTTTGTCTATTTTCTCATAAACATCACTGTTAGCTACTACTATTACAGTAATACCTTTTTTGCTAAGTTCTTCAAGTTTCTCAATATCAAGATTTGATAATTCAGAAGCTTTTCGTGAAGCTATAAATTTATTTGAAACACTGTCGTCTACTTTAACAACCTTGTCAATTATGTCAGATTTAGTTTTAAGTATTCTTTCATCTGAAACTGTCCCTGCATTTAGTGCTATAGATTGAGCGTTACCAACCTTATTGCCTATAAACATCCCGCATGTTAAAATAAACGCTCCTACCACCATTAATAAAGCTTGTTTTCCTACCTTTTTCATCATTTTTACATTCCTCCCTAAATTAAATAAAATTTTCTCCTGTTTTATGTGTGTGTGTGACCTTGACTGTGTGAATTCTTTCTAACCTTTAAAACGTAAGCTACAATTAGTAGTCCCTCCTTTTTACATGAAATAAAATCTATATAAAATAGACTTCCTTATTTATATGTTGGAATCTATGTATTATATTATATTCATTAATACGATTTTTATTAGTAGAGACTATGATATTTAAGAGTGTGAAAGTGATAATTTTTGTTGACTGTAGTTAATGAAAATGAAATACATATTAAATCGAAGATAAAGCTTGATAGTAGTAGATTTATAGAGATGATTAGCTTATACTGTCTTTAATCACTATTGCAACATTATTAATTCTATGTATAATAATAATTGTAAATAGTTTTTAGCGATTTCCCTAATTGTTAAAAATGATTTTCTTTTAAATATGTGTGAATAAATATGACTAACTTACAGGAAGATGGTGTGTGACATCTTCCTTTTTGTTTGCCCAAAATTAGGGACTTTAGTCCTATTGAAGTCGGGACGCAGGTCTCTTTAAAGTGATTGGTAATTATGGTACTATAATTATAAAGATGTTGAAGTTTCCTTTTAGGGAATAATTGAATATAGGAATAAAGTGTTTATTACCTATAATTAAGTAGGATAGGTTACTTGGTATACGACCATTAAGACGAGAAGGGGAAAATAAGAGCAAGAAGCTTAATGTGTACTTCTTGCTCTATCTATTCTAATTATGAAAATTTCTTTATCTGATCTCAAAAGCTAAAACTGGATTTTCAAATAAATCACAACAACAAGGTTGGTAATTTGCAGTTAGCTCCACATCATATTTTTCTTCAAGTAATGTTGTTAAATCCATAAAATCAATTATAAGTATCTTATTTCCGTCCTTATCTTTTCCTTCGTGTATTTCTGAGCCTGTAATGTTTAATTTATCTTTTAAATTGTTGACTATAGTATGTAGATTTTCTTCATCAACTTTTATTTCGATAACGTCTGTAGTTATTGTTTCTTCATCAACTTCCACTTCTGTTACATTAGTGTCTGCTTGTACACTAAAGTTCAATTTTACTAATTCTAATAATTCCTGTTCAGTTACGAATAATGCTTTGTTCATTTACAACACGCTCCTCTTAGCTTTTGTTTTATTTAGTTTTGGAGTGGTTTTGCGTTTAATGTTTCGCAACCTCACCACAAGAATGATTATATATTTTCCATCACTTATAGTCAATAGTTATTTTCCGTTTTTTAAATCTATGAACATATTAAAATTCCCAAATGTTGTAAAGTAAGTTACATTATTTTTAATGTAAATGTAATCATTGGAAATTATATTGGTCATTTTTGTAAAAAACATTAAAAACCTCAATTTGTATTAAAAAAAAATAAATGTATAAAAAATCACAGGCAAATTGTGACAAGGTTTGCTATACAAGATATATCAATATCATTTGACGGTAGGCAATGGATTTTATGATTAGTTTTATACATTATTAGTGCATATTTTATTTTAAGGGGGTTGGTGTATGAACAAAATGTTAACAATATATGAACAAAAAGTTAATAATAATAAAAAAGTATTAAGTTCTTTTGTTTTGTATATTTATTTTTATAAAAATGCTATCCTTTTGAATAAAAATAATTTATAATTTTATTGATATATGGAAGGATTCCGTCAAAGAAAATAGAAATTACTATTACATATCTGAATTAGAGGAGGGTTAAGCTGTGACTACAGGAAACGAAAGAAATAGACAGGTATTTGTTAGTTTTAGTGATACTAAAGATAAATTTAATACAACTTCAATTGCGAGGCTCATAACGCTACAATTACTTATGAAGAGAAGCTATTATGGACAGGAGATAATTGAAGAGATAGAGAAAGAGTTATCTGGTATGTGGAGACCAAGCCCAGGCATGATATATCCTCAGCTAAGACTTATGGAAGAAAATCAGTGGGTAGAGGGGTGGTGGGACGCACCAGACAAGAAAAGCATACGTCACTATAAGATTACTGATGAAGGTATAAAATATTATAATAGGATAAAAAATATATACCACTCTCAATTAACTGACTCTAAAAACATTATTGAAAGAGTAATAGACGTGATTTATAAAAACAAATAAAATTATAGTAAAAAAATAATTTAAA
>Ga0183101_1000312_pt6 | contig 14671 bp, 12 predicted proteins | sample Biomet3_FD_127790 | JGI IMG/M metagenome (GOLD analysis project Ga0183101, IMG submission 127790) | Microbial communities from bioreactor (seeded with sewage sludge) at LBNL, California, USA - Biofuel metagenome 3 | ecosystem: Engineered > Bioreactor > Anaerobic > Unclassified ... | reverse complement strand
GATATCGTGCTCAGACCACACACATCGACTTGCGAGGTAAGAGCCGTAAAGGAATTACCTTTGCCGTATAAAATCATCGCACCGGGCAGATGCTACAGGTGTGATACGCCAGATGCTACCCATTCACATACTTTCCATCAGGTAGAAATGATGGTAATAGGAGAGGGTATAACCATGGCTGATCTGAAGGGTTCCCTGGACCACATGGCCAAAGAACTTTTCGGACCTGAAACTAGAACCAAATTCAGACCTCATCACTTCCCGTTTACGGAGCCAAGCGCTGAGATGGATGTTTCCTGCTTCAAGTGCGGAGGCAAAGGCTGCAACGTTTGTAAGGGAAGCGGCTGGATCGAGATACTTGGATGTGGAATGACTCATCCACACGTACATCAGGTTGGCGGCATCGATACTGAAAAGTATACGGGCTTTGCCGTTGGAATGGGCGTGGAAAGAATCGCGATGCTGAAGTATGGTATCGATGACATCAGATTGCTCTTTGAGAACGATATGAGATTCATCGATCAGTTCAAATAAGGAGGTCTAATTAATGCTAGTATCAGTTGGATGGTTGAAAGACTATGTAGATATAAACGTGTCGGTCAAAGAATTCTGTGATCGCATGATCATGTCAGGTTCAAATATCGAGACCTGTGACGAGATCGGCACTGGAATACAAGGCGTAAAGCTGGGAAGAATAAATAAGATAGTTAAGCACCCGGATGCAGATAAGCTTGTGATATGCGAGCTTGATATGGGTAAGGATGGTATGCTGCAGATAGTAACAGGCGCGGACAATGTGTTCGAAGGTGCCTTTGTTCCAGTAGCAGTCCATAACAGCCGCATCCCTGGCCCGCTTCACGGCCAGCCTAAGGTTGAAGGTGGAGTGAAGATAACAAAGGGGAAGCTCCGCGGAGTTGAAAGTAACGGTATGCTTTGTGCGGCATCAGAGCTTGGCTTTGACGATAAAGTTGCACCTTTTGCATCAAAGGATGGCATATGGATCCTTCCGGGAGACTGGAGCGATCACTTAGGTGAAGACTTTGCAGAAGTACTGGGCCTGGAAGACAGCGTAGTTGACTTTGAGATAACACCTAACAGGCCAGACTGCCTTTCAATGCTGGGAATGGCAAGAGAAGCAGCAGCAACCTTTGATGAGAAGATGAGATATCCGGACACGGATTGCAAGAAGACAGATGAGCAGGCATCAGACTACATCAAGGTAGATGTAAAATCAGACCTTTGCAAGAGATACACCGCCAGAATAATCAAAGATGTAAAAATCGAACAGTCACCATGGTGGCTGCAGAAAAGGCTAATGGCAGCAGGCATGAGACCTATAAACAACATGGTAGATATCACAAACTTCGTAATGCTCGAATATGGTCAGCCGCTGCATGCTTTCGATATCAGAAGCATCGCTGGAAATCACATTATAGTTGACACGGCTAAGAAAGGTGATAAATTTACCACTCTTGACGGAACTGAACGTGAGCTCGATGATGACATGCTGATGATAAACGACGCTGAAAAACCTGTTGCAGTAGCAGGCGTAATGGGAGGACTCAATTCAGAGATCGAGGACGACACCAACACTGTTGTGATAGAATCTGCTAACTTCCTGGGATCAAGCGTCAGAATGACTGCAAAGAAACTGAATCTGAGAACAGAAGCATCTGGCAGATATGAGAAGGGAATAGATCCTAATCTCTGCGAGGCTGCAGCCGACAGAGTCTGCAAGCTGGTAGAGATGCTGGATTGCGGCAAGGTCCTGACTGGTTCAGTAGATGTATATAAAAATCCAGAAGAGGCTCCTACTGTTAAGGCCAGAGTTAGCAGGATAAACAAAGTACTGGGTACTGATATTCCAAGAGAACAGATGGAACTCTATTTCAAAAAGCTTGAAATGACTGTTACAGGCGAGGGAGATGACATGTTTATTACTCCGCCTACTATCAGACAGGATCTGCTGGAGGAAGTCGATTACGTAGAAGAAGTAGCAAGAATGTACGGATATGACAATCTGCCTATGACTCTTACAGAATGTGCGACACAGTCAGAGGTTTCTGACAGCTGGAAGATGAGAGAACTGGCCAGAAATACTCTCTGCGGCATGGGCGCCAACGAGATTGAGACGTTCTCCTTCAGCAATAACAAGATACTCGACATGACCGGAATAGATGAGGATTCATGGGAGAGAAACTTTGTTCAAATAATCAACCCGATGGGCGAGGATACAGCAGCGCTGAGAACAATACTGACGCCGGGTATGCTTGAAACTCTGGGTAGAAACTACTCGAGAAACGTTGAGTGGGTAAAGGCCTATGAAATCGGCACAACATTCATGAAGAACCTTATTCAGGCAGATGGACTCCCTGTTGAGTCGATAAACCTGACTATAGGGGGCTATGGAAACGATATGGATTTCTTCACCCTAAAAGGAATGATTTGTGCACTCCTTGAGAAGCTGGGAATCGATGATCTGAAATTTGTAGCGGAAAGTGAATATGGAGTTTACCATCCGGGCAGATGTGCAAGGATAGTTACAAACGATAGCAATGGCGAAGATGTGGAGCTTGGAATAATGGGTGAAGTTCATCCTGACGTTGCAGAGAACTTCGGAATCGGTGTTAAAACATACTGCTGCGAATTGTTCTTTGATCTAATAGTTGAATTATCCAACAAAGAAGTTCAGTATCATCAGCCACCAAAATATCCTGCAAGTTCAAGAGACATTGCCATAACTGTGGATGAAGATCTGTCAGTTGGAGAGCTTGAATATGCTATAAAAGAAGCGGGTACTGAATTACTTAAAGGAGTTAAACTTTTCGATGTTTATAGAGGAGAGCAGGTAGAAGAAGGTAAGAAGAGCGTGGCATTCAGTCTCACCTATAGAGATGATAATAAGACACTTACTGATGAGGAAGTTGACAAAGTACATGCAGGCGTAACGGAAATGCTGAAGGATAAATTCGGCGCAGCTCTGCGTGACTAGTGCAACGATTAAGAAAGTGGAAGGTGATACCATGAGCGACAAAGTGCAGGTCAGGATTTTTGGACAGGAGTATTCTGTTATCGGTGACAAGTCACAGGAGCAGATACAGAAAATTGCTGAATATGTGGATGAAAAAATGCATACTATTTCCAAGATTACCGGTAGAAATGTTACCAGCGGGCTGGCTGTTTTGTCAGCAATAAATATTGCTGAAGAATATTTTGATAATCTTGATGAGATCGAGCATATGAAGACCACAAACGAACAGCTGGAAAAGGATGCAAATTACTACATGAAAATGTGGGAGGATTCCAAAAAGAACTACATGCAGTCCAAGGACAACATGGCGAAGCTTAAAGATCAGGGCAAGGAAGGGGAAGCAAGATTCCAGGAACTTGAGAAAAAGTGCAACGAGTACGAAAACTCGATTTTCGATCTGCAGATGGAAAACATCCAGCTGAAGAGCGAGTTGGAAAAACTGCAGAAGGAATAACACTTACAAAGGTAACTTAGATGAACGGCAAATCGATCGAGGTATTAGAATACAATAAAATAATCGAGCTTTTGAAAGAGGAAGCAGGCAGCGAACTGTCAAGGAAAATCGCTGACCAGCTTAGCCCCGGTATTGATTCGCGCGCTATTTCAGAAGAATTAAGGTCAACCACTGAGGCGGTTGACCTTATTGTGCGTAAAGGCCCACTGCCGACAGAGGGCCTTTACGATATATCACCGTCTGTGAATCTGGCGAGAAAAGGCGGTTGTCTGACTATGAAACAGCTACTTCAGGTTCATTTTAATCTGTCAATTGCCAGCAGAGTCAAGGGATTTTTAAATGGTGATATTCCACCGATGCCCTTGATTATGTCACTGGCTGAACTCATAGTCACACATCCAAGGCTGGAGGAGGAAATAGACAGGTGCATTTTGTCAGAAGATGAAATGGCAGATACTGCATCGTCTGAACTTCGCAGCATCAGGCGCGGCATTCTGCGGCAAAACGATGCAATTAGAAACAGATTGAATCAAATCGTCAATAATGCAGATAATAAAACCTATCTCCAGGATTCCATAGTGACCATAAGAGATGGAAGATACGTAATACCGGTAAAACAGGAGCACAGGACCAGGTTCCCGGGCATAGTTCATGACCAGTCAAAGGGTGGTGCGACTTTGTTTGTAGAACCTCAGGTCATAGTAAACCTTAACAACGAGCTTAGGGAGCTGGAACTGGCAGAACAGGCTGAGATTGCCAGGATATTGCAGGATCTGTCAGACAAGGTCGGAGAATGCTATCATGACATAGTCAACAACCAGGACATTCTGGTAAAGCTTGACTTTATAATGGCCAAGGGAAAGTTGTCACAAAGAATGGGCGGCGAGGAACCTAAGATAGATGAGGCGGGATATTTAAGCATAAAAGAGGGCAGGCATCCTTTGCTGAATGCGAAGAAGGTCGTGCCGATAAACGTAGATATTGGTAAAGAATATAAGACGCTGGTGGTTACGGGACCAAATACAGGCGGAAAAACTGTCACACTGAAGACCATAGGACTTTTGGCGATGATGGCTCAGAGCGGTATGCATATACCGGCTTCATCAGAAAGCTGCATACCTATATACAGCGATATCTTTGCGGATATAGGTGATGAACAGAGCATAGAGCAGAGTCTTTCCACATTTTCATCGCACATGAAGAACATAGTGGAAATCGTTGAGAATGCCGATGAACATTCACTGGTACTTCTGGACGAGCTGGGAGCAGGGACGGACCCTACTGAGGGAGCGGCACTGGCTATAGCGGTGCTGGACAGTCTGCTGGCGAAAGGCGTGACCACGGTAGCGACTACTCATTATAACGAAATAAAAAAATATGCGCTGTCCAACGATGGCGTAGAAAATGCGTCGATGCAGTTCGATGTGGAGACACTTAGCCCGACATACAGGCTGACCATAGGAATGCCGGGTAAATCAAATGCCTTTGAAATATCAAAAAAGCTAGGTTTGAACGAGGAAATAATCCAACATGCAAGCCAGTTGATAGAGCGTGGAGACATCGAGTTTGAAGATGTCATATCAGCTATAGAAAACGATAAGAGACGAGCTGAAGCCGAAAAGGATGAAGCCGTTGCAATAAATGCAGCTATGAAACAGAAGCATGATGCGCTGGAAAAAGAAATGGCTGCGCTGGAAAAGCAGAAAGAAAAGATATTGGCAGATGCCAGAGAAGAAGCCCGAAGCATGCTGCGTGATGCCAGGGAGACCTCCACTGAGGTTCAAAAGGAACTTCGCGAGCTCACCAAAATGGAGAGCATGGGCGCCAGGAACGCCAGCCTGGAAAAAAGCAGGAAGCGAATCAGGGAGATGGAGGACAAATATGCAGAACGCATAATCCAAAGGGTCAACAGCAATCCTGTCAATGCATCTGAACTGAAGATCGGAGACAGGGTCAAAGTCCTTTCTTTAGATCAGAACGGTGAGATCCTCACTTTGCCAGATGACAAAGGTGAGCTGACCGTACAGATGGGAATCATGAAAGCCACGGTGAGCCTGGAAGATCTGATGCTCATAGTTGATGGTACTAATAAGAAGAAGCCGCCGAAGAGCAGGTCATCAGGCTATGGAGGCATGATGAAGTTCAAGGCTCAATCCATTTCCATGTCGACTAACGTTCAGGGAGAAAATCTGGATGATGCTACTATGGATGTGGAGAAGTATCTGGATGATGCCTATATTGCCGGACTCAAGGAAGTCACCATAATACATGGCAGAGGAGAGGGCGTTTTGAAAGATGGACTGAGAAAGTACCTTAAACGAAATAAGCATGTTGCGTCATTCCGCGCCGGGAATTATAATGAGGGTGGCGAAGGCGTGACTATAGTCAAGCTTAAGACGGAATAGAGGTGCGATATGTACATCATAAGTGCCTGCCTTTTAGGCAGCAATTGCAAATATAACGGTGGAAATAACATGAATGACAGGGTCACAGAATTCTGTAAAGGAAAATCATACTGTACGGCATGTCCGGAAGGAATAAGCGGCTTGCCGACTCCGAGACCGCCTGCAGAAAGACAGGGAGAACGGATTATCGATAAAGCAGGGAAAGATGTGACAAAGGAGTTCATGGAGGGCGCAAAGAACTCATTGAGCCATGTGATTTCGGAAGCGGAAAAACGTGGAGAAACGATAGAGGGCGCCATATTGAAAGCGAACAGTCCATCCTGCGGAAGCGGGAGAATATATGACGGCACATTTACCGGGAATCTGGTAGACGGAGACGGCTGCTTCGCAGCCATGCTAAAAGAATCAGGAATAACAGTAATCACAGAAAAGGAGATAGAAAATGATCAATTTTAAGGAAGAAATAGCTAAGGTATTAGCTGAGCAGGTGACGGATCTGCCTGTTGAAGAAATAGCGGAAATGGTAGAAATTCCACAGGACACTTCGATGGGAGATTATGCGTTCCCCTGCTTCAAGCTTGCTAAGGTTTTGCGCAAGGCTCCACCTTTGATAGCCAAGGATATAGTGGCAGGAATCGAAGGCAACTCTTTGTTTGAGAGTGTACAGCAGGTCAACGCATACGTAAACATGTTCATCTCTAAGGAACAGTTCGCAAAGGTCATCCTGGCAGAAGCTATCGACGAGGAGAACTTCGGCAAGACCAATGTTGGACAGGGAAAGACAGTTATCGTCGAGTACTCATCGCCTAATATTGCCAAGCCGTTTCATATCGGTCATATCAGAAGTACAGTGATTGGAAATTCAATATACAAGATTTACGATGCACTGGGATATAAAGTAATCAGATTGAATCATATCGGAGACTACGGAACCCAGTTTGGCAAGATGATAGTTGCCTATAGACATTGGGGAAATGAGGAGGACGTAAAGCGTGAGCCTATCGTTACACTCCTTGGTTACTATACAAAGTTTCACGTTGAGGTTGAAAGTGATCCAAAGCTGGACGATGAAGCAAGAGAAGCTTTTGCTAAGCTCGAGCAGGGTGAAAAAGAAGAAGTTGAACTTTGGCAGTGGTTCAGAGATGAATCTCTAAAGGAATTCATGCGTGTTTACGACATGCTGGACATCCAGTTCGACGAGTTCGACGGAGAGAGCTTCTATTCAGATAAGATGCAGCGCTTTATCGATGAACTGAATGAGAAAGGTCTCTTAGAAGAATCAGAGGGCGCTCATATCGTTGATTTGTCACAATTCGACCTTCCACCTGCATTGATAACAAAATCAGATGGTTCTACACTTTATTGCACACGTGATATCGCAACTGCCGTTTACAGAAAAGAGACATATGATTTCTATAAGAATATCTACGTTGTAGCTTCACAGCAGAACCTTTACTTCCAGCAGTGGATGAAGGTTGTAGGCCTTTTGGGCTACGACTGGGTAAAGGATTGCGTACACGTTCCATTCGGTCTTGTAAGCCTGGAAGAGGGCACCATGTCAACCAGACATGGCAGAGTAGTATTCCTGGAAGATGTGCTCAACAAAGCCGTAGAGAAGACCAAGGAAATCATAGCAGAGAAAAATCCTGACGCTGATCAGGCTCATATCGATGAGGTGGCAAAACAGGTTGGAATCGGCGCTGTAGTGTTCCAGGAGCTTTCAAACAACAAGATCAAAGATTACGTTTTCAAGTGGGACAAGGTGCTCAACTTTGACGGAGAGACAGGCCCATACGTTCAGTATACACATGCACGTTGCGCAAGCGTAATTCGCAAGGCAGGAGACGATATCGTAGCAAAGGCAAAAGATCTTGGCACGATAGATTATAAATATCTGACCAGCGACAGCGCATATGACCTGATGAAGATGCTCTACGCATTCCCTGCAGTAGTTGTCGATGCCGGTGAAAAGTACGAGCCATCAATGGTTACACGTCACATTATCGATATCGCCCAGGCTTATAACCGTTTCTATCACGACGAGCACATTCTGGCAGATAACGAAGACGAAAAGATAGCAAAGGTAGCCCTTACTATAGCAAGTAAGAACGCAATCAAGAACGGACTTGCACTGCTTGGAATCAAATCACCAGACCGCATGTAGGGCAGTAATTTAGTTTCACTCGTTGTAGTGCTTCGCCGCTGACGATTCTACTGCTTGCTCGCCGGATTTGGATAGCGACCCCTGACAAGCAGGGGCACTTGCTAACCCAAATCCGTAGCTCGCATCACAGTGAATCGGCCACGCAGCTCCGCAATGCAACTCGTAAAACTAATTACATGCCAGCGTGTTAGATAGTTTCTAACTGGCTTGATAATTATAATGAAACCATATATCGGTACTTATTAACTTCACATAGACACTTCGGCAATTCTGCCTGTGCGCCTATGTTAGAATTAACAAATACAAAAGACAAGGATTAATTATGAGATATGAAGGCGACATATACCGACCACCCAGCGAAGCTTACAGCCTGCTGGTTCAGGTCACAATAGGATGCTCGCATAACAAATGTACGTTTTGCAGCATGTTCAAGGATAAGAAGTTCAGGGTCAGAGACGTCAACGAGGTCATAGAGGATCTGGAAGATGCAAGAAGCAGGTATGACCATATTGAGCGTATCTTTTTGTGCGACGGCGATGCACTTTGCCTGGCCAACAAAAAACTCATGGTTATTTTGAACAAGATAAATGAACTATTTCCAGAGTGTAGTAGAATCAATGTCTATGGCAATGCCAGGGATGTTCTGCATAAGACACCTGAAGAACTAAAAGAACTTCATGAAAATGGCGTGCAGATGATATATATCGGGGCCGAATCAGGCAGCCAGAAGGTGCTGGACGATATATGCAAAGGCGTCAGCGTTGACGAGATGGTTGAGGCAGTGCAAAAGATCGAAGCCTCAGGCATACAGGCTTCAGTGACGTTCATTTCAGGCCTTGCAGGTAAAGCGGGCTGGGAGGAGCATGCAATAGAAAGTGGCAAAATGATAAGTAGAATGAATGCATCATATGTGGCACTTTTGACTTTGATGCTGGACCCACGGGCGCCTATAGTTGGGCAGATACAAAGGGGAGAGCTGGAATTGCTTTCACCGCAGGAGGTAATTGCAGAAACGTATCTTTTGCTGGAAAATTCTAATCCAACAAAGCCATGCGTTTTCAGGAGCAATCATGCATCAAATTATCTTTCGCTGAAGGGTGATCTGCCGCAGGACAAGGATGCAATGCTGGCCAAGCTTAAAAAAGCAATGGAAAATGAAGGAATGTTAAAGGACGAAAGGTTCAGGATGCTTTAGTTATGAAAATACTTCTAACGACGCTTAACTAAAAGTACATACACTCGAATCTGGCACTAAAGTATCTTTACAGCGTTGTGGCAGATGCAGACCTTGATGTTGAAATCAAGGAATTTACCATCAACAACGAAAAGGACTATGTGTACAGTGAGATACTGCGAGGCGGATACGATCTCGTGTGTTTTTCATGCTATATTTGGAACATTGCACAAATCGAAGAGCTGGCTCAGAATATCAAACTTGCACAGCCGAAGGTAGAAATCATGGTCGGCGGTCCAGAAGTCAGCTATGATAGCCGTGAATATATGCGTGACCACTGGTGGGTAAACTACATAATCAGAGGTGAAGGAGAGTATCCTTTCTTCCAGTTCTGCAAGGAGCTGGTCCTTGAGGAGTACGACTTCAGCAAAGTAAACAATTTGACATACAGGACCGACGGCGGAATAACCGAGACCGAGGATGCTGTGCTTCCAATGCTGGATAAGATACCTTTCCCATACAATTACCTTGACGTTGAGCCAGATAAAATCATATATTATGAGTCATCAAGAGGATGCCCATTCAGATGCACATATTGTCTGTCATCTCTGGAGACAACTGTCAGGCGCCTTTCATTAGACAGAGTACGACGCGATATTGGGTATCTTTTGTATAAAAATGTCAGACAGGTCAAGTTCGTGGACAGAACTTTCAACTACGACAGGGAACGTGCCAATGAAATATGGCAATATATAATCGACAAAGACAATGGAAAGACCAATTTCCATTTTGAAATATGCGGCGATATGCTGGACAGCGCGGCTTTTAAGGTATTATCAAAGGCTCGCAAAGGATTGTTCCAGTTTGAGATCGGCGTACAGACTGCAAACCCTTATGCTTTGAAGGCGGTGGATAGAAACGAGAACATACAGCCGATAATGTATAACGTGGCGAAGCTCATGAATATGGGCAACATACACATCCATGTGGATATGATCGCGGGTCTCCCATATGAGGACTACCGGTCATTCGGACGTTCATTTAACATTATTTATCAGGTCGGCGCAGATAATCTTCAGCTGGGTTTCCTGAAACTTTTGAAGGGCACCAAAATCAGAGATCATGCCTCTGAATTCGGGTATGTCTATAGACAAAAAGCACCTTATGAGGTGATTTCCAATAACTTTATGTCATCTGTGGATATGGTCAAACTGAAGATGGTAGAGAGCGTATTGGACCTTTATCACAACCGCGGAGGTTTTGATAGGGCTATAGATTATCTCATGTACAGAACCGGCAGATCGCCGTTCAGCTTCTATGAGAGACTGGCAGACTTCTACTATTCAAACGGCTATCAGGATGCGTCACATAAGAAAGAGGATCTCTACAGGATACTGTATCAGTTTGCACAGAGGCTCGAGCCTAAATACGGTGGCATATCATTGTCGGCACGCGAAATGCTGGAACAGGATATGGCAGCTACTTTTAACAGCGAAGCAATAAAGAATTTTAATAGAAAAGGTTGGATCATTTAATGGAAAACGAAGAAAGACTTCAAGATAGAATAGGGGAATATCTCATCCCCAAGACAGATGATTATTTATTCGACGAGCTGTCGGATAATTATCTTGAGAAGGCTGGCATTGCGGACATTTTGACCGGTGTGCCTATCCCTATAAATAAGGCTGAAATGTCAGGCCTGTCAACATTGGTAATTGCAAAGAACATGGCATTTATCATAGGCTGCGACATCAACTTTAAGTACAGAGATAATTATGTTGCTTATATAACACGCACATTCTCAAAGGATTTTGCCAAACCGCTGATAAGTGAGGGCGTAACTGCGGCTACGAACAAAAAATATGAAACTGCATGTGTAATGTTCCGTGCGGCTATACTAATAGATACTGACTCAAAGGAGGCTTACTACTGCTATGGCAGAGCATGCAAGGATGCCTATGAGAACGGCGAGGGTGAAGAATATGTTGGCCGTTTCAAGGCTGAGTCGCTGGAGGCATTTGAAAAGACCACCCTTAAGGGCCCGGACTTTGATATGGGATATTATTTCCTGGGATTTGCATATCTGAATATGGGACTCTACATCAAAGCAAAGCTGACTTGGGATTCATTCATGGAACTTTCCAAGGACGATGAACTGAAGAAGGAAGTTGGAGGCTTTCTGGTCAAACTGGTAGAACCCTGCAAGATCGAAGAAGGCTATAATGCGGTATTGAGTGGACGTTTTGAATCGGGAATAGATATTCTCGAGGTATATGAAACGGACAGCAGATTCAATACCTGGTGGCCTTTGTGGTACTATCTGGGCACGGCTTACATGGGACTGGACGATATAGATAACGCAGAATCACATTTCCTGCAGGTGCTCAAGTATTCACCGAGCAACACGGACACTATGCAGGAACTTGTAGAGATATATAAGCAAAAGGGTGATACTGAAAAGGTCGAAAAGTACGAGAAGAAGATTGAAATCGTCGGTGAAAATGCCGCAAGAGACAGAGAAGAGAAGCAGGCAGGTATGATGCCGGGACTTTCATAAACAGATGTTTTTAAGGACGCTGATGCGAAAAATGCATCGGCGTTTTTTGTGTGCAAAAAATTCATATAGACTTCACTGAAAATAAATTGACAAATTGCATATATTATATATAATATATTATATACAGTTTCGAAAGGAGGAGTCATGGAACAATTTCAGACATTAAAAGATCACGTTTACGATTATATCTCTGAAAAAATCAACAGCGGCGTTTTAAAAGCCGGTGACAGAATTAATGAAAGCATAGTCTGCAATGATTTGAATATTAGCAGGACTCCGGTCAGGGAGGCTTTGATACAGCTATCGGCGGAGGATCTCTTAGATAATCTGCCGCGCCGAGGCTTTGTTGTAAAAGCCCTTGATACTGATGCTGCAGCGGAAACCTATGATATCATAGGCGTTTTGGATGGATATGCTGCAAGACTGGCTTGCGATAAGCTCGATGATAAAGCCATCGCAGACATGGAACTCTATGTGAAATATATGGACATGGCAATCGACAGTGGAAACTATGACATGTATTACAAATGCCAGGAAGAATATCATATGAAGTACATGGAGAAATGCGGAAACAAGCGTCTGGTGGACATAATCGTCAACCTTAAGAAGAAGTTCCTGCACAAGCAGTACATAGTGCCTGCAGGATCTGATATCAAAGAGATACTTCATACTACTAATAAAGAGCATGAAGAGATAATCCGCCTGTTGAAGGCGGGAGACGCCGCTGGCGCAGAAGCATATCTGCGCGATGTTCACTGGAATCAGGACATAGCCTTTATGGAAACCGTTTAATGAAGATAGTTATTTAAAATAAAAATAAACACATATTTCAAGGAGGATTTAACAATGTTTAAACACACAATCGTAAGAAGACCTTGCAAAGCCATGATCGATGGTATCACTTCAGCACCTGAACTGGGAAAGCCAGATTATGAGCTTGCATTAAAACAGCATGACACTTACATCGCAGCATTGAAGCAGTGCGGAGTAGACGTACTCGTTCTTGATGCAGATGAGAGATATCCAGACTCCTGCTTCGTTGAGGATCCAGCAGTAGTTACAAGAAACTGTGCGATCATCACTAACCCTGGTGCCGGTACAAGAAACGGCGAGAAGGAAGAGATAATCCCTGCAATCAAAAAGTTCTATTCAGATGATCAGATCGAATACATCAAAGATCCAGGAACACTGGAAGGCGGAGATGTTATGATGGTTGGAGATCACTTCTATGTTGGAAGATCTGCAAGAACAAATGAAGAAGGAATCAGACAGTTCAAGGAGATCCTTGAGAAACACGGCTTCACATGCTCAGAAGTTCCTCTAGAGAAAGTACTCCATCTGAAGACTGGCGTAAACTATCTTGAGAACAATAACATGCTCGTTTCAGGCGAATTCGTTACTAAACCTGATTTTGAGAAGTACAACCATATCGAGATCCCTGAATCAGAAGCATATGCTGCAAATTGTATTTGGATGAATGGTACAGTAATCGTTCCTGAAGGATATCCTACAGTTTTGAAGGCTGTCCAGGATGCAGGCTATAAGACACTTATAGTTGATACATCAGAGTACAGAAAGCTTGATGGCGGACTTAGCTGCCTGTCACTGAGATTCTAGGATAATTATAAATCCACCAAAACCACGTCGAGCTTCCGGCGTGGTTTTTTACTGCAACAAATTTAACACAATGTCTATAGAGTATATATAACAATACAGGTGTAGAATTTCGGTCTTCCAAACAATCAATCGGTGATTATATATTAAAGTGTACGTGCAGTATAAGTGAAAAAGGGGATTTAAGAATGAAAATACTGATTGTTTATCCAGAATATCCAGTGACGTTTTGGAGCTTTAAATATGCTCTAAAATTTGTCAATGAAAAATCAAATCTGCCGCCGCTGGGAGTATTGACTGTTGCATCGATGCTGCCAAGTGAGTGGAACGTCAGGCTTATCGATATGAACGTAAAGAAACTAAAGGACAAAGATATTGTCTGGGCGGATTACGTTTTTATTAGTGCTATGAATATCCAGGAAGCTTCGGCACGCACTGTGATCGACCGCTGTAAAAAACTTCAGAGGAAGACTGTATGTGGTGGACCTTTATTCAGCATAGATACACAAAGATTCGACGATGTGGATCATCTTCTGCTATATGAAGGAGAGATAAGTATACCACGGTTTATTGAGGATCTAAAAAATGGCGAGCCTAAGCATATATATAATATTGAGGGGTACCCTGATCTATCAGAAACACCGCTTCCAAGATGGGATCTTATTGACATTAGGGATTACGCCATACTCAGTGTGCAATATTCACGGGGATGTCCCTTCCATTGTGATTTCTGCAATGTAGTATCTTTGTTCGGCCATGTGCCACGCACAAAGTCATCTACGCAGATACTCTCAGAGCTGCAGGCTATTTATGACCTTGGCTGGCGTGGAGCGATATTCTTTGTTGATGATAATTTTATAGGCAACAAAAAGAAACTCAAGCAGGATATTTTGCCGGCGCTCATTGACTGGATGGAAGAAAAAGGACATCCATTTACGTTCTTCACCGAGGCATCGATCAATATGGCCGATGACGAGGAACTGATGCAGATGATGGTAGATGCAGGATTCGACAATGTTTTTGTAGGCATCGAAACGGTCGATGAGGACTGCCTTGCAGAGTGCAATAAGTCGCAAAACAAGAATAGAAGTCTTTTGGACAGCGTTAAAACTATTCAGCAGTATGGCATGCAGGTTCAGGGCGGTTTCATTCTTGGATTTGATAACGACAAACAATCCATATTCCAGCGCATGCCGGAATTTATACAGAAAAGCGGAATAGTGACGGCCATGGTTGGAGTACTCAGCGCTCCTACAGGGACGGAGCTCTACG
>Ga0183101_1001035_pt1 | contig 14678 bp, 16 predicted proteins | sample Biomet3_FD_127790 | JGI IMG/M metagenome (GOLD analysis project Ga0183101, IMG submission 127790) | Microbial communities from bioreactor (seeded with sewage sludge) at LBNL, California, USA - Biofuel metagenome 3 | ecosystem: Engineered > Bioreactor > Anaerobic > Unclassified ... | reverse complement strand
GGCCATCCATCATGATTTTATGAGCCTTTAACAGATCTTTTTCTGAATATGGATTCAGCTTTGTCATGGTTTCGTAAGCTTCATATGCATTCTGTACTTCACGGATATCCTGCTGCGGTCCCAGTACACGCTTACCGTCAATAATAGCACTGACCTGTTCAATTGTAAGGGAGTTCTGTTCGATTGCCAAAGATGAATGAATCGACCTGACACGATTCTCACGACGGAGCTTAGGATTCTTTGAAACCTGCTCTGATACAGACATTGCACCAGTCAATTCTGCTATTTCTATGACAAGGTTAGTTATCTGATCTGTCATTACAAATGGTGGTGTATATTTATCTGACATAGCCTCTCCTTTTGACTTCTATACATAATTCTAATCTGAGAGTTTCACATTATCAATATTTATGTCGTAATAAATGACGTAATTAAATTTTCAAAGCTAGAAAGAAGCCAACATACTAAAAAGCATCCATGCACTTTGCTATAACTATCTGCATTGTCCATGGATGCAAAATTATATATATTTAAGAGTTTAAAATTCGCTACCACTCAATTGTTCGCGGCGATTAGAGAGCAACGATTCAATTTGATTATTCATATAGTGAAATTTTAAATAACGAATTTTGCAAATAACTGCAACCTTTATGTTTGAATCCTTCATCAATTCTTATACCAGAGTCAACAACAATTCTAATTTTACTAATTAGTTTTAGTTGTAGTTTGTGTCGAAATGCATCCTACGGGATAAAGATTACTAATACCACGCATGTCAACAGATATCACATAACCAAGAGCTTTACTATTTCCTGTTTCTGGAATTTTGGAAATATCAAGTTTAGACTCTATTCTTATTTTGGAACCATCATATGTAGTAGTCCTATCGTATATACTTGGATCTATTGAGTTCTCGATTTTAATATTTTTAGTACCATTTTCATCAATCATCATGCAGTCTGTTAGTGTGAACAAAATAATATGCTTCTTTTCTTGATCAAAACCAATACCATCGTAATGTTTATCCAGCATATAACAGGAGCCAATGCTTCCGTCTGAATTCATTAGTGCTATATATGAATTTGAATCATCTTGCAGTGGAGTTATGCCTTGTGTACTATTAAACAATACATAATTTTTGTTATCTTGGTAAAGCAAGGATATGTCTGTCAAACTGCCTTCAATAGCTCCTCGGTTGTGCGCCGCTATTCTGTGACCGTTATAGTATATTAAACCGAATACAAGTAGTATGGATGGAAGAAGAATATATGATATCCATTTAGCAAGTTTTTTCATCATGTTGTAGACCTCCTCAACAATAGACTAGATTCTTCTTGAACACTCTTTCAGACATTTGTGATAACAAGCAAGAATCCGTGATGAAATACAGATATACTTAATTATTAGAAAATTGAATGTTGCCCGTGTTTATATCTTGATTCACGTAAAATAAGCACTACTTTTTATTGTTATTTTCTTCTTGCAAAAACTTTAATGAAATTAGAGAGAAAATACAAATAATTGCATAAAAATAAAGTCCAGGATTGCTGTAATTATTTAATCTTAATATTTGTATAATTAAACCAATAAATATAATTAATGTGAGCAATAAATAAAAATTTACAAACTTCATTTTCATAATAATTCCTCCCTATACACAAAATACAATCGAAGTACATACATGTAAATATGTGTGTGATAATCCGTAGAATTCTGTGATATTTCGTATCGATTACTATTTATCATAGCCTTATAGCATGTATAATAAATTAATGATAAGGTACTGTAAAAGCATATTATCTTCAGAAGAAATATCGGAATTTGATGCAGGTATTTTAACAATCTTTTTGGATTTGTTTGATTTCACTCCTATTGTATCGGTATCGATATTTTTCTTTCATAATATATATCTAGGCTTCACTTTTATTATTGTTCTCTCCTTGCTGAGGCAATACACAGGTGGTTGGCATGCAAAGACTATACCAATTAGTAGAGTTAGCTACTTTGTTACATTCTGTATTTGTATAATGTTACTGTCATGGAAAATATCATATACATATTTAGTGCTTATAAATGTAATCTTGTTTCCATATACATTTTGTTTTTCACCTATTGAAATCCCGGATACAAATTTAAATGAAGCACAGATCAGTATTTATAAAAAGAAATCAATTGTAGTATATTTTGAAATGCTTTTCATTTCGTTGATATTGTTTCCTTGTTACTATATCTACAGCAATGAAATACAAATTATTATTCTTATCAACACTATGTTAATGATTATGTTGCAAACAGAAAAACATATGAAAGGAATTTTTCCATATGAAAATGTCCATCACGATTATTGATGATAATCAGCGGGATATTGATTCTATTAAATCTGTTCTGGAAAGCTTTAACAATTCTGATCATATGATTTTTATCCATGAATATATAAGCTTTAAGGACTGTAAGGATTTCGATTCGGATCTTTATATTCTGGATATCGACATGCCAGGAGAAGATGGTTTTCATGTCGCTCAAAAGATTGAAAAGCAGAATCCAACAAGCAAGATAGTCTTTTGTACATCTCATCATGAGCTTGTCTTCAATGCCTTTGAATTGAATACATTCTATTATGTCCGAAAAGATGAGCTAAAATCAGATCTGACCAAAGCCATGAGAAAATTCTATGAGACCTATGATAACCGGTGCTATGTTTTTGCCAGCAAACATATTCCAAGCAAAATACTTCTGGATCACATCATATATTTTCAGGCTGACGGAAACAATGTATTAATTAAAACAACCGAAAATAGTGAAAACTATACAGATCGATGCTCGCTCAGGACTATCATGTTATCATCTTTGCCGGATTCGTTTATCCGTATTTCTGGCGCTTTTATTCTAAATCTGAAGTATGTCAATTCTCTAGATGGACAGAAAGTATTCCTGAAAGATGGTTCCCACATTGAGATTTCACGGGACAGGATCAAAGGATTCAAGTTGTCATGGAATGAATACCTACTGAGGGCACTATAAATGGACAATCTATTTGCAATATCAATTACCATTATAGAAAATGGGCTATATACGCTCTTCTATTCGCATTTCTTTACGCACACAAAAGCAAAGAAAATAGCCGCCGTCATTTTATGCTTTATATTACTGAATACAGCTTCATTTCTGTCAACGAATGTATCTGTCAGTACAGGATTCATTTCTTTTATCACAGTACTCATCGGGACATGCTCTATTTATTTTTGTTCTGATCATAGCATGCCATCTTCTGCTGTCATCGGGCTTTTCCCAGATCTGATCACAGCTTTGATCAATTCACATTTATCTATAATATTGTCATTTCTGTTTTTTGGCAGGATTGATTTCGAACAGTTGATGAATGCGCATGGAACATGGATCATCATTTTATCTAAAATCCTGCAGGCGCTTGCTTTTTATTGGGCTGCCCGCTATCTGACTAAAATGAATGAAAAGTTATCGTCTAAAGAACTTATACTGATTGCATTTATGCTCACATTGAGCATCATAGGCATTGATGCTGTTGAAAGTCTCCTCTACCTTCAGGAATTCAATGGCTTCTATCTAAGCACGATTATTGTAGTTGATGGTATATTCTCTGTGCTGTTGATATTTGTCATAAACATGATTGTAAAGAGAAACGAGACTGAGAAACTGCATGAAATGGAGAAACAGCTGATGGAATCACAGATTGTCAATGCCCGGAATTCGATTGCATCAGAAAATGAGCTTCATCGCATCAAACATGATGTCCAGCATCTTTTATCTTCTCTTCCTGAATCAGTATCAGAACAGCCTGAAGCATTAAAGCTTCAGAATCAGCTCAGAAATGTGAATCTGCCTGTCAGCACTATATGTACACCAATTGACACTGTACTCAATATCAAACGAGAACAAGCTTCTGCAAAAGGGATCCAGATGATCTGCCTTCTGAATATCATCGAAAAGCCAAAAATGAGCGATGATGATCTCTATGTATTGCTGATCAACTTATTAGATAATGCTATCGAACATAATGGTTCCGAAAGAACAATCTCTGTCGAGATTAAATGTACAAAAGAGTTCTTTCTAATCCGGATTTCAAATTCAATTGATATTAGCGTAATTGATAGAAATGGAAAGATCAAGACCAGGCCTTCAAGCGGACATGGTTATGGAATAAAGACAATCAATACGATTGTACGTACATATTCTGGACATATTAAATTCGAAGAAGAAAATCACATGTTTATTGTTAGTATCATTATTTCTTAGCAACGAATTGTCTTATTTTCAGATAAAGTCTAGTATAAAAATAACCCATCAAAATGGACAATTCATATCTTATGTATTGTCCTTTTTGATGGGATTTCATTATTCCAAAACTTAATTTCACTCCCACTCAATTGTTCCCGGCGAAAACAATGCAAATATTCAATTTGTTCTACTACCAGTATTATTAATATTTTATTTCAGATTTGTAGATTCATTTAAGTTTAGTGTGCATTTGAGAATCTGATTTGGTGCTTCAATTCCACGATTTTCAATTTCATCAATTAAAATACGATATGCTGCCTTTCCTTCATCTTGTGAAGGTTGCACGATTGTAGTTACTGTCGGGTATGCAAAATCAGCCCATTCACGATTGTCAAAGCCAACAATTCCAATATTGTTCGGTATCAAAGAGCGATAGTTTTGCATGCTGCGATAAAGAATTGGCAACAGCCAGCAATTTGGAGCAAATATAAGAGTCTTCTTATCTAAATGTATATTTTTGGATAAAAATTCAGATATTTCATCAGAAGTAATTTTCTCATCCACGATGTAATCATCATAAGGCATATCGTGAATTTCCATGGCATCATAGAATCCCTTGCTTCTTTCCATTCTAGTGGATAGGACGCTAGGATCAGCAGTAATCATCAAGAACTCTTCATAACCTGATTTGATCATTTCTTCCATGGCATCCAATACAGCCTCATAGTTGTTTGATTTAACCCATTTGTCACTATCAATTCGAATCTGAGAATCAATAAAGACTGTAGGCTTTTTATTATATTTATCTCTCGTTTTCAGAAATTTTTGTGTTGGCTGAATAATAAATCCATCAACACCCATTTTATTCATTTCATCGAAGAGGTCAGCTTCCTTTTTCGAATCATAATTATGATTCGCCAAAATCATCTTATAATTATCATCCTTCATTTGTGCATCAATACCCTTGATCAGCTGATTTGAAAATTCATTTGTAATATCAGCGATGATAACACCTATCAAATGCGAAGATTTTGAATTCAGCATTCTTGCAGCTATATTAGGCTCATAATGAGTTTCAGCTATTACCTTTTCTATTCTAGATTTAGTCTCTGCTGACATCTTCTTATATTGCCCGCTTAAGTACGCTGAAACAGTAGTTTTTGATGTGTTTGCCAAATTTGCGATATCTTTTATCGTTACATTTTCATTCATATAGACACACCCTCTTCTATATAATTCTATTTACATAATTCATTCTTGATTACTGCTTCAAAAGGAGTCCCCTTTAAGCTGTAAAGTGCTTTTTGCAAATACACGCCCCTTGATTTCTGATCATTCATATTTTCATACTGCTTTGCAATCATGAATGCTTTCATCCCTTTTTCGTGTTCATCAGCAATATCCATACCTTCTTTTAATTCACTTATGTATGCATAGCTTCCATTTAAATTAATATCAAACGCCATTTTACATTCATGATACTCAATTGACGATAAATTTTGCTTCAATTTAGGCATAAAATCAGTTAATTTATCTTTTGAAAATTTTAACATATAATATTGAAATATTATCATTAACATCTTACTTTTATCTTTTTTGGTAATTACTTCATTCATGATATCGCATGACATTTCATCTATCATAATTTCTTCATCGTTCTGCAGTACATAATTCAATTTAAGAGCAAGTATTTTGGACCTAGTAACCAGCGTTTTTGTCAAAAATCCAGTGGAAATTCTATCAAATTCGTCTATATCATTTCTAAGTAACGCTCTTTGCAGTCTGTTGACTGACAGCTTTGAGGCAAATATAATCAATCCCCAAAATCCAAAAGACACCGCTAAAATTGTTAATAATAATCTCATTGAGTACCTACGCTTTCATCTTTAGTAACTTTTTAGTTCCATTTTTTTCCGTAACAATCACGCATTTAGCGTGATATGGTATGCCATCTGTGAAGAACACCTTTTTTCCTTTATAAACTTCTTCATGGAAAATGGCTACGGTATATTTTTTACTATTTTGTTTAAATTCAAAGGTATGCACCAAATTCGTACTGCATTCTGTTTCGCCATTTTGAAATGTATGCGTTTGGCAGTAATCAACATCCTTCCCTGCGACTATTGTAAAGACAGTACAAGAATCTATAAATTCCTTAGTCGATACTATTTTCTTAGAATCCTTAAGCTCATTATACCTTAAAGAGACAACAGTATCTTCAATATCCATATCTTCACTGGAATATACTATGACCTCAGCGTTTTCTGACTCCAAGAAAGACTCTTTATGCCGTATATCAGCCTCATTATCTAGATGAAATGTTTTTACCAATCTGTGTATACCGTCACATCTAATTTCATCAACTATGATCCAGATGCCATCCCCAATATTTACAACTTTTCTCGTAATAATTGATAATGGTGCATGACCAATCAATGATCCTTCAAAATAATGACAATTATCAATATGCCTTATATAGTTATTACCGACAATTCCAAAATCTTCATAGGACCACGACGAAGAAGGTCGTAGGTATTCATTGTTATCAATGATCATACTGTTGTGTGATTTCATTGATTTAAAATAAATTCTTAACGGATCACCTTCTCGATATGTATACCTTCCCGGATCAATCATGAATGGTTTTCCTTTGTGATAAATTGATATATGAAGGTTATCACAATGACCATGGCCACTCCCTAATGAGCCATTCGTAATCATTGTAAATGAAGCATCTCGCTTTTCAGACGACTTGATTGTGAACATTCCTGAATCAATGCCATCAAAGTAAAGTTCTGTTTTATCTGTTGAATTTATCATTTTATATTTTTTAGCACTCACCGTCCCTAATAAATATAGAGATTCTATATCCAGTTTATTAGCCGCAAGACTACGATATTTTGGATCCTCGAAAATGATTGCTGCTCTTGCAAAAACATCTTCAACGTTGGAACGATCACTGTCGCCAAATGTTTCAATTGTTCTATTAGGCGTAGTTTGTGCGAGCAGAGCATCGGCCATTTTTTTGGCGGCATCTAATATAGCATCATCAACTTGAATATTCATATAATGTGCATAATACAAATACTTCATTAAATAATTTAACACTTCAATATGATACATTGTAGATTGTTCCCATTGTACGCCATCACTATAAACTTGTGCTACTACTTGCCTGTTTAGCTCATTTACAGCAAATTTGTACACCGCATTATTTTCGTAATCTTCAATCAGCAGTGGAATGATTGCACATATTGAAGCTGTTTGAATACTTCCCCAATTAGAAGTAATATATCTAGTAAGATATGAATTCTTTAAATATTCAAGCTGTTGATATATGTTCTCCAATATAATATTTAGCTCATAATCATTCAGTCCATTTACCATATATATACTTGCTTCATATATATTCATTGTTCTGATAGCTGTATCCAGAGTTCTGGTTGATCTTAATGGCTTTATAGTTTTATGTGAATTTATCCATGATAAGATCAGTTCTTTAGCTTTATCAAAATAATCGTTATTGTTTGATATTTTATATGCCATGACTAAATAATTAAGATAATCCATACGATTCAGCATGAAGCACCATTCTTCATCGCCATTTGGATCTTTCTCCCAGTCAATCACAGTCAATTTATATGGTTTAACACATCTTTCCATATCCCATGGTTTATCAAATGTAAATGTATTTGTAATTAGTTCATCTGCCTTTGCCAATATAAATCTCTGCTCGCCTTCATCGAGTTCAGCAGCAATATTATTTATATCTTTAAATACATATAATTTTTTAAGTGTTTCCTTCAAATATTTTAAATTCATAAATTGCCCTTTCATATTTAAGTCATCATATATAATGATTTGAATATAAAAGTTAAAGCAGGAGTGGTCTCCTGCTCTAACTGAAATAGATTAAGCTAATATTTTGAGCGTGCTTAAAGCAACACCAATTACGACAGTGATTAATACAAGCCAATAAGTTGTAACACCCTTTTTCTTAATAAGATAGTACATTAAGCAAGTATATAAAATCGGAAGCAAGGACGGAGCTACCTTATCTAACATCGCCTGGATATCTACGGTAGAAGACTTCACACCTTCTGTCACAGCTCCAGCCGCAAATGTAATATTTACCTTCATTTTGACAAATGTAGCTGCCAGGCCTGCAATGACAGTAACACCAATCATGCCAGCAGCATCTGAGATCACGCCCATTTTTTCAGACAGCTTGTCAATCATTTCAGTGCCAAGCTTACGTCCATATCCGCCCATTACCAATTTGATACTTAATAACACAAGATTCTCACAGAGCAGGAATAGCAACGGTGCGATTGCAACACCTTCCATTGCCATGGAAGCGAAGATAGTCGAAAACAAAGGCGCGATGCAGAACTGAGACAGGGAGTCACCGATGCCTGCTAAAGGGCCCATCAAAGCCATCTTAATGCCGCGAATTTCTTCATAGGACATGCCATTTTCAGCCATTGCAAGATGAACCGAAGTGATAAAAGGCAGGAAGTTAGGATTTGTATTATAGAATTCAGAATTGTCAATCAAATCCTTTGCTAATCCTTCTTTATCATCCCCATACATTTTCTTTAATGCAGGGTACATAACTAATGCATATCCTAATCCTTGATAGTTGGAATAGTTGAAGCCATTTTGTAAGAAGTATGCACGTAAAGTTGTCTTTGTGTAATCTTTTTTTGTTAATTTATTAAATCCAGTCATCATGATCTCCTTCTTGACTTGCAGCAGTAACGGCAGGTTTCGCATTTTGTTCGTTATAATACTTGATGGCAAATACAGCACCGACAATAGCGATACCAATGACTGGAACATTTAAGTAACCAGCTAAGAAGTAACCTAATAAAGCAAATGGAACAAGCTCTTTCTTAAGCATAACAGACATGATCATAGCAAAACCGATTGCTGGCAGCATACCGCCTGCAGTGCTCAAACCTTTTAATAACCACTGTGGAATATAAGTAACCAATGTGCTTAATGTATCCATTGAGAATGCACCTAAGAATCCCAAACCAAAGCCAACAAGTGCAAATAAGCAGATAGTTAAATTTGAACTGATACGGAATTTTGTGAAGTTGCCTGACTTCAAGGCATTTTTAGCCGCTTCCGGTGAACCAGCACATAAAGTATAAATAAATGTCTGCAAGAACTGGATGGCAACGGCAAATGGAATAGATAATGATAATGCTGTTGCTGGTGTTACCCCAGGTACAGTAATTGCCATTAAGGTACCAATAATACCAGGACCGATTGGGTTCGGTGGAACAGTACCACCAGCGCCGACGCCAAAGCCCATGAATGCTAATTCTGCGATTGCACCGCAGGATAAAGCAGTTGGTAAATCACCAAGAATCAGACCTACACCAAAGCTTAATACTAAAGCGCGGTTTGTAAAAATTCCCCAAAGCATGCCTGAATAACAGAATGCTGTCCAAAGCCCAATTAAGACAGCTTGAATGATACTAATTTGCATTTTCTTTCTCCCTCATAAATTACAAATAATTTTTTATGTCAACTTGAACACTGCCATCATTCCCACTAGGAGTAGTTTGCGTGTCAAATGTAACACCATATTCCTCAATCATTGTCTTGAGTGCAGCTTTATCCTCTGCGCCTAAGAAAATTGATCTTGTTACTTTTTCCTTGCCTTCGGCATTGTGGATATTCCCAATATTGATATGTTTGATTGGAACTCCACCTTTTATTAGAGCAAGCGCATCTTTAGGACTTTTTACAATAATAAAGATGGATTGTGCAGGATTTGCTTTGTGAATGATCTCAATGACATGCTCGACTGTGAAGAAACGTGCAGCAATTGTGTTTGGAATAACAGTTTTCATCAGCGTCTGTGCCATATGATCATTAGCCGCTTCATTATTCGCTACAATTACGGTATTGCAGCCAATTGATTTAATCCAAAGCTGTCCTTGTCCGTGAACTAAACGTTCATCAATTCTTGTCATTACAATGTTTGGTGTACTCATTTTTTTCTCCTTACCAATATGGTTCCCATTTTTTCATCAAACGTGTCAGAGCTTCCATATAAAAGTAGTCACCCCAGATATTTCCTTCATCAACGCCTTTTCCGCTATGCCACGAATAGACACCGTGATAAAGAATTGGATTGCCTGCTTCATGATCCGCTTTCGTATAATTTTTAATCAGCGACTTCATAATTGTTTGGCAAGCTCCTTGATAGATAGTTTTACACTCGTCATTGTCATGTAAGTATCGATCCATCTCAAGCATCCCACATACAGCTATAGCGGCAGCGCTTGAATCTCTTGATTGATTGTCCCCATCAGTAAATATCAGGTCCCAGAAGCATACATTATCTGTCGGCAACCGATTTAGGAAATAATTTGTCATACCTTTATATAGCTTTGTGTATTCAAACGCATTCGTATATTTGACATTCAAAGGAATACCATAGATTCCCCATGCCTGACCACGTGCCCACGAACTTTCATCACTGTATCCTTGCCTTGTGGCACCATGATCTGGTGCCCCAGTTTCTGAATTCATATAAAATGTGTGGAAAGCGCTCGCATCGTTTCGGATTACGTTATTCACACTTGTCTCAAAGTGACGGGTTGCAATATCTTTATACTTACAGATCCCTGTCATTTCGCTTGCCCAATATAGAAGCGGAATATTCAGCATGCAGTCGATAATAAAACGATAATGTTCTTTGGAATCTTTTGGTCCCCACGCCTGCAGGAACTGACCTTTTTCTTGCCATCTAGTAATCAGTTTATCGGCTGCTAATAAAGCTGCCTTCTTTGCTTTTTCTGATTTTGTAAGCTTATATCCGCTTACGCATGACAATGAATAAAGAAATCCAAGATCATGGTGATCCAGATCAATGTTATTTTCTACACGGTGTAAGAAACTATCGACATTGATATCAGCCAAATTTCTATATTTCTCGTCTTTAGTGTACTCATAAGCTAACCACAACATGCCTGTCCAGAATCCATTTGTCCATTCAATGTTGTCAATAACAGAATATTTCAACTCTTTGGTAGCAGGCCAAGGAAACTTTTCTTCAAAATAATCCATATTGAGATCTACTTGTTTGATACACTCATCAAAAGCATGCTTTATTTCTTCCTGAGTCAGAGGTATCTCATTCAGAAACAGATCTTTTTTCGTAATATTTTCGATTGTTACGTGTCTTACCATTTTCCCTCCCTCATATAGTGAACCGGTTCCCTAGACGTTCATATATTATTTGATAATTTTGTACATGTCAATACCTTTTGACTAAATTGTGAAAAAAATATTATTTTACGAACCGGTTCATAATGACACTTATCATCGTTTATGTTGACATGGCACCCATCAATGAATATAATTCTAGCGAACCGGTTAGCCATATATTCTCGAAATTACTTTAGACATACAGAAAGAAAGCAGGATAAACATATGAACAATGAAATTATTGAACGTATATCTCATATCGGTATCGTTCCCGTTGTAAAGATTATAAATGAAGAAGATTCACTGCCTTTAGCAAAAGCTTTATTCAACGGCGGTATCGATGCAGCGGAAATCACCTTTAGAAGTGAGCATACCTTATATGCAATCAAAGAAATATCCACCAATTTGCCAGGTATGCTAGTTGGAGCTGGTACTGTGTTAACTAAAAAACAGGCTTCAGATGCAGTTAAAGCTGGTGCTAGATTCATCGTCACGCCTGGATTCAACCATGAAGTTGTAAAGTGGTGCATTGAAAATGAGGTTCCTGTTCTTCCTGGCATCTCAAGTGCAGGTGAAATTGAGACTGCTCTGAGCTACGGACTGAAGACAGTTAAATTCTTTCCTGCCGAAAGCAGTGGCGGTGCTAAAAGGATTCAAGACTTAAGTGCACCATACAGTGATGTTAAATTCTTACCGACAGGTGGCATCGATGAAGCTAATATGCATGATTACTTAAGTCTGCCTTCAGTACTAGCAATTGGTGGAAGCTTTATGCTTAAAGAGGACTTCATTTGCAGCAAAAATTATAGTGCAATTGAAGAATTGTCTCGCAGAGCAGTGAAATCTTTGCTCACATACGAATTAATTCATATCGGCGTGAATAACAATTCTGAAGAAGAAGCAGTCAAAAATGCCCAAAAATTATGCAGTCTATTCGATTTTACATATTACCATAAGCCAAAGTCACAGTTTGCAGGTAAGGGCTTTGAATTTCTAAATGTACCTGGAAGAGGATCTAACGGCCATATTGCCATTTACACTCCATATCCAGAAAGAGCTTTGTATCATCTAAGCAAGATGGGTATACTGCCGATTGAAGGAACTATTACCAGGAACAAGAAAACAGGCATTATTAACTTCGCTTATCTAGATTTAGAAATTGCTGGATTTGCTATCCACCTAATTAATCCTGATGTAAAAATGGAAGTTTAATTGATCAAAACAACAGCTCAAAGTGAATTGATGATACATCGTTGGCTGCTTGCATAAATAGATTCATCAGTGATAAGCGGCAGTAATGAATGATACATATTTACGAGCTCAAAGATGAATATATGAGGAGATAATATATGTTTAACCTAGATAGTTTTAATCTGAAGGACAAAGTGGCATTGATAACCGGCGCATCATATGGGATTGGGTTTGGTATCGCATGCGCATATGCAAAAGTCGGCGCCACCATTGTTTTCAATGATATTAAACAGGAATCCGTTGATAAAGGTATTGCGGCCTATAAAGAATTGGGTATTGCAGCTCACGGATATGTATGTGATGTGACTGATGAATCAGCAGTCATTGCAATGATTAAAAAAATAGAAGAAGAAGTCGGTACCATTGATATTTTAGTAAACAACGCAGGCATTATTAAAAGAATCCCTATGTGCGAAATGAGCGCATGTGATTTTCGTCAAGTTATTGACGTTGATTTAAATGCACCATTTATTGTTGCTAAGGCTGTCATTCCTTCGATGATCAAGAAAGGCCATGGAAAAATCATTAATATTTGTTCAATGATGTCCGAACTTGGGCGTGAAACAGTAAGTGCTTATGCTGCTGCTAAAGGTGGTCTAAAAATGCTTACCAAAAATATTGCCTCAGAATATGGTGAATATAACATTCAATGTAATGGCATTGGTCCTGGTTATATTGCTACGCCGCAGACCGAACCACTTCGTGAACTACAGTCTGATGGAAGTCGACATCCATTTGACAGTTTCATAATATCCAAGACACCGGCAGGAAGATGGGGCAATCCGGATGATTTATCAGGACCAGCTGTTTTCTTAGCAAGTGATGCCAGCAATTTTGTAAATGGTCATATTCTTTATGTTGACGGTGGCATCCTAGCATATATTGGCAAACAGCCTCAATAACAGGAGATTGAACTATATGAAAATTGCATTAATCAATGAAAACTCTCAAGCTGACAAGAATTCAATGATTTATAATTCACTGAAAACTGAAGCTGAAAAAGCTGGACATACAGTTGTAAACTATGGCATGTTCAGTACAGATGACCCTCATCAATTGACTTATGTTCAAAATGGTTTGCTGGCATCTATCCTTTTAACTACAAAAGCAGTCGATTTTGTTGTAACTGGTTGTGGAACTGGGCAAGGTGCAATGTTAGCTTGTAATTCATTCCCAAATGTGGTTTGTGGGCATATCACAAATCCAAACGATGCTTATCTATTTGGTCAAGTGAACGATGGGAACTGCATCGCAATGCCGTTTGCACAAAATTTTGGATGGGGTTCCGAAATTAATCTAAACTATACTTTTGAAAAATTATTCTCAGAAGATTTTGGTGGTGGATATCCTAAAAATCGGGCTATCCCTGAGAAGAGAAATAAGACAGTTTTAGATGAACTTAAAAAGGTTACTCATCAACCACTCATTAAAATTTTAAAGGAGATGGATCAGAACCTATTAAAATCCGCAATTAATTACCCTGAATTTAAAGAGTATTTCTTCAAAGACTCCAAAAGTGAAGAGATTTCCGCCTATTTATACGATTTATTAAATAAGTGAATTTCTTTGATAGAATGACTGAATTATCTTAAAGAAAACAATCTACCTGTCATAACTATTTATTCGATATAAATTTTCTAAAAATAATACAGCCTGCATGCAAAATGTATGCAGGTTTGTTTTACTGCATTAGGTGTGTTTAAATATCTGCATTAATTAATAAGGCTCTTCATCAACACTTGTGGGTGACAGAAATGATGAATGAGCAGTAAATATCTATATCTGCACTTGATTTATACCTATCGCTAAGTTTAAGGGCTTAACCTCCAACTTGGTGACTTGACATTTAATTGTACATTAACGAGTACAGCAGTATATCAGGCCGCGGTATATTCTCAGGGCATTGGAGGCTCACTTTCTATGGAATTCATGACTGAGAATGT